>Ga0209718_1002167_pt1 | contig 19928 bp, 18 predicted proteins | sample AD_JPNAS1_MetaG_FD_184420 | JGI IMG/M metagenome (GOLD analysis project Ga0209718, IMG submission 184420) | Active sludge microbial communities of municipal wastewater-treating anaerobic digesters from Japan - AD_JPNAS1_MetaG (SPAdes) (version 2) | ecosystem: Engineered > Bioreactor > Anaerobic... | reverse complement strand
TGATCGAGTTCGGCGGGCCTTCCGATCTGGGCGTCGGCCGCCTGAGCGGTCTCGTCGTCTCAAGCCTCCTCGGCGAGACTCTCGAACAGCCCCTTCGCGCCGCAAACTGCCCCTCGTGCGGCCTCCCCGGCTAAGCGGCCGGGCCCGCGTCGAACCAGGGTTTGCTTCGGGCACGGGGTGACGCCCAGCAGCATCGTCGGTCGATCGGGTCTCGGCTGCGCGACTCGTGTCTGGCAGCGGATCCGCCTTGGGATGTGAGTCGTCCCGCCCCCGGGCACAACGATCCGTTGCCGATGGTTCGTCTGAGCGTTGGAGGCTCGCCCATGGATCCGCCTCGGGGGCAGGGTTGTCCCGCTCATGGTGACTGGGTGACTCATGGGGACTGGGTGATGGACGGGTCACTGGCGCGGACGAGTCATCCGGTAGTTGGCCGCCTCGGGGTTGCCCGCCTGGAGGTTGCCCGCCTGGAGGTTGCCCGCCTCGGGGTTGGTCACCGTGGGGCGGTGGTCCGTCGTCGCGCCGCTGATAGCTGCCAGGGATCAGGTTCCACGTGACAGCCGCTGCGGCAGCACCGGAGACAGCACCGATATCGGCACCCGCGTGGGTGACGTGGCCGGCCAGTTGGTCACGGTGGACGACGGAGTGGTGTCGCCCGCACAACAACGCGAGGTTGGTGAGGTCGGATGCCCCGCCGTCGGCCCAATGGACCAGGTGGTGAGCGTCGCACCAGTGGGCGGGAGTCGTGCAGCCGGGGAAACTGCACCCCCCGTCCCGTAACCAGAGCGCCGCCAACTGTCCAGGTGTCGCCAGTCGAGTGGATCGGCCCTGGTCGAGGACCTCCCCGCGTCCACCCAGGACGGCGGGAATGACGTTCGCGTCGCACGCCAACCTGCGCGCCGGCTCCGGCGCGATCAGGGAATCGCCCTGGGAGGAACCGACCACTGTCGCGGCGCCGACCCGAGCAGCGAGGTCGTCGTACGACATCGTCAGCATCAACGTGGTCTTCACCCCCGACGGTGGCCGGTCACCCGCGCTGGTGGCGCGGCGGCATACCTCGATGAGTGCCTGCCCGCGACGGGTCTGGGGGCTGCGGGTGTCGCGTTCACCATCAGGGCCGGGAACCGGCGCCGACAGAGGGCCGATCGCCGCCTCCAACGCGGCCGCACCGGCCGGGTCCAAGATCAACTGATAGGTGAGGGCACCCAACTCATCTGTCGACGGGCGCGAGAGGGAGACGAGACGTTCGGCGGTGTCGGCGTCGGCTTGGAACTCGCCATCAGCACCGTGCGCGGCCAACAGGGCGGGCCGCAGCGACCGGACACCCTTCGGTCCGTCCGCGATCCCCATGTCCAACAAACCTTGCAGGACGGTCGGGGCGGCTTCCTCCCGCAGACGTGGCTTCAACCGGGCGTATTCGGTGACCACCGTGAGAGCCGTCGGCACGCTGATCTGGCCAGAGACTGCAGCCGCGTGGACGGTCGTCAGGTCTGGGCGGGCACACTCACGGACGAGACGGGCAACCTGACCGGCACCACTGCCGGCCGCCAGAGTCGGCGCGTGCTCAGCCACCCACCCAGCCGTCGACCCCGCCTGCGACGTGGTGATCTCACCACGGGACTCGGCTTCACCAACGACCGCCACCCGAGCACCACACGCGACCGCAGCGAGAGCGTCCAACTCACCCAACAACGACCCTAACTCGGCTCCCTGGACCTGCCACAACGACGCCACCAACTCAGTGGCAGTCCTCGTCGCAGCACGGATCTCAGCCCGGCGAGATGCCGAGTCCCGAGTTGCTTCGCTGCTGTCCATAACCCCGACGCTAACAGCGACCACTGACAGACCCCCCGCCCCAAAAGGCCTCTCCCACAACCGAACACATCACAGTCAGGTAACGATCCCCACCACCCTTTCCTGACTAGTTGGCCCTGCCCGTGGGGTCGTTTGGTCGCCAGGTCCGGCATGGCAAAGGGCCTACTCGTCGATGATTCGAAGGTGGTGTCGCGGGGTCGCTTGAAGGCCCACGGCACTACGCCAGGGACATCCCTAGGCCTGGGGCGTCGGGGAGCTGAATGACGCCGGGACCGTAGGTGGGCCCACCGGCATACGGCGAGTGGGTGGCCCACCAAGCGGCGTCCAAGTCGCTGACCGCGCTGGTGCCGACCGCCGCAACCATGGATGCAGCCGTGGCCACCCCGACGTGCGACTCCATCATCGAGCCGACCATCGTCCCCAGCCCAGCCTCGCGCGCCCGGGCAAGCAGTCGAAGCCCCGTCAGCGGTCCCCCGCACTTGGCGAGCTTGACGTTGACCGCATCGGCGGCCTCCAGACGAATGACCCTCTCGAGGTCGGTGGCTCCATAGACCGTCTCGTCGGCCATGATCGGCAGGTCCACCCGTTCACGCACCCACGCCAGCCCCTCGACATCCTCCCCCGCAACCGGCTGCTCGACGATCTCGACGCCCAGATCTGCCTCGGCCAGTGCCCGGATCACCGCAACCGCATCTTCGCGCGACCACCCTTGGTTGGCGTCCAGTCGAACCCCGATGCCTGGCCCCGCCGCCTCACGGACAGCACGCACCCGTGCGACGTCAGTCGCGGCGTCGGTGCCGACCTTGAGTTTGAGGCGGGTGAAACCCTCTGCGACCCGGGTCTGCGCAGCGCTGCGCAGCGCCTCTGGTGACCCGGCCGAGATGGTCACGTCGGTCGCCACCTCGAACACCCCAGCAGCCCCGCCGCCCGCAACCCCAACGCCCACAACCCCAACAGCCCCGCCGCTCAGACCATCGCCACCCAGGCCAACCCCGCGGGAAACCGGCCGCGGCACCCCGGCAACGTCGGCGAAAAGGTAAGCGAGCGGCATACCGGCTGCGCGGGCGACCGCGTCGAGCAAGGCGGTCTCGACGGCGGCCTTGGCCCCGAAGTTGCGGGCGCACGCCCGGGCCACCCCCGCCGCAAGCGCATCCCAGTCATCACTGTCCGCACCGACGAGCACCGGCGCGAGGACCTGCTCGACACAGGCAGTGGCACTCGCGACCGAGTCGCCGGTCACCGCCCACACCTGTGGCGCTTCACCGAGGCCGGTGGTGCCGTCAGCGAGGTCTAGACACACGATGAGCGTGTCGATCGTGCTCGTGCGCCGCAGCGCGGTAACGAACGGCGTGTGCAGCGGAATCGACAGCACGCTGCTGCGGACCGCGCGAATCCGCGCCACGGAGGTGTTGCCCGCCGGTCAGGCGGCGGAGGCGGAGACGTCGCCGAGCGACGGCACCGGCAGCACGACAGGAGTCGCGAAACCCTCGGCCTGGGCGACCCGCACCGACAACTCGCGCAGCAGCGCCGACAACGGCAGCCCGAGCGCCTCGCAGATGGCTCCGAGCAACTCGGAGGACGCTTCCTTCTCGCCTCGCTCGATCTCGCTGAGATAGCCAAGCGACACGGCAGCGGAGGCCGAGACGTCACGCAGGCTGCGCTTCTGGGCTCGACGTTCCTCGCGCAGCACATCGCCGAGTTCGCGGCGCATGAGCACCATTTCGCCTCCTGTCCCCATCTGGCACAAACGTCAGTGCCCCCCACGATACGCGAAGAGAGCCCCGACGCCAGTGCAAAGCCCTCGGGTGGCGCGCGAGTCGAGCGCCTACTGACCGTCGTCCGCGGCCAACGCCGCGTCGATGAACTCCAACGCGGCGTCCACCACGGCGGCCCGGATCTTGGCGCGATTACCAACGAGGTGCAACTCGTGGATCACCGGCTCGCCGCCCGCCCGGACGACCGCGACGTATGCCGTCCCCACCCGTTTGCCCTCGGACGGTTCCGGCCCGGCGACCCCCGTGGTGGCGACCCCCCAGTCGCTGTTGAGCACACGGCATACCCCGAGTGCCATCTCCGCCGCGACCTGCGGGTCGACCGTCCCGTGCGACGCCAGCCGCGCCGCCGAGACACCGAGCACCGCGGCCTTGACGTCGGCCGCATAGGCGACCACCCCGCCGCGCACCACACGCGACGCACCGGGGACGTCGATGAGCCGGGCCGTGAGCGCGCCTCCAGTGAGCGACTCGGCGCACGCGATCGTCTCGCCGCGCACGGCCAGATCGGCGAGGACCTGGGTCGCCCTCATCGCTTCTTGGCCTCGCGCGCGGCCCGCTTGGCCATGGCGCGGGGGCTGGTGCGCCGGAGCCGGTGCGCCTGCACGAGGTAGTCCAGACCCGTCACCACCGTGAGCGCGACGGCGATCCCCAACACGCTGTATGCCGTCCACTGCCAGACCTGCGGGGTCGGCAGCACCCACGCGGGCAGGATCAACAGCGACAGCGCAACGGCTTGCGCGAACGTCTTGATCTTGCCCCCGCGCCCGGCCGGCATGACGCCGTGCCGGATAACGACGAACCGCACGACGGTGACGCCGACCTCGCGCGCGAGCACGAGGAGCGTCACCCACCACGGCACCAACCCGATGAGCGAGAGCCCGACGAACGCCATCCCCAGCAGGGCCTTGTCGGCGATCGGGTCGAGGATCTTGCCGACATCAGTCACCAGGCCGCGCGACCGGGCGATGTCGCCGTCGATCCGGTCGGTGATCATGGCGACGACGAAGACTGCGAGGGCCGCGAAGCGTTGTCCGGCATCGGCCCCGTTCTGCGCGAGCAACATCGACCCGAAGACGGGGACGAGCAGGATGCGCAGGACAGTGAGGGCGTTGGGCAGGTTCCAGGGGCTGGTGCCGTGGGAGGGCTGGGCCATCGGATCCGGTGGCCCAGTCATCGGTCGCGGCGGCACGGGCTCCCTCATCGGGCCTCCGCCACCAGGTCGACGCCTTCGGACCCGACCACGACCGCGGCGACGAGGTCGCCGACGGCGACCCGGCCAAGCGGCATACCCGACGGCATACCCGATGCGCCGTCCTGCAGTCGGGTCGTGCCGTCGACGTCGGGGCCTTGAATCTCCGCCCGCCCCACCGCGATTCCGTCCTCGTCGATCTCCTCGACAAGAACGACGACCTGCTCCCCCACCCGCTCCTCCGCGCGCTGTGCGGTGAGCTGCTCGACGAGATCGGTGACCCGCGCGACGCGCTCGGCCACGACGTCGGCCGGCAGTTTGCCGCCCAGCCCCGCCCCCTCGGTGCCTTCCTCGTCGGAGTAGCCGAACACTCCCACGACGTCCAGCCGCCCCATCGCGAGGAAGAGCTCCAACTGGCCGAGGTCCTCCTCGGTCTCGCCAGGGAAGCCGACGATGACGTTGGAGCGGACGCCGGCGTGCGGGGTCGCCGCCCGCACCCGCGCCAGCAACTCAAGGAAGTCGTCGGTCCCGCCGAACCGGCGCATCCGACGCAGCAGGGGGTTCGACGCGTGTTGGAACGAGATGTCGTAGTAGGGCATCACCTTCGGCGTGGTGGCCATCGCCTCCAGCAACCCCGGGCGGATCTCGGCTGGCTGCAGGTAGGACACCCGGATCCGCTCCAGCCCGTCGACCTCAGCCAGCTGCGGCAGGAGCCGTTCCAACGCCGCGATGTCCCCGAGGTCCTTGCCATAGGACGTGGAGTTCTCGCTGACGAGCAGCACCTCGCGCACCCCCCGCTCGGCGAGCCAACGCGCCTCGGCGAGCACCTCGGCCGGAGGGCGCGACACGAACGACCCGCGGAAGGACGGGATCGCGCAGAAGGCGCAGCGCCGGTCGCAGCCACTGGCGATCTTCAGCGGCGCCCACGGCCGGTCCACGAGCAGCGCACGGTATGCCGCGTGCCCCGGAACCGCGTCAACGGTCACCTCGCTGGGCCTCGCGACGGGGGTCACCGGCAGCATCCGACGGCGGTCCGACGGCACATGCGAAGGCACGGACGAGCCGTGCAGCAGAGCCTGCAGGTGACCGGACAGGGTGGCGTAGGAGTCGAAGCCGAGGACGGCGTCGGCCTCGGGGAGTTGCTGCGCCAGCTCCTGCCCATAGCGCTCGGCCAGGCAGCCCACCGCGACGACCTTGCGGGTGCGATGGGTGCCGTCCTTGAGGTCGGCCGCCTCCAACAGCGCATCGATGCTGTCCTTCTTCGCCGACTCCACGAAGCCACACGTGTTGACCAGCGCGACGTCGGCGTCGGCGGGATCGGCCACGAGGGACCAGCCATCGGCGGCCAACCGGCCGGCCAGCTCTTCGGAGTCGACCTCGTTGCGCGTGCAGCCAAGCGTGACGAGCGCGACGCGTCGGCTGGGAGTCGGCTCGATCATGCCGCCACTCTAGACGGCTGAGGATGCCCGAGTCGGTGCCCACCGGGCTGATCGGCGCGGGCGCCGGCCGCACGGATCCCTCACTCCGAGCGCCCACTCCATAGTACTATTAATCCTACTAATCACTGAGAATGAGAGATGGACGTGAGGATCAGTCGAGTCGAGACCATCGTGGTCAACGCGCGGATGCGCAACTGGGTGTTCGTCAAGGTCACGACAGATCAGGCGGGGTTGGTCGGCTGGGGCGAAGCCACTCTCGAGTGGAAGACGCGCGCCGTGGTCGGCGCCGTGGCGGATCTGGCGGCCATTGTCGTCGGACAGGACCCGCGCCGCATCGAGTACCTCCACCAGGCGATGTACCGAGACCAGTTCTTCCAGGGTGGCGCTGTGACGATGAGCGCACTGTCGGGGATCGACATGGCGCTGTGGGACATCAACGCCCGGATCCACGACGTTCCGGCCTACCAACTCCTCGGTGGCGCAGTTCGGGACACCCTGCGGATGTATGACCACCTTGGCGGCGGAGACAGCGCCGCCGTCTACGGCAGCAGTGCCTCGGGCGACTTCGGAGCAGCAGCCACGCGGGCGGTAGCCGACGGCTTCACTGCCCTCAAGATCCTCGCCGTGCCCACCGGGTCGGGCCTCGCCGGTCACGCAGCCCTGGAGGTGGCCGAGAGTCGGATGCGTGCCGTGCGCGAAGCCGTCGGCGCCGGCGTCGACATCATGGTCGACCTGCACGGGCGGACCACCGCAGCGGCGGCCATCCAGTTCGCCGAGGTCCTCGCCCCCTACCGGCCGTGGTTCATCGAGGAACCCTGCCAGCCGGGCAACCCCGCGGCGCTCGCCCAGGTGGCCCGCCACACCAACATCCCCGTCGCGACAGGTGAGCGCCTCTTCAGCCTGGTGGAGTTCCGCGACCTCCTGGCCCTCGACGCGGTGGCGGTCCTGCAACCGGACATCTGCCACGTGGGTGGCCCGACGGCGATGCGCAAGATCGCGGCCCTCGCCGAGAGCCACCACGTCCCCCTGGCGCCGCACAATCCCCTCGGCCCGTTGGCGACGGCGGTCAACCAGCACGTCGCATTCGCCACCCCCGGGGTCATCATCCAAGAGGTCATGCGGTCAGACGTCCCTTGGCGCGACGACGTCGTGTCCCAGACCTTCCCCATCAACGGGGGTGTCATCACTGCGCCGGACGGACCAGGATGGGGTGTAACCGTCAACGAGGAAGCAGCCCTGGAGCACCCCTACGTGCCCGAGCCGATCCTCACTCCGCGCGCCGCCGACGGGGCGGTCACCGACTGGTGAACGCCAGACGCCCTGACACCAACACCCGCCGGGCTTACCCTGCACACATGTACCTACGGGACGGATTCCCGGGACAAAGACTTCGCGTGCTCCCCCGCCCCCTGGTGTATGCCGCGCTCAACCAACCCGTCCTGGGTCGCCTGCTCGTCACCGACGCCGGCTACTTCCCCCGGGCGAGCGCGCACGGCCGCAGCCGACCCCAAGGCGCCCCCGAGGCCGTCGTCATCCTCTGTGTCAGTGGCGCCGGTGTCGTCGATCTCGGCGACACCACCGTTCGCGTCGACAAGGGGTCCGCGGTGGTCCTTCCACCGGGCGTCAGGCACCGGTATCGCGCCGAGGCACGCGACCCGTGGACCATCTGGTGGGCCCACGTCATGGGCGCCGACGTCCCCGAGTTCATGACCGCGATCCTCGGCGACCCCGCCAACCCGCTCATCCCGGTCCGCAACATCTTCCGCAGCGCCCTGGCGCTCGAAGACACCGTCCAGGCACTCGAGACCGACGAGACCGACGCGTCCCTGCTTCGGGCCTCGGCGGCCATGTGGAGCCTGCTCGCGTCCTTCGCGAGCGACCGGCTTCGAGGTCCGGCCGGCAACGCGGACCGGATCGGCCTCGTCCAGGACTACCTGCGGGCCAACCTGCAGACCAAGGACACGGTCACAGGGTTGGCGCGGATGGCCAACCTCAGCACGTCGCACTTCTCTGCACTCTTCAAGAGCACCACCGGCGTCTCCGTCATGGAATACCTCCAGCGGTTGCGCAGCGCGCGCGCCCGTGAGTTGCTGACGACGACGGATGCGCCGATCGGCGAGATCGCGGCCAGCGTCGGTTACGAGGACCCGCTCTATTTCTCCCGCCTCTTCCGCCGGCTCAACGGGATGAGTGCCAGCGAGTTCCGCAGGGCGCAGCGGGGAGCCGACGTTGACCCGGTCGACGACGAGCCAGAACACCGTCGCTGGTCATGAGCCGTTCCCTGGTGGTGCCGGTCTGCCCGAACCACCACGTCGTCACCGACGAATAGAGCTCTCCTGGGCGGAGCACCGGCGACGGAAGGCCCGGCTGGTTGGGTGCGTCCGGGGGAATCTGGGCCTCCAGGGCGACCCCGCCGTGCGCCCTGGCAGGACGACCGTCGCGCAGCGCGGGAACCCCCGTCACGTCGTTGAGCGTGTAGACGTGCAGGGCGGGCTGGTTGGTGTGCACCTCGACGAAACGACCGCTGGCCGGGTGCTCGAGCCGAGCGGCGAGGCGCATTCCCCGACCTCCGGGCAGGAACGACAGACCTCCCAGTAGGAAGGACAGATCAAGCCCCTCGGACCTGGCCAGGTCCGGGTGCGAGTCGTCCAGGAGGTCGAGACACCGACCCTCGCGCAGGTCCAAGGGGGTCCCCTCGACCATCTGGGTGTAGCCCAGCGGGATGCCCGCCAGGTCGACGGGGAGGTAGGTGACCGCCGGAACCTGCAGGACGTGATCGGCCACGCTGTCGCCGTGGTCGCCCAGGTGGACGTAGAGGTGGTTCGTGAGGTTGACCACCGTCAGGGCGTCGGTCGTTGCGGTGAGCAGGACGGTGAGGCGGTCGCCGGTCACGGCATACCGGGCCCGGGCCGTCAGGCGCCCCGGGAACCCCTGGTCACCGTCGGGGCTGACCAGCTCGAACGTCACCGACGACGTGTCAACGTCGATGCACTCCCAGGTCTTCGTGTGGAAACCGCCCGCGCCTCCGTGCAGGCAGGCGCCAGGCTCGTTGCGGTCGAGCCGGTATGCCGTCCCGTCCAGCACGACGCGAGCCCCCGCGATCCGGTTGGCGTAGCGACCGACCGTCGCCCCGAGGTAGGGATTTCCGGCGTCGAGGTAGGTCGCCTCGTTGTCGAACCCGAGGGCGACGTCCCGCCACCCGCCGGCCGGGTCAGGGACGCGCACCCGGGTGATCGTCGCTCCGAGGTCGGCCACGGTCACCTCGAGCGACCCGTCATCGACGAGTCGGTATGCCGTCATGCCGGCTCTCGGTCGATCCGGACCGGCGAGGCGAGGACGAGTGAGGCACTGCGGACGACGGCCACCCCGGGCACCCGGCGGTGCCGGACCCGCGGGTCGACGAAGTAGTCGGACACCCCGTTCCACGGCAGGATCTCGAGCCGCAGGGGCTGCTCGGCCAGGTCATGACGCCACGTGTCGACGTCGAGCTCCCAGGGTCGCCCGGCCCAGAACTGGTCGCTCACCAGCCGGTCACCGACATAGGCGCGAGCCACGTCGCCGTCCCACTGGACCTGCAGGACCGCGTTGGGTTCGTCGTCGGGGATGGGCACGTCGATCTCGATGACCGCCGCCATCGTGAAGTCATCGTCGATGGGCGCCGAGAGCCGCTGCTGCGAGCCGCCGCGCCGCGTCGGTGCCGCTCCCGTGGCCTCGGCGACCGTCCGCACCGTGACGGCCCGGCTCGGCTCGTGATCGGCGAACACCTGCCGGGCGAACGGCCCGATGGCGTCGGGCGTCGCTCCACCCAGCGCGGGGAGGCTGAGCACCTCGGTGGCGTCGGTCCAGCGTTCGAGCACGACCTGGTCGTCGGCGACGAACAGTCCGCCCTCCCAGAGGAGCACGTGCTCCCGGCCGTCGACCCGCACCTGCCATAACCGGTTGGCGCAGGCGTCGTCGAGGATGACTAGGCGAGTCGAACCCACGGTGACCACGCAATCCGGGCCGGGCGGCAGGTCGGGCATCCACCGGGTCCCGGCCGGCGTCTCGTGAGCGCTCGCGCCCACCACCCGCTGGTCGTCCGCGAGCTCAAGGTCGAGCTCGACGTCGATGCCGGGCGTCTCGGCGAAGATGGCCACCGGTCCGTCCGGCGTGTCGATCTCGGTCATCGGCTGGATCGTGCCGGTGAGGGCGCCGACCCCCCCGTAGATGCACCGCAGCGGCCAGATGAAGTAGGTGCCGGATCCGACTCTCACAGGGGCGCTCGGGACGACGACCCGGTGGCCGTCGAGGTCGAGGTCGAGTTGGACTCCTTCGGAGGCAGGTAGCGCCCGCACCGCCGGTTGGTGGTTGTTGACGAAGAGGTAGCCTCGCCCGTCTCTCGACCGGACCGCCGAGCGCGCCGTCGTGATCGGCCCGATCGTGGCCGGCATCGGCGCCAGCTCGTGGCCCCAGCGCGCCAGGAGCAGGTGCTGGCGGCGCAGCAGGTGGTAGTGCGGACGCAGGGTCCCCGCCGGGCCGATCGGGCTGAAGTAGTCGTAGTCAAGGAGCGGCATGTCGTTGGGGTAGCCGCTCTCGTGGCTCTCGTGCAGCCCGAGGACCTGGCTGCCACCGCAGTAGATGTACCAGCCCTGCCACACCGAGCCGCTGCCGAGCTTTGCGACAGAGATGGCGGCCACGTCCGCCGGGTCGACATGGGGGCGCCGGTGGTAAGAAACGTTCATCCCGGCGCCGAGCTCGCAGGTGAGGAACGGGTGGCGCCGGTCCTCCGTCACGGCGGGCGCCAGGACCTCGCCAGCGCGAAGGTCGGCACCCACCGATAGGTCGTCGCGGACCTCGCTGAAGCGGAAGTGCATCTCTCCAAACTCCGGCCACTCGACCTCTGCGGGCTCCCAGAACCCCTCGGGATATCCGGCGTAGACCGGGACGAGGACGTCCAACGGCAATTGCGCGCCACCCCAGCCGGTCGCCGTCCACACCCCACTCGACAGCCCGTGCTTCTCGGCCATGGCCCGCAGCGTCGCCAGGTGGTCCGGCTGGTCATAGAGCTCGTTCTCGACCTGGAAGGAGACGACCGGGGCATCCGGGTGGTCCGCGTCGCGGACCAGCCCGTCGAGCTGACGCGCCACATCGGCATACCAGTCGTCGACGATCTCCAGGTATGCCGGGTCGTTGGTCCGCAGCCCGACCGGCAGTTCCTGGAGCCAGTCCGGGAAGCCGCCGAAGCGAGCCTCGGCGTGGGCCCAGGGCCCGATCCGGGCGACCACGTCGAGCCCGACGTCCCCGGCGACCTGGACGAAACGACGGAAGTCGCATTCCCCATCCCAGCGGCGACGACCGCGCACGGGCTCGTGGATGTTCCAGATGAGGTAGGACGCGACCAGGCCGAGGCCGCCCGCCTTCATCCTGCTCAGTTCGCGCTCCCAACTCTCAGGACGACCTCGGGAGAAGTGATATTCCCCGCTGACGGGGAACCAGGGTGCTCCGCCCCGCCGCAGGGAGACGGAGTCGATAGTGACAAGACCAGACATGGTGATGACGCGTATTCCTAACCCTTGACGCCCGACCCGATGGACGAGCCCATGAAGTAGCGCTGTGCGTACAAGAAGATGACGACCACCGGGAGCATGTAGAGCAGGGCTCCGGCCGCTTGGACGGTGAGCAGCCCGTTTCCGCGGGGGTCGAGATAGCCCGTGGCGGTCGCCACGGCGAGGGTCGTGTTGTCCAGGTTGAGTAGCAGCGCTGGGGCGAGATAGTCACCCCAGGTCATCGTGAAGGACAGCAGGAACGACGTGAGCAGCACCGGCCGCGAGAGTGGAAGGAAGATCAGCAGGTAGATCCGCCACCAGCCACAGCCGTCGATGATCGCCGCGTCCTCGAGCTCGACCGGGATGGCCGCGAAGAACTGCCTGAACAAGAAGATGAGGTACGGAAACCCGGAGAGCCCCCAGAACACCCACGGCCAGTACGTCCCGACCAGCCCGAGGCGAGAAAAGAGGACGTAGGACGGGATGAGGAGGGCGACATTCGGGATCATCATCGTCGCGACCACGACCGAGAACAGCGGCTTGCGGCCTCGAGCGTCCAGACGGGCGAAGCCGAAACCCACCGTCGCGCTGGAGATCGTCGAGAGGGTCGCCACGAGCGTGGAGAGGAAGAGGGAATTCCCGGCATACGCGGTGAAGTCGATCATCGTGACCGCGTCGACGAAGTTCTGCCACCGCGGGTGAATGTCGAGCAGCCCCGCCGTCCCTTCCGAGATCTGTGAGGGGCTGGCGAGCGCGGTGAGGATCAGCCAGATGACCGGGATGCCGAACGCGGTCAGCGCCACGATGGCACCGATGTAGCTCCAGGCCGACGCCTTGTGACTCGACCCGACGTCGGTCTGAGACACCGTGGCCACCTCAGTCACCTCCGACCTGGTAGAAGACAAAACGGCGGCTGAGCCGCTGGAGCAGCAGCGTCAGGATGAGAATGACGAGGAAGAAGATCCACAACATGGCCGAGCCATAGCCGAACCGGTTGCTGATGAAGAACTCGTTGTAGACCTTGACCATGAACAGGGTCGAGCTGGTCGGGACCTGGGCCGAGGACGCGATCCGGTTGGTCTCGGCGAGAAGCAGCGGCTGCACGAGCATCTGCAGGGCGGCGATGATGCCGGTGACGACCTGGAAGTAGAGCACCGGCGAGATCAACGGGACGAGGATGCTGCGGATGTAGCGCCAGCGGCTCGCACCGTCGAGGCGAGCCGCCTCCTCAAGCTCTGAGGGCACGTCCTGCAGGGCTGCCAGCGAGATGATCATCCCGCCGCCGAGACCCCACAGGGTCATGACGACGAGGGCGTAGAAGGCCCACGGGTCCGAGAGCCACGTCACGTCATGGACGCCGAACAACCCCATCAGTCCGCTGAAGAGCCCGGCGTCCCGATTGAAGATCAGTCGGAAGGTGATGGCGGTGGCCACGACGGGCACGACCGACGGCAGGAAGAACAGCGCCCGCAACGCACCACGTGCCCGGATCCGCTGGTTGACGAGGATTGCCAGGGCCAGGCCGCCGGCCACGCTGAGCGGGACGACGATCGCGGCATACCCGAGGGTCCGCAGAAGGCTCGCCCACCCGTCGGTGTCCTTGGTGAAGAACTCGACGTAGTTGCGGAAACCGATGAAACGCCAGAACGAGGACGAACCGTCGTAGTTGGTCAGACTGACCCCGAACGCGTAGATGATCGGGGCGAGGGTCAGGATGACGAACCCGATGACCCACGGGGCAACGAAGACGTAGAAGGTGCGCCCCTGACGGCGCTGCCAACGACGCGGACCCTTCGCCACCCGCAGGCGCCGGCCCCGGTCGCGGGGCGAGTGCCCCGCGACCGTGGCCAGCCGACGGTGTCGGCTCATCACCCGAGTTGGTCCTTGCCCTTGGCCAACGCGTCGTTGACCTTGGCCTCGATGGTCTTGACTGCCTCGGCGGGCGTGCTCGACCCGTTGATCGTGGCCTTGAGCGCCTCGTCGACGATCTTGTTCCACTCGTCACCCGAGATGAAGGGCGAGTCCGGCAGGAACGTGACGTAGGGCAACTCGGCCTTGGCGGCCTCGATCGCCTGCTTCTGGTAGGGAGCAGCGGCCGGGAGTTGAGCCCAGAGGGACTTCATCGCCGGCAGGCCCCAGCCGCTCTTCGCGCGCTCGACGGCCGGCGGCCCGGCCATGAGGTACTCCATGACCTTCCAAGCTGCTTCCTTGTGCTTGGCCTTCTCGGGGATCCACGCCCCGACGCCACCGATGACGGTGCTGATCCGCTTCCCCCATGAGGGAGCCGGGACAAGGGAGGCTCCCGCTGCAACGGCGGCGGCTTCCTGTGCCTGCAGGCCTCCACCGAACCAGTAGCCGTCCATGGACATGGCCATGTCCCCCTTGGCGAAGACGGGCAGGTTCATCCCATCGGCCAGCGGCGCCAGCGAGGTTGGGCCGACGCCCGCCTTGCCGTAGTCGGTGAGGAACTGGATGCTCTTGATCGCCTCAGGGGTCTGCAGGTTCACGCTGGTGAGGTCGGCGTTGTAGTAGGTGCCGCCCTGCTGAAGGATCTGGGTCTGCAGGAGGGAGGCGACACCCCACTGCCACTCGATGCCGAAGGAATTCTTGACGCCCTTGTCCTTGAGGGCCTTGCCCGCCGCGAGGACGTCTTCCCAGGTCGAGGGAGTCGTCGTGCTGAGCGGCTTCACGCCGGCCTTGTCGAAGACCCCCTGGTTCTGCCAGATGGTCAGGTCGGGCGACCAGTCCTTGACGATGCCGTACAGCTTGCCCTGACCGCGGACCTTGCCGTCGTAGCGCCAGGCGTCGTTGACGGACTCCAGGTCGTCGGCCTTGATGACGGTGCTGTTCTTGACGAAGTCGTCCAACGGGGTGGCCAGGCCACGGGCGAAGAGGTTCGCCGAGGGATTCCCACGCACGAGGTCGGGGGGATCCCCGGCAGTCAGCATCGCGTTGAGGCGGGTCTGGTCGAACTCGATGAAGTTGACCTTGATGGTGGGGTTGGCCTGCTCGAAGGCCGCAATGTCCTTCTTGCTGAACTCGTTGCCGGCATACATGACCGTCACCGTTGTCGCCTCTTTCGAGGCCGCCGACTGGGTCGCGTTCGAGGCCGAGGTCGAGGTCGTGCTGTTGGCGCTACACCCCGTCATAAGGAGGCCGCCGATAGTGAGCGCGGCGACGAACGTGCGCCGGTTGGCCACGGCGTGACGCACCGAGACTGCGGACATGGGGATCCCTTCACTCTTCCGCCGAGGCGGAGGAACCGATGAAGCCTGCCACCTATCTGGTTGGAGGCCGTGCAGCTCGAGGAGGCTGCCGCGACCGGGCCCCGAACGCCGGCTGCGTGAGACACGACGCTAGGCGGCGGCAAAGCCGTGGCGAATAGATGACTCTCGGGTCGTCATGGACGAATCCATGATCTGACGTGGATGTGGCGTCCCACCGCCTCAGGTGGCACCGGCAGGAATGGTCCCGCGCGAGCCTGGGGACGATGCTGCCGCCCCAATGTTCAGCATGTGGAGGACGTCTGCACCGTCGTGTCGAGTCGCCGGGTCAGGGAATCGTCCATACGTTCCGCACTCTGATGCCTATGTCCGTCCACGTGCGACACCCATTCTATAGCGAGGGAGATGGCAGACCACTGAGGTTGACGGACCCCACCACCCGGCCCGACGGGCGCGGACACACGATGATCACCGCGGGAGAACTGACACCTTGAAGAACACAGCGCGGCTCCCCGTTGCACTGGTCACGGGCGGCGGTCGGGGCATCGGCGCAGCCACCAGCGGGCTACTCGCGCAGCAGGGCTGGGCCGTCCTCGTGACCGACGTCGACGCAGCGGCGGCCGCCCAAGTGGCGGATGAGATCATCGCTGCCGGAGGCACTGCCGTCGCCGTTCAGGGCGACGTGGCCAGTCCCGCCGACTGGCAGCGACTGGTGTCCACAGCACACCTGCACCTCGGACCGATCAGTGGGTTGGTCGCCAATGCGGCGCACAACGACACCGCTGCCGTCGACGAGTTGCCGGAGAGTTCCTGGAACACCATCATCCGGGTGAATCTCTCCGGGACCTTCAACGGAATCCAGGCCTGCCTGCCGGACTTGCGGGCCACCTCGGGCAGCATCGTCGTCGTCTCCTCGGTCCACGCCAGGTTCGGCATCCCGATGCACGCGGCCTACGCAGCAACCAAGTCCGGGCTCGAAGGCCTGACCCGACAACTCGCCGTCGAGCTCGGGCCGAACATCCGCGTCAACGCCGTGCGTCCGGGGCCGGTGTTCACCGCCGCATGGAGCGAGTTGTCGGAATTCGACCGACAACGGACCGTCAACGCGACTGTCATTGGCCGGATGGGGACGCCGATCGAGATTGCCCGCCCGCTCGCCTTTCTTCTGAGCAACGACAGCAGTTTCATCACCGGCGCCGTGCTCACCGTCGACGGCGGTTGGAGCGTCGCGAAGGACTCGGCATGATCAACCTGACGCCCGCCGAGTTCAGGGATGCGCTGCGCCAAGAGCGCCTCGTCGCCATCCTGCGCGGGCCTGACCCGCGCGCGGTGGCGCACGCGGGCCGCGTCCTGGTGGAGTGCGGGGTGCGCATTCTGGAGGTCTCGCTCAGCTCGGCCGACGCGCTGGCATCCCTCGAGGAACTCGCCCAAGCCTTCGCGGACAGCGATGCCCTCCTTGGCGCCGGGACCGTCATCGCCCCGGGCGATGCTGCCCGGTGCCGCGACGCTGGCGCGGTGTTCGCGGTGACGCCCGCCCTCGGACCGGGTCTGCAGGAATCGGTCGACCTGGGCCTTCCCGTCCTGGCCGGTGCGCTAACACCCACCGAGGTGCTCGCGGCATACCGTGCGGGCGCGAGCGCGGTGAAGGTCTTCCCGGCCTCGGTCTTCGGCCCCGGCTACCTCACAGCCCTGGCCGCCCCCTTCCCCGACGTGCCGCTGGTCGCGGTCGGGGGCGTCGCGGCAGCAGATGTCCGGGCCTATCTCGACGCCGGAGCCCTCGCCGTCGGGGTGGCCTCGCCGCTGCTCGGTGATGCACCGGCAGGGGGCGATCTGGACGCGCTGCGGTCGCGCGCCTCGGCGTTCCTGTCCCACGTGCGGGTCTGCCGTGGCTGACCAGGTCGATGCCCTCTGCATCGGCGAGACGATGGTGGCCCTGCGTTCGAGGGGACTCCTCTCCCTCGGCGCGCCGCTCACTCCGGCCATCGCCGGCGCCGAGAGCAACGTGGCCATCGCGCTGAGTCGCCTGGGGCACCACGCCGCCTGGTGTGGGGTTGTCGGTGCCGATCAAGCGGGCGCCCTCGTCCTGCGGACGCTGCGGGCCGAGGGGGTTGACCTGCGCTGTGTCCGACGCGAGCCGGCCGCGGCGACCGGGCTCATGGTCCGTGAGGAACGCCTGCCCGGAGTGGTCCGCGTCGACTACCACCGGCGCGGATCCGCCGGGTCGCGGCTCGACCTCACCGACGTCGACCGGGCCCTGCGCACCCTCCAACCGCGTGTCGTCCATGTCACCGGAATCAGCCTGGCCATCTCGCAACAGGCCCGAGCCGCCGTGATCGGGGCCGTGCGTGCTGCGCGCGAGCTCGGCGCCACGGTCAGCCTCGACGTCAACCATCGCCGACGGCTCTGGACCGACGGCGAGGCCTCGGCTGCCCTGGCGCCCTTGCTGCCCGACATCGACATCCTCGTCGGCTCCGTTGACGAGTTGGCCCTCCTGGCGCCCTCCACCCTGGAGGACGGCTCGGATGCCGCAGCCGAGCTGCTCACGCTCGGACCAGCCGAGGTGGTCGTCAAGCGCGGCGCCCACGGGGCGAGCGCCTTCACCCTGGGCGAGAGCCACCACCTGCCGGCCCACCAGATCACGCTGGTCGACCCGGTCGGTGCCGGTGATGCGTTCACCGCTGGGTATCTCTCCGGCCGACTGGACGGCCTGCCAGTCCGCGAGGCGCTCGCCCGAGCCAACTTGCTGGGTGGGTTCGCGGCAGCGTCCGACGGCGACTGGGAGGGGTTACCGACGCGCGAGGAGTTCGCGCTACTCGCGCTGGCAGACGGCGAGGCGGTGCGATGAGAGGCGGGAGCGTCATGGCCGGCCCATGGGAGGCCTTCGGACCCGACCGGCTGGAGTTGGGCGAAGGAGCCCGGATCTTCTCCGGGCGCCTGCACTACGTCGACCTGCTCCAGGGGCGGGTCTTCGCCACCGACGCACGCCCCGGAGCGGCGATCGAGGTCCTCGCCGACCTTGCATGGCCCGTCGGGGCGGTTGCGCCCGACCGGGACGGCCACCTCATCGCCGCAGTGGACCGCGGCGTGGCTCGGCTGACCGACGGCGGCGTCTCAGCCTGGCTCGGTATGCCGTTCGAGAGTGCCGCGCACCGGCTGCGCGTCAACGATGCCGTGACCGATCCCCACCACCGGTTTTGGGTCGGCGCCATGGCCTGGGACGCCACCCCGGGCGCCGGGCGACTGGTCACCGTCCACCCCGACGGCACGATCACCGCCGCGGTCGACGGGCTCACCATCCCGAACGGTCCTGCCTTCTCCGACGACGGACGCACCATGTACCTCGCGGACTCCGCGAAGGTGACCCTGTTCGTCTTCGACGTGGACCACCGCAGCGGCGAGCTCTCCCGCAGGCGCGTCTTTGCGACGCTGACCGACGGGAGCCCGGACGGGATGACCGTCGACAGCGAGGGCCATCTCTGGGTCGCCGTGTGGGGCGCGGCCTGCCTGCACCGCTACCGTCCGGACGGCAGCCTCGCCGAGAGAATCCCGGTTCCGGCGCGCCAGCCGACGAGCGTTGCGCTCACGTCCGAGCCACCGTATGCCGCCGTGGTGACCACAGCCACCTATGGGCTCGACCCACGCGACGAGGACGGTCGCACCCTCGTCGCCCCGGTGCGCGTCGGCGGCCGACCGACACCGCACTTCGGCTGACCTACCCGTCAGACCTGCTCGCCTGCCACGCTCGTCATCGCCCGGGTCACGTCCGCCGCCGAGCGGCTCAGCAGAGCACGCATCGCCGCCTCGGCTGCGGCCCCGTCACGACGTCCGATCGCCGCAACCACGGCCGCGTGCTCCTGCACCGCGTCGGCGGTGATCGCCGCGTGAACGAGGCGGTCACGCTCCCGCAGCCCGCCCTCGACCAGTGGCGCCAGCGACTCGAGCAGTTCGTTGTGCGCCGCCCTGAGCACCGCCCGGTGGAACGACAGGTCCGCCGCGATGTGCTCCTCCGGACTCGCAGCCGACCGCATGGCCCGCAACGCCTCGGTCAACCCGGCCAGGTCTGCCTCGACGTGTTCCGTGGCCGCCCGGCGCGCTGCCAGCGGCTCCACCGCCAGACGGAGATCGAAGACCTGATCAAGGAACCGCACGTCGGCCCCGTGGCTGAACCGCCAACGGAGCACATCACCATCCAGCATCTGCCACCGGGAGCGCGCTGACACGGTGGTCCCCCGTCGGGGCCGCGCGTCCACCAGTCCTTTGGATCCCAGCGCGCGGAACACCTCTCGGACGACCGTCCGGCTCACCCCGAACTGCTCCCCTAGCGCGATCGGGTCCAGGGCGGTCCCGGGCTCAACAGTGCCGAGGACGATGTTGCGTCCGAGCGAATGGAGCATTCGATCGAACGCGCCGCCTTCAAGCATGAGCCCAACTTAACCTGCCTGGCCGACGCGACCACGGTGGATCAGGCTGTGGTTGTATGAATCGGTGCCCACTACTGCCGCCGATCGCATTGCCCGCTTGCTGCACGAGCACCCCCTCATCGACGGCCACAACGACCTCCCGTGGGCGGCCCGCGAGCTCGCGGCATACGACCTGGACGTCCTGGACCTGACCCACCCGGTGGCGACGACCTGCACAGACCTGCCGCGGTTGCGCGCCGGCGGTCTCGGCGGCCAGTTCTGGTCGGTCTTCGTCCCCGGCACCTTGCCCGATGACGAGGCCGTCGCCGCGACCCTCGAACAGATCGCCTTCGTGCAGGCCATGACCAGCAGGTATGCCGCGCACCTCACCCTCGCGCGCACCGCGGACGAGGTCGAGCGCGCTCATGCGCAGGGTCAGGTGGCCTCACTCATGGGGGCCGAGGGCGGGCAGTCGATCGGCTGCTCGCTCGACACCCTGCGGCACCTGGCCGATCTCGGCGTCGGCTACCTCACCCTCACCCACAACCAGCACGTCCCTTGGGC
>Ga0209718_1002159_pt1 | contig 19977 bp, 19 predicted proteins | sample AD_JPNAS1_MetaG_FD_184420 | JGI IMG/M metagenome (GOLD analysis project Ga0209718, IMG submission 184420) | Active sludge microbial communities of municipal wastewater-treating anaerobic digesters from Japan - AD_JPNAS1_MetaG (SPAdes) (version 2) | ecosystem: Engineered > Bioreactor > Anaerobic... | reverse complement strand
TTATGAAACTGACATCAACAGATAAGCACAAACACATGAACCTCGAGTTCGCGGATGAAATTTTAACTCCTTATCTGTTTTTCAATATGCTGATATTGTTTAACTTAATAATTATTTACGGATGAAAAGCCAGAACAATCTCTATTCATACGTGTTTCATTACCTTTGGCGCATAGTACAAAAGAATTGAAACACATTCTATGGGGGTTGAAGATTTTATACTGGTCGCATTAGGCCTTTTAATAAGCCTTTATGGCTCCATTGTAGGGTTTGGAGGCGGCATATTTATGGTGCCAATTCTAGTAGCCGTTTTTGGTTTTGATATGGATATTGCCGCAGGTTCTGTAATGTTAGCCTTAGTGCCCTCATCGCTAATATCAACCATGCTTAATAAGAAAAAAGGACAGGTAGATTTTAAGGTGGGGATGCTACTGGAAGTGCCCACTATGATAGGTGTGGTTGTGGGAGGTTTTATCCTCACCTTTCTCACACTTAGCGGGAATCTTCGAATATTAGAGTTAGGCTTTACCCTAATGGTTGTCACGTTGGGACTCACCTTTTTTGTGAAACGAAAATCTGAGAATGCACAGCGGAAGGGACTACTATACCGACTGAACAAGACTAAGCCCGTAATCATAATCAAAAACACCGGTCACCAGGTGGCCTATAGGGTGAGCGTGGTTCTAGCGCTCTTTTTCGGATTGGTGTCCGGCGTACTGGCGGGTCTCTTTGGGGTTGGGGGCGGATTTCTTAAAACACCAATAATGATAAAAGTTTTCGAAATCCCTGCAAAAATTGCCACCGCCACAGCACTATTTATGATTGTTATTACAAGTATTGTGGGGTCCACTATGCACTCCCTGCATGGTCATGTTGTGTGGGCGCAAGCCTGGCCCGTGGTGGTAGGGTTTTCCCTAGGTGCAGTGGGGGGCCATTTCATTAATATGCAAATTAAGAAATCATTTTTAGAGAAACTCATTGGCCTTTCACTGCTAGCTGTAGCGTGTATGCTGGTATTGAAATTCTTATTCCATATAGGGTAATCACATCAATTTAGACTTGATATTTTATTGGAATACTAACCCTTTAGGTAAAACTAAGGGATATAACACGACTGAGGCCGGAGCCTCAGCCGAACGGGTTCTTCAACGATAGCGAGGGTGCACCCCATACTTTATTGCGAGTTTGCCAATTAGTATATTTTCTTTACCAAGTTTAGTAAAATTTGTATAGATAGTGGATAAATAATCAACTATGTATGCAAATTTTACTATCTTTGCATTGTAGTTCAAATTATAAAATTGTGAATCAAACAAGTGGCATACCCGTGAATAGCGCTGTACTTAGGGCATTTTTGAGCAATCTGAAATACCCAAAGAATAGAATTTCCCTAATGGAAAAAAACGGTGAACTTATTCGATTAAAAAGAGATTTGTATGTGTATAACAACCCTTCTATTTCTAAAGAACTTATTGCCAATCATTTATATGGTATATCCTATATTTCACTCGAAACAGCTTTGGCATTCTACGGCATGATACCAGAAAGGGTTTATGCCATTCGTTCTGTTACAACCAAGAGGGCCAAAACCTTTACAACCCCCGTTGGTATTTTTGAATACAGAACCGTTGACCCTGAATATTTTAGCATTGGGATTAAGCAGGAGATAATTGATAATCAGTTTGCCTTTTTAATAGCAACACCCACAAAAGCCATTTGCGATATGGTTGTGCTAACGCCATATCTTAGATTACAATCTGCAAGGGCTATGAAGGAATACTTATTCGATGATTTACGCATTGATTTTGAATCTATTGGCTCTTTAAATAGGGATGTTGTACGGCAATGTATTGAAACGGGAAAAAAGAAATCCGAATTGCGCTGGTTATTAGAAATATAGTCTTAAAAACGTATCTAAAAAGGTTGCTATGTCCACTTCAGTTTTTGATCAAATGCTATCACGCTACCCAACGGGCACAAAGGATGATTTGCACAATGCTATCATTGAGGTTATGCAGCAGATTGTTCTGGCGGGGTTATATCGAGGCAATTTTTTCCATAAGGCAGCCTTTTATGGTGGTACATGCCTACGCATTTTTTACGGTTTACAACGATTCTCTGAAGATTTGGACTTTTCACTTTTGCAACCCGATGCGCACTTTAATTTGGAAAGGTATTTTGATGCCATAATAGAAGAATTTAGGGCTCTTGGCAGGGATGTGACTATTAATAAAAAATCGAAAACAGGTGAAACAACTGTTGAATCTGCATTTTTGAAAGACAATACACAAATATTCAATTTGCAATTTTCTACAGAGAAACGCATAAAAATTAAAATAGAGGTTGACATACAGCCTCCAACCGATTTCTCCACTGAGTATAAACTGCTATTGCTTCCCTTTTCGTTTATGACCCGCTGCTATTCACCATCCGATTTGTACGCCGGAAAAATGCATGCCCTCCTCTTTAGAAAATGGAAAAACCGAGTAAAAGGGCGCGATTGGTACGATTTTGAGTACTTTGTACGAAACAATACCCCATTGAATCTGCAGCATCTAAGCAGAAAAGCTGAACAGATAAACGGTATTAATCCTAAAGAATTTTCACGGGAAGTATTCAAGAAAATATTGAAAGAGAGGATTGAAAGTGTAAATATGGAGATGGTTAAAACCGATGTTCGACCCTTTTTGAAAAATCCCCAAGAGATGGAAATTTGGAGTAAAGACTATTTTTTACAACTTATTGAAATGATTCAATTTAGCAAATAAATGACTTCATATTTTTTGTTTGCACTCAGGCATGCCAACCCGACTTTTCATCAATGCTCAAATGTTGGCCCGTTAGGGCATAAATATCAACAGAAGCGACATGACCCCTTGGTTGGTAGCCCATAGGGCCTAAATATTGTTGGTTCAACGACTTTGTTTAGTCCATTTTTTGTACCAACCATAATATAAATCACACATTTCCAAAACCACCCTGTTTGGCTGCGGTTGTATCAACAATCCCTTCATATATCAGGATTTCCCGTTGGGCTATCCTAAGCAGGCTGTTCTTCTTGGTGAAACCTTGGAGAAAATACTACTGAGGCTGGAGCCTCAACCGAACGGGATAGTAGTCCTGTAGAACTAAGAAAACTGCTTGCAGATAATTGTAAGCAGTAAGAGTGTACCCAACTATGAACCAAGAACTCTATTCAATCCAAAAAATCACAATCTTAAAAGCGTTTCCAATGCTTTGGCCATGGCCTCTTTGGCTGCCGGGTCCTGCTCATTGCCATGTGCTGCAACAAGGTCAGGCAGGTAGTGCGTAAACTCTGAGTTGGCAATATAGCGCGCGGCGCGCGGTCTCACCAGGGGCGAAGCATCAAATAGCAACCCTTGCACCCACCGCTTGGCATCCCATGAAACGCTCTGCTCGAGCCAATCTAGCGCCTCCAGCTTCTCTTGGGCAGTTCCATATAGGAAAGTGCTATAGCATTTTGCCTCACGTTTCAGCATATCCTTCGAAAAGAGTATCTCCCTTTCAAAAAGGTTGGGGCGTACCACATATTCCGAATAGGCAACCAACTCTTTATCCAGTGTCCAGCGAACCATACGGGGGATTAGCCACCGCATACCGGGTGTGGCTTCGGGGTGTGCAATGGTGCTAAACACCCTACCCTTACCAAACCGGTTAGCAATAAAAAACGGTTTATTGTTGGTCATATTGGCAGGCGCATTACCTTCCTCGTGTACGTTGCTTTGCATTATGGCTATAGTTTGATACCGAATAGTATCCGGAGCATCAATAAATACAGGGCCTTCATAGTACACCACATAGTTGGTATCGCGGTTTGCCAGTTCGGGGAATACCTGCTTACCCTCATGGGTTAGAGTGAATTTCGCCAAGCCATGCCCTCTATTATCATGCTCTATATCAATAGCCTGAGCACCATTAATGGCCATACAAGCATAATCGGGTGTATTGGAAAACAGATAGGCTCCGGCACAAATACCCACTGCACCCTTTCCTGCTGAGATGAATTCCTTTATCCGCTGCTGATTCTCGTGCCCCAAGTTAAGGTACTGTCGGCTCCCACCCCCACCGGGAATGATAATGGCATCAAGCGTATCTAAGCAGCCGGCGGCAATATCTCCCGTGGTTATAGTACGCACAAACATCTCCTTGTCAATACGTATGGCTTCTACAGTTTCCCAAACGCAAGTTTGAGCTCCACCGTGTCCATCAAATACTCCAACACGGATAAATTGGGAAGTATCCCTGCTACTCTGGCACGACCATAGTAAAATAGTTATTGCAATAACAACTACTATTCTCTTCATATTCAATATTTTTAAATTAACTTCAACTATGCAATCATAAATACTCCCCTTCTTTAGACAACTTGATTGAAAAAACTAACTAAAAATAATTCCCTTGCCTTTTTTAGTGCGATTGTATTCCAACAGCAAGCTCTCAATTTTCCTGGCATCGGCTTTGGATAGATAATATGCAGACCCCTCTCCGCCAACAACTTTTATATGTATATCGGCACCAAAAATGTGCTCGTCAACAAATATGCTACGTATAAACCTGAAGGCGAGTGTTTTCTTATCCACGCCTATAAGCACCCTGTTTCTCTTGCTTATGGTAATGGTCTCCATGTCGAAATCTACGCAGATATGCCATGGGTTAAGCATGTGCAATCCTTTGCCATTTAGCAGCAAGGCCATATTACTTGAAGATGCCCTAAAAGGTTGATTCGAACTATACATTTTGTTATGTATTTTCAACTTTGAGGTGTACAAAATATGCAATTTTTTCTTTATTAAAAAATGGATCATGGATTCAACTAATAAATGCAACTTCTTGAGGGCATGAATTAATATTAGCCCAACCATAATATAAATCACATACATCAAGTCATATTTGGCATTTGATTTCACGCCGAAATAGAATATCTTTGCGCTTCATATTGATGGTGATGTACATCCCTGTGGCATCATTCTGAATTTTTGAAGATTATTATTAGAACTAAAGTACTACTATGCTTAAGAGCAAACTAGGCCTCGATGTCGAAAAAGTTGGCTACGCCAAGAGCATTGCCAAAGATATTGCCAATGAGGTTCAGCAATTTGTGGTGAACTACACCACGGTGGCAGTGGAACGCACCCTATGCCGACTGCTGGGTATTGATGGTATTGACCTCGACGGTGTTCCGCTTCCCAACGTGCTGGTCGATTCTCTCAAAGAGAAAGGGGTTCTGGAACAAGGTGTTATCTTCTACATTGGGAATGCCATGGTTGAAACAGGCCTCAGCCCACAGCAGATAGCCACGCAGGTGTCGGAGGGGAAGCTGGATCTGACCGCACTCAATGTCCACCCCGGGGAAAAAATCGACATGGCCATTCAGCCCATGGTTACGGCAAGCCTGCAAAGAATTAAAGAGCGCAGGGCACGGAGAGACAGCTATCTGAAGACCATTGGAGAAGGGAGTCAACCCTACATCTACGTCATCGTTGCCACAGGCAATATATATGAAGATGTGGTGCAGGCACAGGCTGCCGCAAGGCAGGGAGCCGATATCATTGCGGTTATCCGAACCACAGGCCAAAGCCTGTTGGACTACGTTCCCTATGGCGCCACCACCGAAGGGTTTGGAGGAACCTATGCCACCCAGGAGAACTTCCGCATCATGCGCAAGGCCCTCGATGAGGTTAGTGAGGAGGTGGGTCGCTACATTAGGCTTTGCAACTACTGCTCGGGGCTGTGCATGCCCGAGATTGCCGTTATGGGTGCGTTCGAGGGGTTAGACGTAATGCTCAACGATGCCCTCTATGGCATTCTCTTTCGCGATATAAACATGCAGCGAACGCTGATTGACCAATACTTCTCGCGTATCATCAACGGGTATGCGGGAGTAATCATCAATACCGGGGAGGACAACTACCTCACCACGGCCGATGCTTTCGAGGAGGCACATACGGTTCTGGCATCGGACCTGATCAATGAGCAGCTGGCCTTTATTGCAGGGATACCTGCAAAACAGATGGGGCTGGGCCATGCGTTTGAGATGGACCCCGAGCTGGAAAACGGGTTTCTATTTGAGTTGGCTCAGGCACAGATGACCCGTGAAATCTTTCCCGAGGCAACGCTCAAGTACATGCCCCCCACAAAGTTCATGACAGGCAATATTTTCCGCGGGCAGATACAGAACGCCCTGTTCAACCAGATATCCGTATGGACAGGCCAGGGAATCCAGCTGCTGGGAATGTTAACCGAGGCCATTCACACCCCGTTCATGTCCGACCGATTTCTGGCCATCGAGAATGCCAAGTATATCTTCAACAACATGAGAAGCATTGGGGATGAGGTGGAATTCAAGGAGAACGGAATAATTCGCAATCGGGCCAAGGAGGTGCTGCAAAAAGCCATCGAACTTCTGGAATCGCTGAAACACGAAGGGCTGTTCAATGCACTGGAACAGGGCAAATTTGGTGGCGTGAAGCGCCCCAAAACCGGTGGCAAGGGGCTTTCGGGTGTGGTGCAGCGCGGGACAAACTACCGCAATCCCTTTGTGGAACCCATGTTAAACCGTAAGTAGAACAAGAAAAAAATCAGATATTATGAGCGGAGGACTATACTCAACCGAGGCGCACAACCTCGATACAACCCTCAACCTAAAAAAGGTAAAGCCATACGGCGACACCATGAACGATGGTAAAACCCAGCTCAGCTTTACGCTCCCGATACCAAGCGGTGCCGAGGCCATTGAGGCGGCAAAACAGCTGATGCTGAAGATGGGGTTCGAAAATCCGCAGGTGGTCTTTTACAAGGAGCTTACCAAGGGGTTTACTTTCTTCAACTGCTATGGCAGTTGCCGGCATACCGTGGACTACAGCTCCATACATGTACCCAGGGTCGAGTCAACAACATGGGATATGCAGCAAACCGACAGCTACATCAAGGAGAATATTGGGCGCAAGCTGGTGGTGATAGGCGCCAGTACCGGCACCGATGCCCACACCGTGGGCATTGATGCCATTATGAACATGAAGGGCTACGCCGGCCATTTCGGACTGGAAAGGTACGAGGGTTTTGATGCACACAACCTTGGGAGTCAGGTAACCAACGAGGAGTTCATAGCCAAGGCCATCGAGCTGGAGGCCAACGCGCTGCTGGTTTCGCAGACGGTTACCCAAAAGGATGTGCACATAAAAAATCTGGTGGAACTGGTAGAACTGTTAGAGGCTGAGGGCTTGCGAAGCAAGGTAATACTCTGTTGCGGGGGTCCGCGCATCACCCACGAGCTGGCCAAGGAGTTGGGCTACGATGCCGGATTCGGCATGAATACCTACGCCGACGATGTGGCCTCATTCATTGCACAGGAATTTGTAAGGCGGATGAACGCTTAACAGGAAGAATTACAGCTGAATTAGTTTGGCCTCTCAAGTTTGGGAGGCTTTTTTATTTTAGTAAACACCTAATAATGTTTGACTTAGAATTTAATACAAAAAATTATTTTTATAAAAAGAGTTTGTAAATAGGGGTAGTGATAGAGAGGGTTGTCATAGGAGTGAATTGCAGAAAGAACAATAAAACTAACTCTAAATAAACCAAATATGAAACGCATTATCACCCTAATCATTACCGCCACTCTGCTCACAAGCAGCTTATCCCAAGCACAAAACGATAGCATAAGGACAAAGCGTGATGTGGCTATCTACACCTTTTTATTCAATGTGGTGCCCGACAACTTTCCAATTCCCCTTGTTGGGTTTGTCAATTTGGCCAGGGGCAATCACAGCACTCTGCAGGCTGGTTTTATCAACATCAATATAAAAGATTTTACAGGTCTTCAGGCTTCCTTTGTGAACACTACTTTTGGTGGTCTTAAGGGTTTACAGACGAGTTTTGCCAATACCACCTTTGGCAATTTCTACGGGTTGCAAAGTGGCTTTGTGAACACAACCTTTGGCGATTTTACCGGTCTTCAGGCTTCATTTGTGAACACAACGTCCGGAAACCAAAAAGGCTTGCAGGCAGGGTTTGTGAATTCTAACCTTAAAAATCATGTGGGTGCACAGGCTGGTTTTGTGAACACCACCATAGGAAGTTTCAAGGGTTTACAGGCAGGGTTTGTCAATACGGTTATCAAAGAAACAGAGGGTGTGCAGATGAGCTTTGTAAATGTTGCCCGAAAGGGCATTAAGGGCTTTCAACTGGGCTTTATCAACCTAGCCGACACGGTGTCGGATGGTGTACCCATTGGCTTCATATCGGTTGTGAGGAGGGGTGGTTTCCGTGCTCTGGAACTGTCGTCCGATGGGTTCTATCCGGTCAATCTGGCTTTTAAAATTGGCGTACCGAAATTTTACACATTCTTTATGGGAAGCTACTGTGAGCAGTACGAGCAGCCCTTTGCTGTGGGTATAGGAGCAGGCACTCTTATCCCAAGGGGAGATAAGATCATTATTAACCCTGAAATACGAAGTTTGACTCCTCTCGACAATAGCGTGGTATTCAGCAATATGAGCAGTCTGGATCTAAATGTTCGTTACCGAATTGTAGAGGGGCTTCAGGTAGCTGCGGGACCAACCATAGGCTGGGTTACACATAGCAACCAGGTAGACATTTATAAAAAGCCCTTCTTTTCGTTTTTAAATCGAGAAGTAGATTCAAACAATAGGATAATAGTTGGCGCCCGCCTGGCCATAAGCTACTCGTTTGCAGAGTAGGATGAATTGTAAACAAACTGCCAAGGGGCTGTGGTAGATTACCATAGCCCTTTTTTATTCATTCTGAGAATACGACTTTTATCAACTTAACCCTACAATATTTGTTATATATTGCAGCAGTTTAATGTGTAGAAACTGCATGTTATTACACATATTTTTAATTTAAACATATATCATCATGGCTATTACTAAGGTATGGATTGAAGATGGATGCACATCCTGCGGGCTATGCGAGGAAATCTGCCCCGAAGTGTTTAAGGTGGAGGATGAGGCTACCGTGATTGAGGGTGCCGACTTCAATAAGAATGAGGACGGAATACGGGAAGCAGCCGATAGCTGTCCGGTTGAAGTGATTAAGTTTGAATAGCTTAAACCCATTCTCCCCAACATAGGCAATCAGGCATCCGCTTCCCCTTATAGATAAAGGGATGTAGTGTTTTTAAGAAGTACGGGCACAGAAAAAGCTGAATAAATACCGGCTGGAAATACCCGAAGTTGTCCGACTGTGGGGTTAGGTGTGCCTAATATTAAATGAGCTATTCAAATACAAATAAAGATATCTTTGGAAAAAATTTATGATAACAGCCGGAGCCTGTTCCTCGCACTGGATGGTTCTTAGAAGATAATGAGAATGTACCTTACCAGAGAATTTCAGGGATAAATAGAATACAGATTTCAAAATAGCATCCATGAAAATAATTAGCCTGAAATATACTCGTTGCTACCTCCTTCCCTCAGGTTCAAAATACATTCTCATCGATACCGGATACGTGTACGAATGGGACCGATTTACAAAGCAGCTCAACGACCTTAACATACCCCTCTCCTCCATCAGCCACCTAATCCTCACACACCACCACGATGACCATGCCGGGATGGTGGCCCGACTGGTCGCGGAAAACCCCCATATTGTAGTGGTGGTATCCAAAGTGGGTGCGCAATACCTTTTGCAGGGGCAACATGTTCACCCCAAGGGGTCGGGTTACATCAACCGAAGGGTAGCCTTTTTGCTCTGGTTCAAGAGCAAATTCGACAAGGGCTGGACGCATACCTTTCCCGCCTACCAACATCGCCCCACTGACGTACTCATTGATGGCACGGTAAAGTTTAAAGACATCGGCATCGAACTGGATGGCGTAATCGTTGAAACCCCAGGGCATTCCGACGATTCCATATCGTTGGTTTTAGATGATGGCCGATGTTTCTGCGGCGATGCCGCAGCCAACTTCCTTAGGTTTGCAGGCACCAGGTATGCCGTCGTCTGGGTTGACAGTTGGGAGGAATACTACAACAGCTGGGAAAAACTCATTGCATTGAAAGTGAACAGGATTTACCCCGCACACGGAAAGGATTTCCACGTAAACAAACTGGTTACCAACCTCCGTAAGAATCGCAAGAAAAACATGGTAGTGATAACACAAGGGTAAAAAATCAAAAAAAGATATGGAAACCAATAGTTTGAAAAATCTTGTCAAACCTGTAGTCCCCGTATTGAAAGGCTTGGGGCAAATCATGCTGCAGGAGAATGCCCTCACCGGCTTGCTGTTTTTGGCAGGCATAGCCTACGGTTCTCCCACAATGGGGCTTGCAGCCCTTTTGGCCACCATTTGCGGTACCATGACCGCACGATTCCTTAAATATGACGTTGAGGAAACCGACAAGGGACTGTATGGCTTTAGCGCAGCCCTTACCGGGGTTGCATTGATTCTTTTCCTAAAACCCCAACCCGTTGTATGGTTATTCATCGTGCTGGGGTCTGTATTGGCAGCCATTATCCAACACTTTTTTATCAGAAAAAACATCCCTGTTTTTACACTTCCCTTTGTACTGGTAACATGGCTGATTCTGTTTATTGTCAAATATTCCCTCCCCGCTTTGATGGTGGAACACCCATTGGTACTCATACCGTCGAACCAGTACTTCACTTTTGCCCTCAAAGGCTTTGGACAAGTGATATTTCAAGGGAAGGTTTTGTCGGGATTGCTGTTCTTTGTTGCCGTTTTTATCCATTCGCCCATAGCTGCCCTTTATGGCCTTGCCGGGGCCATGTTTTCGGGTATCGCGGCTCAGCTTCTCGGCGTTCCTGTGGATGATATAGCCTTCGGGCTATTCAGCTTCAATGCAGTGCTATGCGCCATTGTGTTTGCCGGCAACAAGCTGCAGGATGGGCTTTGGGTTACAATATCCGTTTTCCTTTCGCTAATGATCAGCATTCTATTGGTACGGTATGGCATCACCCAGCTCACATTCCCCTTTGTTCTGGCCACTATGGTTACTCTGACCGTAAAAAACAAACTCGTTTTTAGAGTCAATTCATAGGAAAGCCTACCATAATATTTGGTCATGCAAAGGAAAAAGTCAACGTCATCACGCTCTGCGTGAGATTATTGATAATTTCTTATACCAGTCTTTAAGGAAACGCACTTGCCCATAGTTACCCTTTTTCGATTTTCATAGGGATTTCAACGAGAATAGGTTCCAATTACCCTGGCTATTGCCCTCCGGCAAACAGGGCAAAAAGTATTTGCATTGTTGCTATGCATACGGCAATCTACGTAAGGGCGATAAATGCCCTTGTGCATATACCCTCCCCCTTCGAAAACGCCTACAATATTTGCATACTTTTGGCTGTTGGGCGTTGGGATGGGCGTTTCATTGTCCACCATATCCGCCCACTTGCTTTGAAAATCCACTAATGTGGTTAAGTTGGGCTCCCACGGTTCAACATCCAACGGGTAGAAATCCTCATAGGCTACATCGGATGTGTAGTACTCATCGCCCAAACCGGCCAGCCCATGCCCCAACTCGTGGATAAAAACGGTGTGCGACAACTTATGATCGGAAGTGGCCATGCAGAAATGGTTGTAAATACCCCCTCCCCCATAATCACCGGTATTAACAAGGATATAAACCAAATCGGCGGGAACGTTGGCTGCAATATCCATAACCCGATGAAAGTGCGTTGTGGTAAGGTATCGGTCGATGCCAAAGGTGTAAAACTCCGATTGGGTGGCGGTGGTATTCCAATACCCCGTTCCGGGGTTTGTGGGCCCTACCCCATCCGACTCCGATGCCACTGCCCAGATGTTGATACTTTCAGCCAATTCGTCAAACGGAGGTTGGGAGAGCAAAAAATCGGCAAAGCGCTTAACATCGCTTTTAAACTTATCCATCTGGTTGTTTGCATAGCCTTCGGCAATAAAGGCGATGTCCAGCTTCTGGCTGTAATGTCCGTTGTCAACAATCTTATAATTTGGAATGGTATTCATCGCCCTGCGATTGATAAAAATACCGGCAGGGTCTATTTCCAATTGGTGCAACTCGGTAAACTTCCCGTCCCTACCCCGAGATTGGAATGTAACCGTTACCTTTTGCTTTGGGTATGGAATACGGGTAACCTGCTCGAATGCACGATCCAGTTTTTGAGCCTCGGCCGTAGTTTGCCACTCCTGAAAAAGGGTGCAAAAGCCCCGGGAGTAGATCAACGTTCCGCTTTGTGCATCGGTAACCAAAACCCGATGGGTACCGAAATCCAGGTTGTCAATCAACGAGTTGGGTGAGCCGCTCCAGAATGGCTCCTCACGTAAATCATCGAGATAAAAATGTTCGGAATCGGCATTACCGGCCAAATAGTAATCTATTCTCAAAGCCTTGTTTTCAAACCATTTAGAAAACTCCGACTGAGCAAAACAATGGCTTGCTCCATTGATAAATAAAAGGGCAATGAAAAGAACCCTTACCGTATTCTTCATAGTTGTATTGTTTAAAAAAAAATGATAGCAAAAATAGGTATTTTCTTCAACAGGGTATAATCAGGGCAACTATCCGAGATATGCTTTAAGCCCCTTGCAACGGGTGGCTTGTTTCAAACGCTTAATGGCCTTTTCCTTTATTTGCCGAACCCTCTCACGGGTTAAATCCACCTCCTCGCCAATTTCCTCTAACGTATATGGATGCTTCCCATCCAGGCCGTAATAAAGGCGAATAATGGTAGCCTCCCTAGGAGGCAATGTCATTAAAGTTCTCTCTATCTCTTTACGTAGGCTATCCTTAAGCAACCCCCGGTCTGGTGGAAGAGAATCGTTGGAAAGCAGCACATCGTATAGGTTAGTGTCCTCATCCTGAGCAAGGGGTGCATCCATGGATATATGACGACCTGAACTTCTCAAAGCCTCTTTAATATCGCTGGGGGCGATTTCAAGTACCTCTGCCAACTCCTCAATGGAAGGCTCTCTTTCGAAAATCTGCTCCAATTCGGTGAAGGCCCTATGTACTTTATTTATGGATCCAATTTTATTTAAAGGGAGTTTTACAATCCGCGATTGCTCAGCCAAAGCCTGTAGAATGGATTGCCTTATCCACCACACTGCATACGAAATGAATTTGAATCCCCGCGTTTCGTCGAAACGCTTTGCAGCCTTAATCAAACCCAAATTCCCCTCGTTGATTAAATCGGGTAAACTCAACCCCTGATTCTGATACTGCTTGGCCACCGATACCACAAATCTCAAATTGGCTTTCACCATTTGTTGCAATGCGTCTTCGTCGCCCTCTTTCAATCGTCGGGCCAGATTAACCTCTTCTTCAGCCGTTAATAGATCTACCTTTCCAATCTCGTGGAGATATTTGTCCAGCGAAACGCTTTCGCGATTGGTTACCTGTTTTACGATCTTTAACTGCCTCATTGTCACGCAGCAAAAATTAAAAAATCAACATTTATCCTAAAAAGTAGAAAAAAGCTGATATTTTACCTTTATTTGAAAATATCACTAATCATTGTCAAATACATATTATACTTTAAATGTGTTAAAAAGGATACAATTATTTCCGTTTGTTTTTAACAACTGTTTATTAAACAGAACTGGTAAATTGCCTTTGTCATTAAATGCTTTGGACACAACGCTCCCATTCTTTTAATTAAAACACACTTGTTCAAAATAATACGATCGTATAATAAATTCAATTGCAGCCTTTGACTTAACAACTATTTTACCCTTAAGAATTTTTTTAATTTCATTAAGGTGATGTCAGACTAACATTTTTTTTTCGCAGTAACGCTTGGATTTTAATTAAAATATTACTTACCTTTGTTGCGAAATCTCACCGTATATTCATACGTGCAATTCCAATTAACACAATAAGTTACACATCATTTCTTATTTGTTTTCAATTATTATTATTTACACTATTTATTTACCCAATCACCATAAAATTTTATGTACGATATTATTGAGCTTAATAAAAAGCTGCTTCCCGAGCTAAAGGAAATAGCAAAAAACATGAATATTAAGCGAGTAGAATCATTGCGTAAACAGGATTTGGTTTATCGCATACTCGATCAGCAGGCAATTGATGCATCGGAAAAGAAAACTCAAAAGGAAAAACCAAAAGATTTTGAACGTAAAGTTAAGCCGAACGAAAAAAAGGAGTTCAAGCAGATTGCTCCTGCTGAAAAAATTCAAGCCACAGGTAACGATACGAAAACAGAGATACATCAACCCTCTTCGCCCGGCGAAAAGGGAAAACGGAAACGTTTCACCCGCATTAAGAAAAATGGGAATATTGAACATGTTCAAACCCAGATATTTCACGGCGAAGAAACCGAAGAGAAAAAGTTACCCCTTGAATTCGATAAATCGTTTGTATTCGACGAACCTGAACCCGATATACCCCAAGAGCCAATCGTCAACGAAAATATTGATTTATTGGAAGCACCTGCCGTTGAGGAAGTATTACAATCGACTGAACTCCAGAAAACAGAACCAATTGTTCCTCCTCAAATTAAAGGCGACACCCAACTTAAGCAGGGGCAGCGTGATCAGTATTACAAAAAGGATTTTGAAAAGCGGAATGGAGAGCGATACGAATTTGATGGGATTATTGATGCTACCGGAGTACTGGAAATCATGTCCGATGGATACGGTTTTTTACGCTCTTCGGACTACAACTATCTCAGTTCGCCCGATGATGTGTACGTTTCCCAGTCACAAATCAAGCTCTTTGGACTGAAAACAGGTGATACCGTTACGGGAACAATTCGTCCTCCCCGTGAGAACGAAAAGTATTTCCCTTTGATTAAAGTTGTGGAAATCAACGGACGAAGCCCCGAATTTATTCGCGACAGGATACCCTTTGATTTCTTAACACCGCTATTCCCCAACGAGAAATTCACGTTGATTGGCAATGGGCAAAATCTGCTCTCGGCCCGGGTGGTCGATATGTTCAGCCCCATTGGCAAGGGACAGAGGGGGTTGATTGTGGCCCAGCCCAAAACCGGTAAAACAATCCTCCTTAAGGATATTGCCAACTCCATAGCCGCCAACCATCCCGAGGTGTACATGATCGTGCTCCTCATTGACGAACGTCCGGAGGAGGTAACCGATATGGCCCGCAGCGTGAACGCCGAGGTTGTTTCCTCAACCTTCGATGAGCCTGCCGAAAGGCATGTGCGCGTAGCCAACATTGTCCTTGAAAAGGCAAAACGCCTTGTGGAGTGCGGACACGATGTGGTAATCCTGCTCGATTCCATCACCCGATTGGCCCGTGCGTTCAATACCGTTCAGCCGGCTTCCGGAAAGGTATTATCGGGCGGTGTGGATGCCAATGCACTGCATAAACCCAAGCGTTTTTTTGGCGCAGCACGAAAAATTGAGAATGGCGGCTCTCTCACCATTCTTGCCACGGCACTCATCGACACGGGAAGCAAGATGGATGAGGTGATTTTCGAAGAGTTTAAGGGCACAGGCAACATGGAGCTACAGCTCGACCGGAAACTATCCAACAAGCGAGTTTATCCTGCCGTTGACATCACTGCTTCCAGCACACGTAGGGAAGATTTGTTGCTGGATAAGGACACCATGAACAAAATCTGGATACTTCGCAATTACCTTGTTGATATGACCTCGGTTGAGGCCATGGAGTTCCTGCGCGACAGGCTGGTAAAGACCCAAACCAACGAGGAGTTCTTAATGTCCATGAACAGCGATTTTTAAAAAGTCCAGGCTGATTATTGTTTTCAGCTGACAAAAAATTGACTTCGGTTCACTTTTTGTTGTACATTTGCACGGCCAATTCATGGGGCTGACCTTGGTTTTGACAGCAAGCAGAATGGATTGGTAAGCATGCCGAGCATTGGGAATCTGGCTCGTTAATCTCAGGTCTCAACACAAATAAACGGCGATAACTACTATTTCGCACTCGCTGCCTAGAATGTGCCAAGCACTTCGGGCTTAATCTTGTCAACCAGGTTGATGAGACGAGTAGTCTCGCGGAGGGTTTCTCCCACTGGCTTTCCGAATCGAGGCTCCAGAACAAATGGGATAGTCAACGGTTCTCCCCGTTCCGCTGGCAAAATTTAAGGGGATAAGGCTTGGGTTGGCCGCCACTCGCCTGCCTTTGCTCGAAAACCAAGAGGGGCTAAGCATGTAGAAAGCCGGTTGGTTCCTTGTTTGGACGAGGGTTCGACTCCCTCCAGCTCCACAACTTAAACCCCGTCCCTACTGATGGGGTTATTTTTTTGGCCGAATTCTCCTATTTTTGCAACCCCGTTGAACTGATGCTCCGGCCTTAGCCGGGCATATCTTAACAGGCTTAGCCTGCAACAATAGACCGACGGCGGTGCAACCGCCGCCGAACAGGTGTGGACATGGAATGCCTGATGAAAAGCATACTCCATGAAAATGAAAGCGTTATGAAATACCTGAATTTTCAATCCCTCTTGAAAGCAGGGTAAAAGGAATTAGTGATAATTAAACTAAATAATTCTGCTGTAAGCATACCATATTATCAATTTGTTTAAATTCCCAAACAGCAAAAGTCTTAGTATTTATCAAATAAAACACATTAAATTCATCAGATAAGCCTTCAAATCTACCGTCTATTGCTTTGCCTAGCGGAGGAAGTCCGGTAATCCAAACAGCTTCATGACTTGTACCATCAATAAGAGTAACCTTAATCAACCCATCAAAGCTATACAGGTCGAATTCTGCAATAAAATCGTCAAATGAATCTTTTGTCATAATGTTAATCCTTTAGTGTAAATTGGAAATAAAATATTTTTCTCAAGTTTCGCAAGTAAAACAACTTGCTGATTTTCAATAAAAAAGCAATATTTTTGCTTGAAAAAATCATTGATTTTCAACAACTTAACCTATTGCATTAACTACAAAAAAACAAACTGCTACCCAAAAGTATAAAAATTATTGCAGAACTCAACAGCTTTTTCGCTTCCGGTAAAAAAGCCCATGCAGACATTTTATAGCCCCGTTCGTCTGAGGCACCGGCCTTGGCCGGGCATAACTTAACAGGCTTAGCCTACAACAATAGCCTGACGGCAGTGCAACCGCCGCCGAACAGGTGTGGATATGGAACGCCTGATGCATAGCATGTTCCATGAAAATGAAAACGTTATGAAATACCTGAATTTTCAATCCCTCTTGAAAGCGGAGTAAAAGAAACTTGAGAAAGTAGTTATGTTAGGGTTAAGAATTACTTTAGCCTCTTTGGGCCTCGTAGTTGTCCTGTCATACATTGGCTACATTTACCGCCCCCATTAAACGCATAGGGCCCTTTGTGTTTTGTGTAGCAGGACATACAGATTCTAAACCCGCACCTATCGCATACCCACCACATCCACGTTTCTGCATACTGTGTACCACAGTACATACAAGGAATGAAATATGTCATATTGATTTTCTATTAATTTTTTTAATAATGCTTTACAAAATTACGAATACAGAAATGACATTTAAAGTTGCATTTGAAAATTTCAAATTATTATTTGTATTTTTATTGATTATTCAGTTAAACGATAAAAATAAGCAATATGAGCACACAATCAACGCTTCAACGTACCCTTGAAATGATGGCCATGTTAAGCGATGGTGAGGGACATACCATTAAAGATTTGGCTGAATATTTTGAAGTGAGCCAAAGGACCATACAGCGAACCCTATTTACCATAAGATGGGCCGGATATGGTGTGGAACGAGAAAATGGAAGATATAAGTTAACGCGTGATCCTAGAGTGGAAAGAGAAGGTCTTAATATTGGCGATTTGCTATATTTCTCCAAAGAAGAAGCCCATATTCTTAGTGAGGCTATAAATTCAATTGAGGCTACAACTTCTGTTAAAGAAGCACTCAAAAGTAAACTATATACACTGTACAAATCTGATAGGGTCGCATATAGTATTACCAGAGACGAGGACAAGGAAAGTGTTAAAATACTATTAGATGCCATTAAAAATAAAAAACAAGTTATAATTAGTGAACTTACATTTATTAGTGCAAACAGAGGCGTAAATGATGTGATAATTGAACCGCTTGGTTTCGCTTTCAATTTTAGGAGAATCTGGGCATATTACCCGGCACACCAACGAAACGTAGTTATTAGTTTATCGGCCATTTTGGGGGTCAAGGCGACCAATAAACCTTTCCGGCATACAGATCAGCACCAGATTGGATATACAGATCCATTTCGGGGATATGGTTTTGAAAAGGTAATGATTAGATTGACGCTTAATAGACGCTCTTATGGGTTAATGATAGATGAATTCCCTCTCACCAAAGACCATATTAAACCAACGGATGATCCGCCTAATAGAGTATTTGAACTGAAAACTGAAGTATGTAGATTTAATGAAGTAGGACGATTTATCGCAGGATTACCTTATGATATACAGATAAATGAACCACAAGAACTGATTTTATATGTAAAGGACCTCTTAAAGTCCGGTTTGAACTCTCTTGATGAGGATAATTTAGACTATATGCTACATACCCTTGAGTGTAGCTGACACTAGTTTTTCCCTTACCACCTATCTGTAAACAAACTATACATCAACCATCTAAGCGTTAATGTAAAAATATTTAAAAATTATTTTTAACATGACACTAGTTGTCATACCCCATTTCGTATAACTAGAAACGGCTTGTAATAGATTCATGTTTTTTAGTTTAAAAAAAAGGGTATGAAGAAAATTCTGAAGTTATTTTTTATCGGTTCCGTTTCAGGAACAACCCACAAACACCTCACCTACAGAAATATTCCGGTTACAAATATCCTTGGTATAAAGGGAGAAAAACCTGGTTTATGCCCATATATCCTACTTTTTAATGGATTTCGATGTGAGAATATGTCTGAACGGTACTTCAAACAGAATGGTGACGGTTTTCCCCTAGTATATGGAGTAACTTTGATTAATTATTTAAAAAATATGTGTTATGATTAATGATAGCTATTTTGGAGCAATGCGATCGGCCCTTAAGGAGGGTGGTATAAAACTTGTTTTACATTACCAAGGACTAAAAATACGGGAATTACTTGGTTACAAAAAATTTAGATTGAAGTGCTCGAATATTTGCACAGAAAACGAGACTTTAACTATCGGTGAAGAGTATCAGTTTCGCGAGGGGAGCTGCTTGGAAAGGGTAATAGTTGAAAAAATATACTTCAAGAAATTCATTCTCCATGTCAATCTCTTTTTTATTGATGAAAACCGACATCTTCACTGCTTTCACACATTGAACACCGGAGGCTATATGGGTATGTGGCGTATTTGGGATATTGATACGTATGATATAGTACAATGGAAAAGAGATAATGAAGCGTTCGAAAGGGGCGAGATAGATAGCGTGTGTATGGAAATGAATTTCGAAAAATTTCTAATGCACTTAGAAAAAGCAAGTAAAGCTTCAGAAAAATTCAAGTTTAGAAGGCTTTTTAATAAACATTAAAGTTTAATAATGACGTTATCCCATATAGTGAGTAAGTAAAATCAGAGGCCTGTGTGGCTGTGATGTGTTGATGGTAATGGAAACTTTGTTGTAAATATTTTATTGGGGTATTTGCAAATGAAAATCAAAGTAAATGCCCCTCGTCATTTCTGCAAAGAATACATTATGTAAGCACCATATTTTGCTTAACTTTTTTATTATTTTTGACTATTTAATGTAAACTGAAACCTACATGATATATCCTCCCTCCTTTCCCCTGGATGTAGAAAACGATGCTGAGCAAAGAATTTATGATAACTTTGAATTTTAACTATAAAATAGATGAACGAGAGCAAACCTCGTAAAAAAATATTGAGACTCTTAATCAAAAATTTATCAACTAGTTAGGTATGAGTGTTTCAGCCCCCTAAATCATCGGACATAAGTATAGATAAAAATCTGTACTTTTATGCTGATGAAAAAACGAAGTTTTACCAAAGAAGAGAAGTTGCGAATTATCCAAGAGGCTTCCGAGAACGGGG
>Ga0209718_1002155_pt1 | contig 20023 bp, 30 predicted proteins | sample AD_JPNAS1_MetaG_FD_184420 | JGI IMG/M metagenome (GOLD analysis project Ga0209718, IMG submission 184420) | Active sludge microbial communities of municipal wastewater-treating anaerobic digesters from Japan - AD_JPNAS1_MetaG (SPAdes) (version 2) | ecosystem: Engineered > Bioreactor > Anaerobic... | reverse complement strand
ATTGGTTTTGTCTTCTTGCACAGTGATGAAAACTATAAGTGTTTACCAAAATTACTATCCTCAGGAAAAAGAGCAACAGTCTGTTAAAGATCTCTATTCAGTGATTAAAGAGCATTCAGTTGATTCTATTGCTTTGGATAAATGGTTAACCCTTCAAGCTCATAATGATGATGGCTATATTCTTCAGAGAACAATTTCCTCGGTAGAAAATGAAAAAACTTCATGGAAATTCATTTATACTCAACATGTGGTGATCGATTCTACCTTTTTCTCGGTAAAAGCTTTAATAAGTACGAAGGATAAGAAACTCCAGAAATTCTATGGCAGATAATAAAAACTCCCAAATTATTTTTTAGTTTGGGAGTTTTTTTGTATATTTGCATAAAAGAAAAGGAGTATGTCAAATTCAGTAAGTAAACTTCCAATCCTGGGAAATATCAATCTCCCAATCAGACTTTTTAATTATCGTCATAAAAAGGATTCTGAAAAATTCTTTCAATCTGGTTTTGCTTTCTTTAGAGTAGCAGACGATCAAGCAGATGTTACAGGTGCCAATGATGAAGATCTGGGTACGCTCGGCGGATGTATGGGTGGGCACTATCAAATTAATAAACACGGGGAGGAGGAAAGTATCAACGTTATAATAGATGTTGAGGATCTTTGGAACCTTGTTACCGAAATGCTTGAAACGAAAAATGTCAGGATAAAACTCGAAGGAGTTAAAGAAATTTATGATGAATATTGGAAAGAACATCAGATTGATAAAAAGGAAAGACTAGATCAGAAAAAGAAGCTTGAGGAAATTCGTCAGATGCAAAAAGAAGCTGAAGAAGAAGCTAAAAAAGCTGAACTTGAAAAAGAGGAAGCTGAATTTGAAAAGATGCTTGCTGAAGAAAGGGCTTCTCGGATTAAAGAGGGAACCGTCGATTCCGATGAAAAAGTAGGAAACTATCAGATACTTAATAATAAGGGATGGGATCTTACTAAGGAACTTCCCAGCGAATCCCATGAGTATGAAGATGATTTCAAATTCGATCCTTATCGAGGCGCTGGGGTTCAAATCATGGATGAGCATGGAGAAATATATCAGGCTCGGATTGGAGATACTAAGGTAAATCTGGATATTTCAACCTGGAGGGGAACAAGCTTTGGAGCCATTCATTATTATGCAGTTTTAAATATTTCCCATCCAAGTTTTGAAAATATTAAGGAAACTGGAACATTCAGAAGTGTCTGGAGTATTCCTTTCTTTAATAATTACAGGATTGAAATGACCCATGTTCTTGAACAATGGGAAATCGATAAATATCCCGAGAATTATAAGGGATGGAGACCAGGATCTAATGTCAGGGGATTCTATACTCAGGAACAAGCTATCCGGGCTGGAAAAGAATTTTTTGAAAAGCATTTTGATCCGGATGAATGGGAATTACAAATTGATGCATGTGAAAGAACCGATAACTCTCTCGATTTTGAATGAAAAAGATTCAGGAAATAAGGGATTATCTTAATAAAGAATCCCCTAATAAAGCCCGGGATATTATTTGGATTATTAAAACCATCCTGAATATTCCCATGATCTTAATACATGAATTGTGCCATATTTTAGCAATTGTAATCACCGGATGCGAAGCTAATATAGATCCTAAAAAATGGTATTTTATTGCCAGAAAGGATATACCTTATATTAATAACCAAGGGGAAGAAAAAACAGTTCCGGGGTTAGGATTTAGTTTTCCAATTGCTTTATCCAATGAGAATCCTTATAAATTGATTATAGTTGGGGCAGCCCCCGTTATTGGAATATTAATTGACATTTTTTTATGCTTAATCATCCCGTTTTCGATAAATATTCCTCTTATTAGCCAATTTATTTTATTTTACTTTATGATAAATTATTTTATAATGAATATTGGAAGTGCTTGGCTTAGTTGGGATGATATTAATACTATCAAGACTGGCTGGAAAGAAATAAAACCAAAAATTTTATCAAAAATTGAAAAGATAAAGAAATTTTTTGTATATTTGCACCAATGAAAAGATCATTAATCATATTAAGAGGATTGCCCGGATCAGGAAAAACTTCCCTTGCCGAAATCTTAGATTCTCCAATTTGTTCCGCAGATGATTACTTTATGAAAGACGGAAAGTATCTCTGGAAGAAAGAAGAATTGGGAGCTGCTCATCAGTGGTGTTTGGGAAGATGCGAATTCCACATGAGGCAGGATGTAGAAAAAATAATCGTTGCAAATACTTCAACCACGGCAAGGGAATTAAAACCTTATTATGATCTTGCCCTAAAATACGGTTATCAGGTTTTTTCAGTTATTGTCGAAAATAGGCACGAAGGGAAAAATATACATAATGTTCCTGAGGAAACCCTTCAGAAGATGGCTGAAAGATTTTCAATAAAATTATTATAATGGGATATATGAAAGACGAAATCATTAGTTTTGAAACTGCTAAACTCCTTCAGGAAAAAATAGCCTTTAATTTTAAAATTAATTCATGGTATTCTCCCTCTGGTGAGTTAAATACCTCACCTACAAAAGGGATCGATTTTTCCTATTCCAATGGGATTCCAGCTCCAACTCAATCCCTTCTCCAGAGAATTTTAAGGGAGGGTTTTAGAATGGATATTATGATTGAACCATTCGATGATGAAAATGGAGGAACCTCTTACGAGCCTACAATTTTTTGGGATGCCTTTGATGAAGATGAGGATGATGATCGTGTTTATCCTACTTACGAGCAGGCTTTGGAATCTGCATTAACAGATGCTTTAAATCTTATAAAATAACATGGAAGAAAAACTGAAAATCGAAATTGGCGGGGTTTATAGAACTCACGTTGGGGATCTTGTAAAAATCGTCTCAATTAATAAAGAAAAAGACGAAATCTGGATTTATAATATATCTGAAAATGCTAATCAATGGGTTTCTTTATCTAAAGCCATTGAACACAAATTCAGATCAAGAGTTCGTTAAAACTTTTAACAAAAAACAAAGTATAACTTAAAATAAAACTAAAATGTCGGAAGAAAAAACGGCAATTCAGAAGCTCTACGAAGACCCGAAATCAAAGAATTTCGTCAACCATCTTATCAGAGCTTATCTCCCGGTTTACAAATCTACAAAGGTTTGGGAATTTCAAGATGGAAAACCCCATAAATGCAACGTATGCGGCCATGATCTCATAGATGTCGGAACTATTCTTGGAAGAATGCAGTCATCCGAATATATGCACGACACTATCGATCAGATGAGGAGAGAAGTTTGTGAGGGCGAAAGAATTCCCAAAGAGGAAAAAGCTGTTATCAAGCATATAACTCATGGAGCTATTATGGCTTGGCAAGGAGAAAAAACAACAACCTATCTCTGTCAGTCCTGTATTGAAGAGATCCTTCAGCTCGTTCAGAATGGTCTTCTTATGGAGGATAAAAATATTATCTGGATAACTAACCAGATGAGAAGGGATCAGGTTTTTACCCGTTTCAAAGAAAGTCCTTCTTTGGAACCAGAAGAAAAGAAAGAGGTGGAGACTATTCAGAAGAGAGCTGATAAAAGGAAGGCCACTTTTGGAGATCTTGAAGTTCTCCAGAACCTTAAAGCAAAAATGGAAGCAGAGGAGAAAGAAAAAGAAAATGAGGAGGAAAAAAATGAAGAAAATCTATAAAGGACTTTCTTGGGAATCTTTGAAAAACAAGATAAGCGTTAAAAGGTATTTGATTGTTGCTTATAACAATCGAATGTACGAAGGATTTAAAACAGTTTCTCCAGAATTATATACATTCTTCGGAGCAAATTACTGGATAAATCAGAATGGCGATAGGTCAAGATATGTCTATGATTTATATGATGTTATTAATAAAAGGCTGGTCATTGACCACCAGCCAATGATAGACGAATTTAATTACGTCAAAGAATCTATTCTTAAAACATCGGCCAGACATGCGACCCCTCTTCGAGTTTATATTTTTAACTTTAAGGTTAAATGGGATAAAATTTATGGTAAATCTGCAACTGCCATATATTTTTCGGATTTGATGGCCATATACAAGATGCAGATGGAAAAAACAGGAATATCTAATTATGATCCAGAAGACTGTAATGTCTGGAAAGGATATGAAGCATTGATTTAATTTTTTAACGAAAATTTAACATCAAAATTTATTTAAATATTAATTTTTTTGATACATTTGCCCTACATTAAATAATATTGTAAAGATGAAGATTGCAATTTACGCTCAGGACGCGGACATAGTCAATATCTTCAATCGTTATACGCGAAGCCTGGACCCTTCTAAAGCTACCTATAAAGATTCGATGCTCTTGATGAAAGAAACTACGGAGGTACTGGTAGTTCGAAATGAGAAGGCTCTTTTCGACTTGATTGCGGATGAAACGATAGAAGGATTTGCTTTAGCAGTCCCCTCTAATTTTACCAAAAAAGCTATCGACTTTATAAAAAGAAAATCCGCCTATGTCCCTATTCTTCTTTATGGAAATATAAAGGATCTTATTTCAGTTAACGGAGCCGACATTCATATTCCTTTTGATCCTTCCGATGACAAGGAATTCTCATATCAAAGTTTGTTTGATATTATAATTAATAACATTAGCAGCTATTCTCGAAATTTTGGAAAACTCAGAAAACTAATGACCAAAATGGCTGAGGTTATTGATTTTGAACCTTGCAAATATGATCCAACCAGAAGAATGCTTTCCTATAAAGGAAAAGATGTTAAGAAACTTTCTGCTAAAGAAGGTGGTATTCTTGAGATCCTTTCAGCTAATTTTGGCCAAGTAGTTAAAAGAGAAATTATACTGGAAAAAGTGTGGAAAAAGGATGATTATTTCGCGGGGAGATCTATGGATGTTTATGTGACTCATCTTCGAAGACTTTTCCAGGAGAATGGGATAAAATTAACCATTAAGAATATTTCAGGGGTAGGATTAATTTTAGAATAATGGCAAGTGCAATTGATGGCGGCTGGGATTTTGTTAAAGTTGGCAAAATGTATCAATATAAAGAAGATTGGTTCATTGCCATCGTTACTATCCTTGAAGATAATTCGGATGAGGATTTTTATCGATTTAAATTGCAAGTCGAGAAATCATCTGAAGAACCTCCTCAAAATGGAGTATTTGAAATAGAACACATTAAGAAACTTCCAGGAATTTATAGTGGGATGCTTCAATTATACGAATTCCCCGAATATGCATGTAAATATAAATGGACTCGATAATTCCATTTTTTAACGTTTTTTAACGATCCAGATTTTCTACTCTGGATCTTTTTTTGTATATTTACAATGGCTTAGCTACTTCGGATTATAGCCCGAATGATAGACAAGGAACTCGAAAGAGCTGGTGGTTCGAATCCACCCCAGGCCTCAAAGAGAAAAAAGAGAGAGATGAAAAAGATTATTTTAGCTTCGTTATTTTTTGCCTTAACAGGAACTATTTTTAGCCAGGTATCATTTGATTCTACTGGATATAAGGCTTTTCAGAAGATTTCTTATTCCCCATCAGAGGCTACCTCTGATAGTTCAAATGTTTTATTTTGGTTTGAAACTGACAAAGTCATAATTACTACAAATGATCAGACAAAGAATCTCTATTTTGTCGATCAGCCTTTTGAAGATATTCTTAAAACCGGGCATCATGTTAAACGGGTTCAGTGCAAAGATGATGGAGGGTTTTTATGTGCATTGAGTACAGGTCATATTTTACCAGAAGATGTTGATTTCATTTCTATAGAATACAATAATATTATATTTTTCTATAAGGTTCATGAAACTTCAGAAAGATTTTGGGATTCGAATCCAGACGAGCTTATTCCTTTTGAAATAAATACGGATCCTTATACTCCAGAGGAATACGATAAATTAGTTGAATCTTATCAGAGGCTTAAAAATTCCATTAAAATCTTCTAATATGAATGCTCAGGAAAAATCTTCATTGGTAACTCTTATCCAGGTATATGCTACTGGAAAGGTAAACAACTTTTTTAGCCCACAGATTTTGGCTGAAGCGATTTCGGAAAAAATCGATTTTCAACAGCCTATTGATATTTTTTCGGCTAATAAGAACCGAGAGGTTATCAAAAATGCCAGGAAACAAATTAGGGCTCTAAAAAAAGATATGGAAGAAGAATTGAAGAAGCTTGACAAGGAAGAAAAATTATTTGCTAATTTTCTTAGGGGAAAGATCACAACATATAAAGAAATCCTTGATTTAATAAAATAAGAAAAAATAATTTTTTTATTTGGGATTTTTTTATACATTTGGAAAAAATTAGTTGAAATGACTTACACAATACAGGATCTTCGGGATCGAAATCTTATACTTTTTGAATCCATATCTGGATCCCATGCCTATGGAACAGCAACTCCGGATTCAGATACAGATATAAGAGGCGTGTTCTATCAACCTCTTTATGATGCTCTTAAATATGGATGGGTGGATCAAGTATCAGACGAAAAGAATGACGTTACTTTTTATGAGCTTGGACGATTCATGCATCTTCTTGCAGGAAATAATCCGAATATAATAGAGCTTCTTGCAATGCCTGAAGATTGTGTCATTTATCGCCATCCTCTTTGGGCGGTCCTCGAATACAATAAACATGATTTTCTTTCCAAAAAAGTTCGCTGGACTTTTGCTGGATATGCTATAGATCAAATAGAAAAGGCTCGCGGGTACAATAAGAAAATGAACTGGGAAGAATCCCAAATGACCCGTAAAACTGTTCTTGATTTCTGTTATGTCCTTAAAGATGCCGGTTCAATTCCTTTCAAATCATGGTTAGCTGTAGAACCTTATAAGTCTCTGTGGCTTAAATCCATGAATTATACTCAGGAAAATTTTGGCCTTTCGGCTATAGATCATGGCCACGATCTTTATGCAATGTTCTATTCCCAAGAACCAATATGGGGGATAGTTTCTGATGAAGATAAAGCTAATCAGGTTCAGCTTTTCTCCATACCTAAGGGCCAGCAGGAAGTTGGGTATCTTTACTTTAATAAAGACGGATATTCATCACACTGTAAAAAATATCAGGAATATCAAACTTGGCTCAAAGAAAGAAATCCTAACAGGGTAAAAATGAACAAGGCTCATGGTAAGAATTATGACTCAAAAAACATGATGCACACATATCGTCTTCTTCTTATGGCTCATGAGCTTTCTAAAGGGGAGCTTCGTGTTCGAAGAACTGAAGAGGAGATAGAAAAGCTTATGAAGATACGTCATGGAGAATATGAATACGAGGATCTTCTTCGTGAAGCCGAAGCAATGAAAGACGGGCTTGAAGAAGCATTTACAAAATCAACTCTTCCGGATAAACCTGATGTGGAAAGGGTTCAGGAAATACTCCTGGGAATGAGAAAAGAACTTTATAAAATCTAAACTTGAGAATATGACAGAAGAAGAAAAACTGAAACTTCTTGAAAAACAGCAATAATGGAAATCAAATTCAAAAACAGACCAAACACAGAACACCGAATCGACGGAAAAATAGTCTGGGAAAGCCGAAGTGCAGCCGTTGTTGCTGTAATACTTGGCAAATGGAAAGGAGATATTTATGTCCTTATGGAGAAAAGATCTCCCATAATGGATCAACCAGGAAAATGGTGTGTTCCTTGTGGATATATGGATTGGGATGAAAGTGGAATAGAAGCAGTTATCCGAGAGGTATTTGAAGAAACTTCTTTTTATATCCCGGATCTTAAACACAGACTTAAGAGCGATAACAAAGGACAGCCATTCTTTATAAATACAGATCCTTCAGAAAATAGACAGAATATTGCTATAACTTATGGGATGGTTTTTGATTTTAATGATGTTGGCCTTCCCAAATATGTGACGGAATATTCTAATTCTGAAATTTCTTCAGTCCTCTGGATAAAACTCAATGAAGTAAGTTATCTGGATGTGGCTTTTAACCACGATAAGAGAATTGTCCAGGCGGAAGAACATTTTTCCAGGTATTTACTTCCCTGGTGGAAAAGACTGTTAAAAAGAATTTTCTGTTAAAACTTTTGTTTAACCCCCCTCTAAAAGAGATAAAATATTGTTATGAGCGTTAGTGTTATAAATGAACTTTTTACCGAGAAATTTAGGCCTCAGAAATTAGAGCATTTGATTGCTCCTGAAAGAATAAAATCTCAACTTCAAAATGGCCTTGTCCAGAACATTTTGCTTTTTGGATCTCCCGGTACCGGAAAAACATCAACTCTTTTTATTCTAGCAAAGGATCATCCATTCCTTTATATTAATGCTTCCGAAGAACGGGGTATTGATATAATCAGGGATAATTTAATTCCTTTTTGTTCAACTATCTCTTTAGAGGGCGGGAGAGACAAACTTAAATGTGTAATTCTCGATGAGCTTGACGGAGCTACAGATACATTTTATAAAGCTCTTCGAGCTGTTATGGAGAAGTATGCTAAAACCACCCGGTTCATTGCATCCTGTAATTTCTTAAATAAAATTCCAGAAGCTATATGGGAATCCAGATTCCTGCCTATTTCTTATGATCCTATTAATAATGAGGAGCAGGAGTACCTGATGGCTGAATACAAAAGGAGAGTTGCAGCTATTCTTAAAGCTATTGATATTTCATATACTGAGGAAGTTTTGCATGAATTTGTAAAGAAGAATTTCCCGGATCTTCGAGCTTTAATGAATAAGCTCCAATCACTTCATAATAGTAAAGCTACAGAACTTAGCATGACAAATATTGCTAATAGCTCTTCTTATGCTGATTTATTTGATCTTTGTCTTCATCCTAAAAAACCTTATGATAATTATAAGCTTATTGTAAATCAATATAGCTCTCGTGTAGATGAAGCTCTCTCTGCTCTCGGAAATGATTTTCCTGAATATCTTAGTGATGCTGCTCCTGCTCGTCTTGATAAGCTTCCTGGTGTTTTAATAAGTGTTGCAGAATACCAATACCAAAAGAGCTTTGTCATTGATCCTTTGATTACTTTGCTTGCCGCTGTATTTAGAATTCAACAAATTTTGAACTCATGATAACTTCCGAAACAGATAAAAAATTAACTGAGGAATCTTCTCCAATTGTCGAAATTCTGAAAATAATAAATTTAGCTGGCATAGTTAATTTGCAAATACCTTATAAAGTAGTTTGTGATTTTAGCAAAATCCCAGAAGAACAGCGCTCATTGGTTTTTCAAATATTGACAAAGATATGAAGAAAATAAAGTTTTTTAAGTGTGAAGATTTCCATGACCTTGATGATCAGGTATGCTCTTGGATCGAAGAGGAAAAACCAAATATTATCCAAATTAACCCTATATTTGTTACGGATGGGGGGTGGTATCTAATGCAAATCCTTTATATAGAAACTATCGATCCTGCCATAGATGATATGTTCAGATAACTTAACGGTTTTTTAACGACAAAATATTTTTTATCTTAACTATTTTTAATACATTTGTCCTGTTATGACAAACGCAATATTTGACCTTAGTAACATGTTTTTCAGATCCTTATTCATCGTAGGTGGATATGGGTCCAAACAATATAGTTTCGATAATCAATTCGAATTAGATCAGTTGATGCGAAAAGTTGCAACTGATGTTTCCCAGGTCATCCGCCAAATCAACCCATCCCGGGTTATCTTTGCTTTGGACTCGAAATCATGGAGAAAAGATATTTCTATCGATGAGAACGAGGGATACAAAGCTCAACGAACCAAATCTGCTCATATTAATTGGGACAACGTCTTCAAGATTATGGGAGAATTCGCTGATATTCTTGAAACCAATGGTTTTATCGTTTCCAAATTTGATAAAGCTGAGGCGGATGACCTTATTTCTTTATGGAAAAAAGAATTGCTTCATAACCAAAATCAACATGTTATTATAATATCTGCGGACGAAGATGTTCGTCAGCTAATTGAGTCAAGGCAAACAGATGCTGGAAAAATGGTTTTTTGTACAGTATTCAATCCTTTTATGCAAGGTAAAAATGCTTCTAAAAAACTTTTTATCCCTGAATCTAATTTTTCAGAATGGCTCAATGATGCAGATCCAGGAGATTTCTTTAATAGAGGTATTGATGTTGACAAAGAGGATTTCAAAAGACTTATTAATGATCAGAAAGTAAAGTTGGAACCTGTTAATGGTGAATTAATTGCTATGAGAAAGATTTTCTGTGGTGATGATGGTGATAATGTTCCAGCAATTTATACATGGTTAAATGATAAAGGAAAAGAGGTTAGAATAACCGATTCCAAATTTCAAAAAATTGTTGATTATATTGGAGCTAAATCTGTTATAGATCTTTTTGAAAAGAAAGAAGTTATTTATGATCAACTGGTAAATGTTTCCGGCCAGCGCCCTTCATTTAAGATCGATGATAGACTTTTGAGACAGCGAAAGTTGGTTCATCTCGATCCATCTATTTTTCCAACTACATTTGTAAAAGCTTTTGAAAAGAAAGTTCAGGATGAGTTATCAAAACCTCAAGTGCATCCGCAAAATTGGAATATGGTTTCTATTTTGGAAGGAACCAGATATATTACTGCTGGTGGAGGAAAATATAAAAAGCCAACCACAGAGGCTTCAATATTCGGCGAAATTGATCGGATAAATCTTAATAAAGAACTATTTTAATTAATACAAAATAACATGGCGTACAAAATTTTTAATGTCAAAGATCTTTTATCCGAAATTCAATATGAAGGAGTTCGGAAAGGGACAAAAACGGAATTATATCTTGAAGATGTAATTAAATCTATTGACCGAACAAAAAAATATCGTTGGGTACAGTTTTTTCAGTTGGTAGATGTTTTTTATGTTGTAGTTGAAATACTTCCGACTCAAACAAGAAATACAATGGAAGAAATTCAGGATCACTATTCTTATAAAGAACCTGTAAGTTCTAAAAAGACGGAACCTGTAGTGGTAGAACAGGAAAAACAGGAAATGCCTAAATCAGTCCCCTCAAAAATAACTTTCCCCTGGAAAAATAACAAATAATTCATAATACAAAACAATGGAAAAAATTCATCTAGTTTATTTAGCTTTCCTTCTTATTGGGAGTATTGGTCTTTTAAGCTCTTTAATATTTGGGGAATTCGATCATGGAGACATGAGCCATGATTTCGGTCATGATTTTGGTCATGATGGCGGTGACGTAGATAGTCCAAAGCTTTTTTCTTTGAGAACTATTTTTGCATTTTTGCTGGCTTTTGGTATTGGGGGAGGAGCTATGTTTCTCTCGGAAAAATCTATCGGGGCTCAGATTATAGTAGGACTAATTTCAGGCGTTTCTGCCGGAGCGATAGCTTTTTATCTTATGAAATTTCTTTATTCATTTCAGGGTCATAGTAATATTGATTCTAATGATTTTATTGGAAAAGAAGCTTCAGTAACTGTGGAAACTACAAACTCCGGATCTTGCCAGGTCAAGATTGATTCCGGCGGTGGCGATCAGCTTTATATGGCTAAAGAAAAGAATGGCGGAAAAGTTAAACAACACGAAATTGTAAAAGTTGTTGGAAGACTCGGAAACACTCTTATAATTGAAAAACAAAGTAAGTAACAAATTAATAACTAAAAACAAGTAACATGAATTCTTACATTATTTTAGGTGCTATTGTTCTGGGTGCGATTATTCTTCTCGCCTCCCTATTGGCTTTCGTCAATAAAAATTACATCCGCATCCCGCCTAACATGGCAGCGGTCATTTTCGGTAGAAAGAAAATGATTAAGAATGCAGATGGATCTACTATGGAAAAAGGTTATCGCCTCGTAACCGGCGGTGGATTCTTCAGAATTCCTATATTGGAAGAAGTTGAATTTATGAACCTTTCAAACAGGACTCTTAAAGTTACCGTAAAGGATGCTCCTAACAAAGATGGGGTTATGACGACCGTAGAAGGTGTTGCTAACGTCAAATTTGCTTCAGAGAAAAATATTCTTATGGTGGCTGTCGAAAGGTTTCTTGGGAAAAGCGACGAGGAAGTTAACCAAAATATTCTGGATAACCTGGAAGGCCACTTAAGGGCTGTGGTTGGAAGGATGTCTATGGAATCCCTTATTGGAGACAAAACCGAACTTAACAAAGCCGTTCTTGAAGAAGCCAACGATGACTTTAACAAAATGGGTATCAATATCGACTTCCTGAATATTCAGGATATCCGCGATAACGATAACTATATAAAGAACCTCGGGCGTAAGAGAGCAGCTGAAATTAAAAGGGATGCCGATATTGGTACAGCTGAAGCAGAAAGAGATGCTCAAATAAAAACTACCACTGCAAAAAGAGCCGGTATCGAACAGGCTAATATCAATGACCAGAAAATTTTCGAATCCAATAAGGAAAGGGATGTTAAGAAAGCTGAAATGAAAGCTCTCACTGACACTCAGAATGAGATTGCTAACCAGGCAGGACCTCTTTCTCAGGCACAGGCAATGAAAGCAGTTGTTGAAGCTCAGGCAACAACAGAAGCTGCTCAGGAAGTTGCCCAGACTAAGGTGGAAGAAGCTCGTGCTCTTAAGGAAGAAAAAAGATACCTTGCCGAAAAAATCGTTCCTGCCGAAGCAGAAAAGAAAGCTCGTATCGTAACAGCTGAAGCAGTTCAGCAGTCTCAGATTCTCGAAGCTGATGGTGCAAAACAGGCAGCTATTAAGAAAGCTGAAGGTGAAGCAGAAGGTATTCGTCTCAAGAAGGTGGCAGAAGCCGATGGTGATGCTGCTAAGATCGTCAAAATGGGTGAGGCAGAAGGTAAAGCAATTTATGCTAAACTTTCAGCTGAAGCTAAGGGTATCAAGGAAAAAGCTGAAGCTTATGCAAAACTTGACCAGACTGGTAAGTTCCTTGAAGTACTTAATGCTCTTCAGACACTCGGGCCTAATGTCATTAAGGAATTCGCAGGAGTTATGGCAGCTTCAACTGCTCACCTCTCGAACATCCAGGAAGTCAAGGTTATCGACTTTGGCGGAAATGGCCAGAACGGTTCAAGCGTTGGTAAATTCGGCTCCATCCCGGTGGAAGTTCTTACCAAAATGTTTGAAGGATTTAAGGGTACTGGCTTTGACATGAGTAAGCTCCTTAACTTCGTCGGAATTAAACCCGAAGACCTTGCAAAAGGTGTAACCCCAACGGATAAGAAGGAGTAATCTTATCTGAAAGTTTTTAGGGCCCCAGAGAAATCCCTGGGGCCCTTTTAAAACTCTTATAAGGGAAATTACTAAAAGATTTATGGAATTATTCGAGCTAACTAAAGCCATGTTTGAATCTCCTGCAAAATATGCAGAAGCAACTAAAGGGGATAAAAGAAAAAATTTCTTTATGATTCAAAGAAGAATGGCTATTAATTTTCCTATTCAGGCTCAATTGCTTCAACATATTAGGATAAACATGGAAGCTGCTGTAGACTGGTGGCAAAGATACCTAAGGAAGCAATATCAAAAAACCCCATATTGGATGTATCAGCAAGGGGTCAAAAAGAATCAAGAAAAAGAAGAGAAAAAAGTAAAAATCTCTAATGAAACCATTTCTGAATATTGTAGATTTTATCAGAAAGATCCAAGGCAGATAAGGGATGCTATAAAGTTTTTTCCAGAAGAAATGGTAAAAGAGATGAATGAGTTTCAAAAAATGATAAAAGAATTTAAATAATTAAAACTTATATACATGGCATCAAAACAGAAATCAGAGGAGAAGATATTGAATTATACTCTAAATAATCTTAATATAAAAGATATTTGTCCTAATTCAGTAGACGGAGTTGTTTTATCTATAGAAGAGGAAAACATGGTTAGAATAGATCTTCCTTCTGCAATGACTGCCGAATCTTTTAAAAAATGGCTCCGGGGTAAGGGGGGAGTTTTTTCTAAGGATGTTAGGAATTTTATAAAAGGAAAACCCGCCGGAACTTATATTTTAATGGAGGGGGAAGGAGAAAGAACTATTCTTAGACTTATTGAAGATGATGAGTTTCCTGCATTTGAGATAAAGAAACTTGTAGATGGAAAGGTCAAAGATAAAGCCTATATGATTCTTAGGAATTTAAAAGAAGACGAACCTTTAGTAACTTCTTCGAGATATATAGAAGAAATTATTGAAGAAGAGATCGAACAATCAGAACCTCAAGATATGCCTCATGATACAGATGAGGACAGTTTAATTCAGTCAATGCAATTGTTCACAGACTGAAACTTTAAATCCCTGTTAAAATAAAAACCCTTTGGAAATGGATGGGATGGCTTTTGGCTAGAAAAAGGGTTTCGATGTTAAACTAAAAAAATGATTATGAAACAATTAAAGAAACAAACTCGAGGAAAGGACAAGACAACATCAAATCCCCAACAAGATTTGCTTGCTTTTAATGGATTCAAAAGGATTAAAAAGTTTTTTCAGAAGGTTATTACTTTAATAGCTCTATTTTATCTCAGCATAGTGATAGGGTCTTTCACCGAATCTCCCCTAGTTGCTATGGATAATGAAGAAGAAACGGAACATGTCGTCTATGTTAATTCAATTAAAGAAAGGGTTAACACTAAGCTCATTGAAGAAGTTAAAAATTATCTTCAAATTGCTGCTCCAGGAACAAAGATAGATCCAGAAATGCTTGTCAATTTATGCGACAAATATAAGATGGATGTTTCTTTTGTTATCGCTCAGGGTTTATTGGAATCTCACATGGGAACTAAAGGTCTTGCTGCTCAGACTAATTCTGTATGGAATGTTGGTACATACGATGATGGGCAAATAAAACATAGATATAGTGACCCAAACGAATCTATAGAACCTTATCTAAAACTCGTTACAGAAAAATATCTCATTAAAATTACCTCCTCCGGAGATACTATAAAGAAAGATATTATTCAATTAACAAGGGATAGGGGATTTGTTAATTATAGGGGCTATAGATATGCTACATCTCCAACTTATGAAAGTAGTCTTCGGAAATATATTTTGGAAATTAATATGAAGACCGAAATAGCTACTTATCAGGGGATCATGGAATTAGACGATCAACAAATATTAGATTTCTTTTCTCCTTATAAAATACAGACCGACTCAGTTCTGTTAGCATCTAACCTATAAATAAAATTCTTTTGAATCCAAACCCCCTATATAAGGGGGTTTTTTGTTGTTGAATAAATAGAGAAAATAATTCTTTATTATGTTAATGACTAATTATAAATTTAACCTACAGAGAAGTCCTGTAGATGAAAGAGACTTTCTATTAAGTACTGTTTATCCAGCAGATATTACTCTTCCAGAAGTCTATGATCTTCGTCCAGAAATGCCAGCAGTCAGGGATCAGGGAACTCAAGGAACTTGCTCAGCTCAAACTGCAGCTGCTATGAAAGATTGGCAGGAAAGAGTGGATGTCGGATTTCAAGGATATATGTCTCCTCAGTTTGTTTATAATCTAAGAGAATCCTATGGAATGGAAGGAATGACCCCAAGAGATACTATGAAAATCCTAAATAAAATAGGGATAGTTCCTGAAAAACATTATCCTTATGGAAAACTTGAAGATCTCAATGAGGAAACTCTTAATGCAGAACTTCGTGACGAAGCAGCCAAATATAAAATAGCCGGATATGCAAGAATAGATCTTCTAGATGGATTAAAGAAAGCTCTTTTTGCAAATGGACCTTGCTATATTGCATTCCCTGTTTACAATCCTGAAAAAATGGAATTCTGGAAACCTGATTTCACAGGTCAGCAAATGATAGGGGGTCACGCTGTATGTGTTGCCGGATGGTTAAAGGATTCTTTCATCATTAGAAATTCGTGGAGCACTTCTTGGGGTGATAAAGGATATACTTATCTTAAATTTGTTGACTGGGGGGTTCAATGGGAAGCTTGGACAACGATTGATGCAGATTCAACCCCAGAAAATCTAGAGAAAAAAGCTGCAACTCAAAAGTGTACTAAAGGACTTTTTGCAAGATTATTTAAGAAAAATTTATATAAATAATTTTTTTCTAAAGTAATTTTTTGTATATTTGTCTTTAAATATTAAAGACATGTATAAAGCATTTCTCATTAAATATGAAGTACATTGCATGCTTCAGAATTTTTTCGGAAAGGAAATGATTGTAAAAAATTGTCTTTCTGAGTTACATGCAAAATCAAAGCTTGAGGATTTTTGTAAAAAGAAATATGGATCCGAATATCATTATATCGTGATCAAATCATGTTCTGAACATTTTCTATCAAGTAATGGAAAGATTGATCCTAATTCAATGAAAGATATTTTTAGTAATTTTGGGGATATTTTTGGAGGAAAGAAATAAATGACACATGTATTTTTCAGGGATTTTTTCCCTCCTAAAACCGAAGATCAAATCCCCCCAGAGCAAACTAAATATAATCGAAATTGTCTTGTTTTCGAAATAGCCAATAATTGGCCTTTTGTCAGATGGTTAATGGATAGACACAGAAATCAAGAATTAAAATCCGTGGATTTAATGGAAAAAGATTGGTTTAATTTCATTATCAATAATAATATAAATGTTGAAAAATATGGAAGCAATTCTGATGAATTTATTAATGAATATATAGAAAAATAATTTAATATATGGAAAACCTCGTTCCTATTAAAAAAGTTTTTAGCATTATAGATTCATGTACAAATTCCGATCAATTAGCAGGATGCATGAGATTAGCTACAGCTTACACGAAATTGGTCGAATCAAAAGGTGTTATAAACCCGGAACTAGTAAAAGAAACATTAAATATCAGAATTGAAGAAAAGAGAGAAGAAATAGAAATGGTTGAAAATTTTTACGCTAAGTAATAAAACTTTTTCATTCTTCGTGAGTATATACATTACAAGATATAAATTAGATGAGAAATTTTCTATCATATTATCCGACCCTAAATTTAACCTTAACACAGGAGCAACTCCCATGTGGAGTTTCCGAGAGGGTGTACCGATAAAAGTAGAAAGTTCTCATACTAGATACATTCTTCACCCTCCTCGGACAACCAAGGAGGGTTTTTTATTTTAACGAACTTTTAACGGAAAAAGTTTTTGTTCTTTGAGATCTTTTCATATATTTGCCCTATAAATAAAAAACATTTTTATTAATGGCAAAAAAAGATCATACATTGTTGGAAGCAGTAGACCTTGCTGCTGCTGTTGCTTATGCTGATGCTGCTCGTAAAGAGAGCCTGAAAAGGTCTGCTGATTTTTGCAGAGAGATATTAACGGAAGAAGTCTTAACTGCTTACAAAAAACTGAGATGAACATAGAAGAACAAACTTATTCAACAAATACGGGAGAGTTTATTGCCGAGAAATTATTGCCCTGCCCGTTTTGCGGTGGTGAACCGGAGTTTATCACTATCGGTAACGATTATACAAAATCACGGAAGGCTGAAATAAAATGCACAAACTGTTTTGTTAAAAGAACTACCGGTGCGATTAGAAATGATCTTGAATGGTGTGGACGTAAGGCGATAGAGTTGTGGAATAAACGAACTAACAGCCTATCCTTCCCTCCCGCCGAGGGTGCGGAGGTGATTGGTCAGGCTCTACATGAAGCAGCTCCTTATGGCTTGCAGGCCGAGGTGATGGCTTCAACGATACAACATCTCCGAGAAAACCCGGAGATTGATTTATCGGTTGCTTTACAATATGGTCTTCAGGATTGGGATATTTGATTGTCTGATATGTTCTGTGTAATCAAAGTCCCGGATCCTTAAAAAAATTCGGGACTTTTTTAGTCCCATCGATCTTTGACATGTTGGTTTCCCTGACGGGGTGCTTGAGTGGTTGAAAAGGACGGTCTGCAAAACCGTTAGCGTAAGCTCGCGTGGGTTCGAATCCCACCCTCGTCTCTAAGTTGTAGTAAGATTGCGGGTTACTTCGTAGATCGTAATTCTAAAAAAAGACACTCGAATCAAATTTCTCAACTAACTTTTAAACTGTAGTAATGAAAAGAGTTACTTCGACAATTTGGTAAATTCGGCGCTCTCCGGAGCTTGGAGGTGAAACCCCTTCTTCCCCCACCAGCTTTTTTGGGGGAATGGTGAAAGATATAAACACACCGAAATAATTTAGAAAAAATACTCTATCGGTTTTCTCAGTTTATGCCGACTTGGCTCAGCGGCGACAGCACGGGTTTTGTAAACCCGCACCTAACGGTCCCGGGGGTTCGAGTCCCCCAGTCGGCTCAATTTTATTGCCCTGTTGCGTAACGGTAGCGCGCAAGACTTTGGATCTTGGTCTGTAAAGGTTCGATTCCTTTCAGGGCAACGAAGCGTTCCTATATTACTAATGGGTAGCTCCCAAAGGTTGAATATAGAGAGCGATAGATATGTCCGGACATAATTCTATCTTACCGGGCTGAGGCGGTAAAAGTAAGCTCAGCAAATTCGGGGTGTAGCACAGTTGGTAGCGCGTATGGTTTGGGACCATAAGGTCGTCGGTTCGAGCCCGGCCACCCCGACAAAGAGTTTGTCACTTAAAACTGCAACAGAGAAAGTGGGCACTCAAACAAACTTTTTTATAAACTCCCTATACTAAATGATCTACCCCAGGAGTTTATAAACGCCGACGACCCAGGGCAGGAGACAGGTCTGTAAAACCTCAGCTTGAAGTTTCGAGTACTTCCGGCGGCACTGCTACTTTTTCGCCCCGTTTTGAAGATATATAGAATAAACACTATATGCCAAGACGAGAGAAAAAGAAATTTCATTTTCTTTATAAAACTACTAATTTAATTAATGGCAAGTTTTATATAGGAATACATTCCACATCTAATTTAGAAGATGGATATTTAGGATCTGGAAAAATTTTAAGATATTCTATTAACAAATACGGGGTGGAAAATTTTAAAATCGAACGATTAGAGTTCTTTGAAGATAAAGAAAAACTTTTTAACAGGGAAAAAGAAATTGTAAATGAATCTTTTTTGAAAGATCCATCATGTATGAATTTACAACCTGGAGGGGGAGGGGGATTTATAAATCCTGATCATCATAAAAAATGTACTCAGGCAGGATTAAAATCTCAATGGAATAACCCTAAATATTTAGAATGGCATAAAAAAAGACAATCTCAGAGATTTAAAGAATTAAATTTATCCCCTCCGGATAATTGGGGATTTAAAGATAAAACCCATTCTGAAGAAACTAAAATCCAAATGTCTTTAAAACATAAAGGACATACTTATCAAAAAGGTAATAAAAATTCCCAATTTGGAACTAAATGGATTACAAACGGAAAAGAAATTAAGAAAATAAAAAATACAGATCAAATTCCGCAAGGATGGAGATATGGCAAAAAATAAAGCGGATATGGCGAAAGGGTAAACGCCCCTGTTTAGTAATCTGGATTGAATTCTAGAACAGTCAAATCAGATGAGAAACGGGAGATCGGCCTTCTTAAAAGCTGTTTAATAAGTGATCATAAAAGCAGTAAGTAAGGAAGATCACCGATAGTCGAGGTTCGAGTCCTCGTATCTGCACTAAGATAGGAGGGGATAGTCACGTGAAAATATCTCCTTAAAAAGGCCATTCGGTCCATCCTATTTTTTCATTGTCCTTTAGTAGAATTGGCTAATACGCCTGACTCTGGATCAGGAGACTCCAGGTTCGAGCCCTGGGAGGACAACAAAACTGTAGTAATGTTTAGAGTTACTTCGAACTGTCTTGGAAACAGGTGCCTTAATGGCGTGGGGGTTCGAGCCCCTCTATTCGCTTCGGTGGATATGGCGAAATTGGTAGACGCGCTAAAGAAAAACGCTCTTTACGACTTTCTCAGTTTAAATTTAAAACTCTTCACTCTCGAATACATATAATAAACAAACATGGGTTCGAATGGTAAACTATTTTTATAGAGTTGAAAATAAAATAAATGGCAATTTTTATTATGGAGTTCATAAAACTAATAATCTTGAAGATGGTTATATGGGTTCCGGAAAAAGAATAAAATACGCTATAAAAAAATACGGTAAGGAAAATTTTAAAAAAGATATATTATTCTTTTTTGATACTTATCAAGAAGCATTAAATTTT
>Ga0209718_1002147_pt1 | contig 20054 bp, 10 predicted proteins | sample AD_JPNAS1_MetaG_FD_184420 | JGI IMG/M metagenome (GOLD analysis project Ga0209718, IMG submission 184420) | Active sludge microbial communities of municipal wastewater-treating anaerobic digesters from Japan - AD_JPNAS1_MetaG (SPAdes) (version 2) | ecosystem: Engineered > Bioreactor > Anaerobic... | reverse complement strand
CCCTGTCCCTGCCCCTGTCCCTGTCCCTGTCCCTGCCCCTGCCCCTGTCCTCTGCCCCCCGCCATCAAGCGCCCCTTACCGGCACTAGTTCCCCATACCCATACAGATTCGCATAACCTCTGGAAACACCGTTACATTCCCTGCGCAGCTTACACCTACGGCACTGGGGCCCCTTCGTGCGCAGCAAGTCGACCGACGTTTTGTCAAAAACATCACCTTCTGCGCTGCTGGTAAGCCTGAATATGGACATGTAGCGGTCGTATGAATATCGCTCCAAGCCTGGCAGCAAACAAAGCGGAAAGCCACGGAAAGTCAGAGGTAACCCCCTACCATGAGCTATCTCCAAGGCCTTTAAAACCGGCTCCATTACATCCGTCAGTTTTGGCAACAGCTCTTCCCGATTTAACCAAGCATTTTCTTCAGGCATCACAAAGTCGATGTTTGGGACAAACAAGTTTTCCATGGCGTCGTTGCGATCAGCCCACCAATTTGCAAGATCTGGTAATTGCGAGGCATTTTTCTTGGTTATAACTGCGATGCTACCCAAAAGAAGCTGTGGATGCCTGGCAACTGCATCAAACGCCAAAGAAACTTTGTCAAACACTGGACTTTGCCACAACTCGTGGGCGATTTCTTTATCAGGCGTATCAAACGATATGCCCACAGCAGTTATGCCCGCTCCAACAAGCCGGTCTAAAACCCCTGGAATTGACAGCGTTACCCCGTTTGTAACCAAGATGACCTGGCGATAACCCAAAGTCCTGGCAACTGTAATAATCTTCAGCACTTCAGGATGCAGGGTTGGTTCGCCACCAGTCAGGGCGACCTTTTGCAGATTTCGACGACGGCCCAGCATCAGGTCTGAAACAATCTCGGCAGTTGTCCTGGTTGTACGATTTTCATGACCCAAAAGGCAGTATGTACAATTCAGGTTGCACCTAGTTCCAAGGCGCAAATCAATATATGGCATCAATGTGTCAGCGTATTTGGTGATCTCTGGAATTCGCCTTGCCGGGTCTCGATCCTCGGATGAGCTAATCACAGTCAGGCTAGGCGTACCAAAGCCCTCAACCACGCGCCGCAGCAGATTGGCTTCCATCTCGAAAACATCTGGGTCTTCAGCAGCCAAAGCGGCCTTTGCAAGCAGCTCTTCAACTGGAATCAAACCGTACCAAGGCCCCTGCGCGGTTTCACGCCGCCTGACAATTCCAAGCCCAACCAGCTGTGGCAACAGCACGGCCACCCGCTCCTGAGGCATCCTGGCAAGATAACCAACCCTGGACTCAGGCTCTTCGCGAAATCCTAAAAAGCCAGCCACCAAAGACCATTGTTCTGGATTAAGGCCTAAGGCATCTGGAATGCATTGAAATTCCAAAATTTACCCCCTGAAAACTCAGTAAATGCCAACCTCGGCTTTACCAAGACAGTAGGAACAGTACAACTGAGGCAGAGGCGTTTTCAAGGCCTGCTCACCATCTGGCATACCAGCGATCACACCATGAACGGACTTGACCAAATCCCAGGCACCCTCCCCTGTCAACCCATTGAACCACACCAGTGTTGCCCCTGGATTTTTGCCTCGCACAGCGCCAGCGAAAATCTCACGCTCTGGCTGGGAAACCAAATCCCCCTTGGACAAAACCACAATATCAGCATCCGTCAGAAGCGGCCCCAGCTTGTATGGGGTCCTTGAACCAGCCGTGCAGTCGATCACACAAATCGCGACTGAATTGCACAGATATGGCGCGCACCTGCCACACAGCCCAGCCGTTTCAATCACCAGCGTATCTAAATCACAAGCCCATTCATCTATTTCGGGCAGGCTCTCCATCAACAGATGGTCAGGACAATAGCGGCCAGCCAGCAACAGCTTCACCACAAGGTCCTGATCCAAAAACATCTTTTCATCGACCGACGATACACAATCCAGCTTGGCGACCCCAAGGCGGCCAAACCCATCGCTTTGGGCCAACGCCAGAACGACTTTAGATTTTCCAGAAGATGGTGTGCCGCCAACTACAATTCTCACGAACAGCATTCTACTGGTAACAAAGTAAGCGTCAACAAATTTGGGGTTTTACTGCAGATTACAAGGGCATTAAAGGGCAGGGGTTACTGGGCGCGTTCATCGACCATGGCTTGGACGGCGGCAGTGTAGGCCTCGTCCAGATATTTACCTGGGGACAGGCCCATGTTGTAGTCCAGCTTATTGGCGTCGATCACCTCTTTATCCAGTTCCCAGTGCTCCTTAGCCAGCAGGTATCCTATCCAGTTTGGAGACATCCCCATTACGATGGGATTGGTATATCCAGCCTCCAAAAGAATATCAGCCCCCTTCTTTGCAAACGTGGGGAACGACTCACCTGGGCTCGTCAAGAAATTAAGGTCGCCCAACTTCACCCATTCGACTTCCTCCCAAATCTTGGAATTTGGGTCGCCAGATTTAATTGGTGGTAGGGGAAGAGTCGGCGCAATATCAAGCAACATCGAAAACATTCCGTTCTCGGCATGGAATTCAAAATCCTTGTAATTGAACTCAATGCCGGTGTCCGCCACTGGTGTCAATTCACCATCAAGAGCATCCAACACCGATTGAGCAATCAGATAGCCAGTACAAGTGACCTTCATCCGCTGAGCGTCCATATTGCCGGGATCATTTGGATTTTCGTACTTATAGCCGTCGGGAAACGCTTCTTCTTCCAAGCCACATTCGTCAGGCCGTTCTTCTGGATAAACACCACCAATGGGGCCCTGGAGATACACGGATAACGCACCAGTGGCCTCGTCGATCTTCTTGCGGAAAGGTCCAACCCAGTCAGCAGAGACAGCAAGATTATCAGAGCCATAGACTGTTGGATGGGCGGCCCATCGAACCATGGTAAACAGGGTCTCTGCGTCTGGTCGTTTACCTTGGATGATGTACATATCGTAATCGGTGTTGAAACAGTCATTGGTTCTGTTTTCTAGCGAGGTCTTTGTCCAGACAAGCTCGACATCCCCTAAGTCATCAATGGCCTGGATTGCCGCATCAACAATGCCCTCTCGAAGGATGTTTATGTATTCCTCGTCGCGAATATTATCCAGATCCATCATGTCACCCCACAAACCTGTGGTATCTGGACCAGCATGAGAGTGAGTGGCTACCGGAATCAACCTTTCACCTTGAAAATACAGGCCCTTTTCTTCATACATACGAGTCTGCACTCTGGCTTGGATTACGTCCGCATCAAATGGGAATATGCCAACGCCATCAAAGCCAACAAATACTACTACTTCCCCATTTTGCGGGTCAGCAAAAGCCACCGCTGTCGCATAAAGCGGATCATGGACGTCAAGCGCAAGACGACACCCCTCAGCAGCGCCCAAACAAAAACCGTAACCAGATAGATTTATGGGATTTTTGGGCGAGATATCGACTCTAGCCACCCCGGCGGCGTAGCGAGTCGCGAAGTTTTTACCCTGTGGCAAAGTCGGCAGCGTCGACCAGTCGGCATCAGGACGTGCGCTGGCAGGATCAGTGGGCTCCACCTTATCTTCGGCAAGCCCCTCATCGTCAACCACGTCTTCATCGTCGACCACGTCTTCATCGTCGACCACGTCTTCATCGTCGCCAATGATGTCTTCAGCTGGCTTGGTGTCAGCATCTACACTGTCATCTGCAGCCACATCACCAGTATTAGTATCCGTGGTATCCGGATCACCAGTGAAGGCATCTTTTCCAGGTTCAGGATCGTCTGAGCAAGCCACAATAAAAGCAGTCACCGCCAAAAGGCTGAACAATCTTAATTTCATTAGCACCCCCATGATAGCCCACCTAGGCTAAGCTTACAAAACCGAGAGAGTTTAACGGACTTCCGGTTCCAGTACCAGATTTAAGTTACGAACTTCTTCCAAACGAATCGAATCCAGCAGCCAAATATCTAACTATTATTGGCACTTCCAATTCCAAAGAAGGCAAAGTCCACCAGCTGTTCTATCACCTGATCCTTTGAAAAGTCCGGCAAACGCCCAGCCCACCATGCGTTGGCCATCCATGCCCCTATCCCAACGATTGCCTCTGAAACTAATTCAGTGTTGCAAGGACGAGCAAAGCCTTCTTTAATCGCTCGGTCCAGAAACGAGCGAGCAATGGTTACCAAGGCTGAGTAAACAGAGCTCACCTTGTCCTCAAGCTCGCTGTCAACGGTTGGGGCTTCTCGCAGCAACAAAAGCGCCAAATCCCGGTCACGATCCAAGATTTCCGTAGCTTGTCGTATCGCTGCAATCGAAGCTTCACGATATTCATCTTGATCTTGGGGAGGATTCGCAGTCATTCCAGCAAAGGCCTCAAACACGTTGGCCAAAAAGCGATCTAGCAGGGCTTCAAAAATCGCTCTTTTATCCGGAAAATAACGGTAAAAAGTCCCTTGTCCAACGTGGGCTTCAGCTACTATGTCTGACACCAGAGTGCGGTGAAATCCTTGGCGGGTGAACACCTTTCCCGCTGCATCCAGCAGGGCTTGGCGCCTTCGCTCGGTGCGCTGCTGGTTACGGGTTTTTCTAAGTTCAGAAAGCATGATCTGCTCCGATTGGTCGCCTCTCATCTGGCACCCCAGCCCTTTAATGTAAGGAATCCCGACCTAAAATCAAGAGTAGTAAGTTCTTGCCAACATCTCTTGCTTCAACTCGTCAGATAGGTCATCAAAATATGCGCAGTAACCAGCTATACGAACTACCAAATCCTTGTGCTTACCTGGGTTGTCATAAGCGTCCTGTAACAAGGCACGGCTGACTAAATTGGGTTGAAGCTGCATGCCGCCTTGGTTGAAAAATCCGCAAATTAAACCCGCAAGGTTGCGCACCCCCTCATGACCTGGGAACATGCCTGTGTCGATAGTTGGAGTCAAGGTCGTCCCGTTTGGGGCGAACTTGGCAAAATCCAGGCGTGCAACGGCGTTCAGGGATGATGTCAAATCCACCATTTGCATTCCAAAATGTGGGCACAAGCTATTTGCCAGGGGCTCACCACGTCGACGCCCCGAAGGTAGTGACGGCGTCTTTTTCCCGTACACGCGATTCACGTTCAAACCGTAGTATCCAGCGACATATTTGCCGTTGCGGCTGGGATGTGGCGATTTGCCTAGAGCATCTACCCAAGCCTGCATAACTTGATGCATCCATCTGGTTGGCTCATCAGACGAGTCGTTTCCGAATTTTGGACAACTAAGAAGGTCTTGGTGAAGCTGTTGCCAGCCCAGAAAATCGGCTTCCAGCGCTTGCAATAGCTCGTGCATCGTGTAGCGGCCTTCTTTAAACACAAGGTGATCAATGGCCAAAAGTGAGTCTGCGACATCCGTGATTCCTACAGCTTGGATGCCGCTGCTGTTGATCTTTGTACCGCCTTCATAAACATCGCGCCCAGACGTCATACAGCCTTGATAAAGCGACGAAGCCAACGGTGTCGGCATGCTGCTGGCTAGTGTGGTCTCGATCAGCTGCTGTTCAGCCAAGATATCCCTGACTATGGCCTGCAGACGCTGACGAAAACGCTGCATCAATTCGTCCATCGACGCCGGTGGTCTGTTACCCAACAAAATGCTTTGAAACCGGCGATTTAACCGGCCCAAATCCCCGAGGTGCCACAAGCGGCTGGTGTCTCCTGTGAGCGCCTGAATGAAAGGTAGAACGATATTTACATTTGCACTGTCGGTATTTGCAAAGTGGTCATCTGATGCAACCGGCTCGACACACCCAACAATGCCGTAGCCCCTGGCGTCCTCATCTGAGACACCGTACTCACGACAAAGGGCCTGGACGTAGACTTCGTCATTGTAAAGAGCAGGCATCGGCGATCCGTTTAGATAGACTTGCGCGATTCGTTCAACATATTCAGCTGGACTGTTTTTGTGAATGCGTGCGGCCATATTGACCGAGATGGGCCGCAATCCGCAAACATCTAAAATCATGTAAGTGACGTCGTTGGTAGCATCGTTACCTTGGCCGTCAGTACCACCCACAGTGACTGTTTCAACTGGAGACAAGCTTTCAAACAGCTTTCCAAACTGGAATAACCTGTCGCCATCATTAAGAAAGACAATCTCGTCCATTTTCAATATAAAGCACGCCATCAGTTCCTTGGCGCTTTCGTAGTCCACCCGGCCGGCCTCAACGTCGGCCTTGTAGTATGGATATAAGATTTGGTCCAATCGCCCTGGAGAAATGGCGTTCTCAAAGGATTCAGTGCAAAGCGCAATTTGTAGGAACATGATCGCTTGGAGCGCTTCATGAAAGGTCCGCGCCGGATTTTTGGGTACCCATGCACACACTTCAGCCATGTGCAGCAGTTCGGCTTGCCGCCGAGGGTCGCGTTCTTTTGCAGCCATTTTGTTTAGCAACTCGACGTAGCGCTCAGCAAACTCATCAAGTGCTTTTAGGGCAAGTAACACACTGTCATAAAAGGGATTTGCAGGGGTGTGTAGTTGGCGTGCCTGGGTGGCAATGCCTGAGGTGCCCAGTCTTAACAAGCGATCATTGTTCACCAAAAAGTGGGCTATTGAGGCCATATTGTTGTTGAAACCTGTACATTTTTCCGCGGCTCGCAGTGCAAATTTCCCAAAGTCTTGCAGGCGTAAAAACACCCGTGATTGCAAGGAGTTAACAAGCCAATATGGTGCGATTTTGGTGTAAAAGCGAATCATGTCTGCCCTGGAACAGGCGAATGGAACTGGCGTTTGCCGATCAATCCCCCACACGTTTGCAATTGCAGCAATGCCCATATAGTCGACCCAAACATGGCCACCAACGCGTTTGCTGGTAAAGTTGCCTACTATTAGCTCGTTTGGATAAATCCGGATCGTCTTGTGGTTAAGCAGGTGCCTGAGCAGATTTGCTCGCCAGATCGCAACTGGCGCATTGCTTGGCTTTTTCAAAAAATCGGTCTTTAGTTGTGCTGATTCGATACAAACTGAGTAGCCCGCCTCACGAATAGCCTGCTTTATGTCCTTGACACGTTGGGTAAAAGTGGCTGGCTGTTTGGGCTCTGCAAAGGCTGTTGTGCGGGCGTTTATGCCGTTGAAGGCTAGGTTTTCAATCGCATACTGCAGTGCCTTCAAGCTGTCATTGGCACAAATTCCAAGGGATTTCACAGAACCATTGGTCGACGTTTTGGTCGAAAGACTATTATTCTTTTTTTCGTAAAGGTCGTGGTAGCGTAACAATTCAATTTCTGATTGACCTGTCGACTTCAGCAGGTCGGCCAACGCTTTGATGTCGTCAGGAGAATCGTTTAGCCCGGGAACGATGCATTGCCGCACTTTAACGCTGGCGCCAGTCGCCATGAGACGGCGGAAATTGGCCTCGATCCTGCGGCCATCGCGCCCGGTAAGCTCACGGTGGCGCTTGGGGGACCCAACCAACTTTAGGTCAAACATGAACAGGTCGACGTAAGGAGCAACAGCCTGGAATACCCGCCATGGGACGTCGCCAGCTGTCTCAACAGTTACATGCAGACCTTGCTCCTTGGCTAGCCGCAGTAATGCCAACAGGCTTGGCAAATGCTGGGCCAAAGGCTCCCCACCACTAAGCGTGACACCCCCATTGGTTAGTTCGTAGTATTCATGGTCCTTAGTTACTTGGGCAATGATGTCATTAGGGGTATGCCCAAGGTGCTTGTCAAGACGTACGAAGGCTTGAGCTTCAGGGTTGTGACACCAACGACATCTCAAAGGACAGCCACGAAAAAACACAGTTGTCCTAATTCCAGGCCCATCATGGACGCAGGTGCGCTGGATTTGGAGCACTGACAATGTACGTTCGTCCAGTAGCGACGGCGCGGTTCTAAATCCAGTTGCAGATTTCTGCCTATCCTTTCCACTGGGTTCGGTTTCGTTAAGCACCGACGACGTAGGATGAAAAGCGGTTGGTTGCGCTGAAGTAGGAGTAATCATTTTTTCAACCCCAACACTAGGTGTTTACAGTATAACTCGAAACGGACGGACGTGTCAATCTGGATAAAAGAATTAATTTTGGCTGGTTTTGAGCGACGGATGCACCGCATCAACGGTAAGTCGGCCGGAGGTCAAGCGGGGATTTTGGAGTCAATCTGAATCAAGACGACTGCCTGGGAGAAGATGCCCTGGCCTGTGCCAGCAAAGCCCAAACCTTCAGCGTGTCTGGGTTTTATTGACACTTGTGATGGGCTAATTTCCAATGCTGAAGCAATTGCCTTAACCATGGAAGGTACATAACCAGCAAGTGAAGGCCGGTCACACATCACAGTGCAATCGACATTGATTATCATGACGCCAGCCTGCGCTAAAAAGCCTGCTACCCTCTTTAGCACATCCACCCCCGAGATTCCCTTGATTGAATCATCAGAAGCAGGCAAAAAGGTCCCAAGGTCACTAATGCCACCAGCAGAAAGCAAGGCATCTGCGATGGCATGAGCAACTACATCGCCATCCGAGTGCCCTTTGAGGTGATAATCAAAGGGGATTTCGCAGCATCCCAAACACAGCGGCCCGCCGGGAATCAAAGGATGCACGTCCATCCCCAAACCAACACGTATGTGATTGAGCATCAAGGATCTCCTAGCCGCGAACAGGCAACAAAACTGCTGGGACTTTACAGCGTTTCTGGGGCAGGGTCCAGGGGCAGGAGCAGGGACGGGGACAGGAGGCAGGGACAGTTCATTTTATGTGTTCGTCCTTGGTGACGGGACCGGAAACGTTGATTTTGGCTTGATTGCAACTTTAAATTCTGTATCGTTACCTTGGTTTGATTTTGGGCTTCCCGAGGCTTTTAAATGGTCGATTTTCCAGTGTCTCCAGAAAAGGCAAAAGCCCTTCAAGAGCGAATGGCTGGCTTTGACATCAAAGAAGGAGACCTGGAAGAAACGTTCACTAGGTCAGGCGGGAAAGGTGGCCAAAATGTCAATAAAGTCGCCACTTGTGTGATTTTACTGCACCGTCCAACTGGTACTTTGGTCAGATGCGAACAAGAGCGCTCTCAAGGATTAAACAGATACCTTGCGCGGAAACGATTGGTTGACAAAATCGAACAGAAAATTTTGGGCGACGCCAGCACTCAACGGCAGGCGATTGAAAAGATCAGACGTCAGAAAAGGAAAAGAAGCGCCAGAGCCAAGGAAAAGATGCTTAGGGACAAAAAAATCCGCTCCGAAGTTAAGGAACTGCGCAAACCAGTTGATATAGATGAAGAATAGCATGCAAACCCAATTTACCACCTGTCTTAAACTACGGAAAGCTTAATATGCATATAAGGTTCTATGGTTTAACCCCTTATAAACGAGGCCTCGAATTACAACAGCAGGCATTAAGCGAGCTTGAAATGGGCTCAGATGGGATTTTACTGGCGTTAAGGCATCCACCTACTCTAACTCTTGGCCGGCGCACAGCTCCTGAGGAAGTGCTGGCCAGTCCAGATTTGATTAAAAGTAAAGGCATTGAGCTGATCTCAGTTAATCGAGGAGGAGGCGCAACATTCCACTATCCTGAACAAGCCGTGGTATATCCGATACTTAACATCCAGAAGATGAGACTTTCAGTTCCAGATCTGCTGCAGAAAGTTGCGCTGGCTTTGCAACAGACCCTTGAAAAATACGGCGTTATCAACGGTGTATGGGATGGAGACAGGCCCGGTGTTTATGTTGAAGGCCAAAAGATTGCCTCAGTGGGCTTTCACCTTGTAAAAGGGATGACCTCACATGGTATAGCACTAAATATTGGTAATGCTTTGGATGGGTTCAAACTCATAGCACCGTGCAAGATGCCTGACCAACCCATAACCTCAATTCAGGATTTAACCGAGCAACTTCCAGACTCTGACGAGGTATGTAATGACTTGGCAGTTTTTGTGCGAAGAGCTCTTTTGGTTAACAACACAGGAGTTGCCAAACTACCCCTTGATCCTAAACCCAGTAGAGGTTAAAAGCTTATTAGGTTCACTTTTGTGAAAGAGCGATATGTCAAAAATTAGACCTGACGATGCATTGGAACGCTGGATGTACCGAAAAGATGGGATGGACTATGGGCCGTTTACATCTAAGGAAATCCAGGGATTAATTGAAAAACGTGAGATTTGGGCTGACACAGAGTTGTATGCTCAAAGAAAGCGTCAGTGGTTCAAAGTCGATACAGTTCCAAGGTTTGTTGAATACCTGACCGAGGCCATGCGAAAGGAGGCTGAGGCAAGGCGACTGGCCGAGATGGCTGAAGATAACGCGACTGTTGAACGGCAGTCAAAACGTAGCCACCAGCTTCCGTTTATTATTGGTGGGATACTTGCTGTTGCTGGTGGGATTGCCGCTTTCTTTTTGATAAAGCCACCGCCGCCAGTTCTGGCAAGCTACCCATCGCATTACTACAGAGACATATCCTTTGAAACGTTGTTACCGGTTCTGGAATTAAAGGCCGAGGCCATTCAGATTCAGGCCGAGGAGGAGGAGGCTCCAAAGGCGGTAACTAAGAAAAGGCGTGGTGGTACGGGCAGAAACAACCAAGTTGCTGCCAAGCTTGAAGCCCCAGAATTGGACTTAAGTTATGACGCAGCGGCGGCATCTGGTGGCAGAACGCTAACACACGAAGATTTAGGCAGAATCCAACAGGCGGTAACACCTGGTCTTGTGCACTGTTTCAGAAGCGAGGTTAATCGCACTCCAGGATTTGAGGGCGGAGTCGTCAGGATTCACGTGATCAATAAAGGCACGGTGGTGGTCAGTGGTGTTCAAACAACGCCAAGTGCCTCTTCTGACCTTGTAAGCTGCATAAAATCCAGAACTTCAGGCATCAAAGTGCCACCATTTGCTGGAGCCAGCCAAATCATGAAAATCCCAATCTTCATCCAAGGCTCCTGACCCTGCACCTGTCCCTGCACCTGTCCCTGCGCCTACACCTGTCCCTGCACCTGCACCTGAGCAAACTAAGTAATGAATATTATAAGTGGATTCTGAAACAACTATTCAGCGGGTTTTTCTTCGTCTGCGACTTCTGTAGCCTCAGCAGCCACTTCTTCCTTTGGCTCCTCGGCAACTTCTGCCTTTGCTTCTTCAGCCTTTGGCTCCTCGGCAACTTCAGCCTTTGGCTCCTCAGCCACTTCTTCCTCTGGCTCCTCAGCCACTCCTGCCTCTGGCTCCTCAACCTTGGGAGCGGCCTTGGCTGCAGCCTTAGGCGCTGCTGCTTCCTGACCAGCGGTTGGCAGGCTTGAAACATCAAGCTTCTCGCGAATCAGGTCACCGATCGTCGTCGGAGCAGCCTTCTGAACCTTCAGATATTCCTGATAGTCGCCACTTTCCTGGGCTTCCTGATATCTGCGGATTGAAAGACCAAGCTTACGCTCCTCTGGGATCAGATTGATGACCATCGCTGTAACTTCTTCACCAACCTTCAAGACCTTGGAAACGCTTTCAACCTTTTCGACCCGAATCTCAGAGGCGTGGACCAGTCCCTCAACCTCGTCTTCCAGCTCGACAATCGCGCCAAAATCAAGAAGCTTGGAAACAGTACCAGTCACCACTGAACCGATTGGATAGCGATCATGAACCTTTTCCCACGGATCCGTAGTCAACTGCTTGATACCAAGGGCAAAGCGCTCCTTGTCTGGATCGATGTGAAGAACAATGGCCTCGACTTCATCACCCTTTTTGTAGGTTTCAGCAGGATTCTTAATCTTACGAGACCAAGAAATATCCTGCATGTGAATCAAGCCATCAATACCGTCTTCGATACCAACAAAGATACCAAACGATGTCACCGAACGAACCTTACCAGTCACAATAGTATTCACAGGATACTTGTCGCGAAGCAGGTTCCATGGGTTGATTTCAGTCTGCTTAAGTCCAAGGGCGATTCGCTTATTGCGGGCATCGACTTGCAGCACGACGGTCTCGACTTCGTCGCCAACATTCAGCACCTTGGAAGGATGCTTGACCTTCTTGGTCCAAGACATTTCGGAAACGTGGATCAAGCCTTCAATACCAGCTTCCAGCTCGACAAAAGCGCCATAATCAGCCAGCGATACGACCTTGCCACGAACACGATCTTCCACGAAGTAACGGTCACCAGCTCGCAGCCATGGGTCCTCGGTGGTCTGTTTCATGCCCAAGGAAACACGCTCGCTCTGGGGATCGAACTTCAAGACCTTAACCCGAACGCGATCCCCAACCTGAACCATTTCGGAAGGATGGTTGACTCTGCCCCAAGACATGTCGGTGATGTGCAGCAAGCCATCAATACCACCAAGGTCGACAAAGCTGCCGTAGTCGGTGATGTTCATAACGATGCCTTCCACAATCTGGCCGACTTCCAAAGTAGCAAGAGTCTTGGATTTCAGTTCTTCGCGTTCCTTTTCCAGCAGTACGCGACGTGAAAGAACAATGTTGCCTCTGCGGCGGTTAAACTTGATAACTTTGAACCGCAGTTTCTGGCCAATGTAGCGATCAAGACCACGAACCGGGCGCAAGTCGATCTGGGAGCCTGGCAGGAATGCCTTGACGCCAATATCGACCGTCAGACCGCCCTTAACGCGGGAAAGCACCACACCTTCCACAACGCCATCTCGTTCGGCGGCTGCGGAAATTTCGTCCCAGATTTTCAGCTTTTCCGCTTTATCCTTGGACAGCTCGACCAGACCTTCACGATTTTCACGAGCTTCCACGTAAACTTCGGTCTTGTCACCGACCTTTACTGTCAGGTTGCCGTCAGCATCCTGGAACTCGTGTAGTGGGACGTGCCCTTCCGATTTGTAGCCGATGTCAATCAGCACCCAGTCTTTTTCAATCTTCAAGACGGTGCCCATGACAATCTCGCCATCTCTGACTTCCGCTTGGTCGTACTGTTCGACCAGCGCCGCAAAGTCCAGTTCGTCGTCGTTCTGCACATCTTCCGGCAGATTCGGGTTCAAAGTATCAGACATAAGCCTCCTAATAGCTCGGCCCGCCCCACTATAAGCTTCCCACCGCCCACTGCGGGCATTCTCCCGGCCATCACGCACGGGGACGCGCATTCTAGTTGAGATACAACATTAGTGTCAATCGTTTTTTCTTTAGTTTTGCAGTCCACAGTGTGAAATAAACTTTAGAACAAATTGAACCAAACAGGTCAAATGAGGTCTAATTTACTCACCAGTTGATTTTTGTTTGCACCCACCGTTGCTAGGGCTTAGAATTAACCACCCCACTTACTGATGGTCATTGCGGGGGGGGACTCAAAAGCAGGAGTTTTGTCATGCACTTCTTGAGAACCACAACCATAGCTATCGCGCTGGCTTTCCTTTTGGGATGTGGAGGTGGCGGTACTCCTGTCATGGATACTGGGCCTGGAGACTCAGGGGCAGATGCCGGCAAGAAAGATCTCGTAAAGCCCGAGGATTCAACTGGGCCGCACGATGGTGAGCGCCCAGACGGTGAAGACGATACGCCGGAGGACGAAGAAAGCTCGGAAATAGAACCGGGTAAACCTGGAGCGCCCTGTTACAACAACAGCCAGTGCGATTCCAACCTTTGTGTTGAGGGTCCTGAAGGCACCGTTTGCACACAATTCTGCAGCGTTGGTGAATGCCCAAAGGGTTGGTACTGCCGAGGCATGAGTATGGGACAAGACGTCATGTCCGTCTGTATCCCGGAAGGCGCTAACCTTTGCAAACCTTGTAGTGTTGACACTCAATGTGGAGATGGTATCTGTCTTGAAATTGCCGAAGGCAAGGTCTGTACCAGAAACTGCGACGCTTCTCCTTGTAGTCGAGGATACGAGTGCAAGGAAATCATGCATCAAGGACGCGCAACCAAACAATGCGTTCCTATGAGTGGCTTCTGCTCATGTACTGTTGCAAACGAAAATGAACAGCGTCCTTGCTTGAATCAAAACGAGATTGGAAGATGCCAAGGTTTTGAAACATGCGACCCCGAACTGGGTTGGGTGGGGTGCACCGCTCTTGAGCCATCAGTCGAAATCTGTGACGGCATCGACAACGACTGCAACGGCGTGGCTGACGATAATCCGCTGATGCCATCAGAGGAATGCTATAACGAAACCCCTGGAGTTGAGGGCAGATGTAAGGGCACGTGGTCTTGCGGAGGTGAGGACGGATGGCTGTGCATTGGCCCAACTCCAGCGGCTGAAGAGTGCAACTACAAAGACGACAACTGTGATGGCCAGATAGACGAGGGTTTTAGAGATGCCAGCGGTCGCTATTTCACCTTGGAGCACTGTGGTCAATGCAACAACAGCTGTATAGGGCGAATTCCTTATGCCGAAATAATTGTATGTGAAGTCCCTGACGACCCTGATGAGGCACCAACCTGCCAGGTAGATAAATGCCAAGACGGGTGGGTTTTATTTAACAATTCCTGCGTTCCACCTCTGTCCAATCTTTGTTTGCCATGTAATACGGACAGCGACTGCGGTTATGGTAATGACAAGTGTGTTGAACTTGATGGGGAAGGTTACTGTGGCCGCGACTGTGCTCCTGGAGCACCCCAAGGAACTGACTGCCCCGATGGATTTACATGTACTGCCATGACTGGAGGTGGTGCTCAATGTATCCCCACATCTGGAACCTGCCAGTGCACCTTGTCCAACAATGGTGTAAAGCGCCCATGTGAAAAGAGCAATGAATTTGGCACTTGTATCGGGGCAGAAATCTGTGACGGGCTCGTCGGATGGGGCCCTTGTTCTGCCGCCACCCCAGAAAGGGAAGTTTGTGACGGTATCGACAATGACTGCAACGGCATAATTGATGACAACCCAGTGCTACCTAACGAGCCATGTGCAAAATCCTGGACCGACCCGGTGACTTCAATCGAGTACACCTGCACGGCAAACTGGCACTGTGTATCTGTTGGTGGTGGGGTAAATGATTGGGTGTGCGATGCCCCAAGCCCAGAACCTGAGGTTTGTAACGGTCTTGATGACAACTGTGATGGTCAGGTGGACGAAGACTTCAAAGTCAACGGTAAGTACGGCACTTTGGAACATTGCGGAGCTTGTGGAGTTTCATGTATCGGTTTGGTTGAAGGCGCAACCGAAATGCGCTGCAATACCGACCTGCCAAAGCCTGCATGCGAGGTTGTCTCGTGTGAGCCCGGCTTTTGGAAGGCTTCAAGCCTGTCATGTCAACCGTTCCCAGATACGCTGTGCCAGCGGTGCTCTTCAGACCGGGCCTGTCAGGTGCCGGGTGATAAGTGTGAGCCAGCAGACTCCGCGGGCAGGACTTATTGCTTGTGGAGCTGTGACCCTGAAACAACCATCCACCCTGAGTTAACGCCTGGAAACTATTGCCCAGATGGCTATACATGTGTTGAGCACGTGGCAGCACTGATTCCAGGATTTTATTGTGTGCCGGATTCCGGCAGCTGTGACTGTCTAGCACCTGATGCAGGGGCAGAAAGACTTTGTTACAACCAAAACGCCTACGGAAGATGCCAAGGTGTTGAAACATGTGATCCTGAGCATGGATGGATTGGGTGTGACGCCTTGGTGCCTGCTCAGGAAACCTGCAATGACATTGATGACAACTGCAACGGTTATGTTGACGAATTGTGGCCCACTAAAGGCGCCGTGTGCAGTGAAGGAATCGGGGCATGCCGTGCCGAAGGACAACTGGTGTGTAACGCCGCCGGGACCGACTTGGAGTGTAACGCCATTCCCAGTGATGGAGATCCTGAAATTTGCGACGGTCTTGATAATAACTGTGATGGATTGGTCGACGAATTGTGGCCGCTTAAGGGCAGCGCTTGTGCTATTGGTAAGGGACTTTGCTACGCGACTGGAATTTGGGTTTGTTCTGATGACAAGACTGACATTGTGTGTAACGCCCCGGTCCTGACTGGATCGCCAGAGCTGTGCGATGGATTGGACAACAACTGCAATGGTCAAATTGACGAGGATTTCCCGAACCTTGGCAAATTCTGCTCGGTAGGGACCGGAGAATGCTTGAGCCAGGGAGTCTACGAGTGTAACGCCGATGGTAGTGGCACCAAGTGTTCAGCCACTATTATCGAGCCAGACGAAGAAATTTGTGACGGACTGGACAACGACTGTGATGGTCAAATCGATGAAGACTGGCCGACACTTGGTCGTCTTTGCTCTGTTGGAATTGGGGAATGTATGGCTGTGGGAGTACAAGTCTGCTCTAATGATGGGTACAGCACGGTTTGTGATGCAATCCCTGGCGAGGAAGAAGATGAAATCTGCGACGGGCTGGACAACGACTGTAATGGCCATGTAGATGATCCCTGGCCAAACAAAGGCAAGGCCTGCAGCATTGGGCTTGGCGAGTGCCATTCCACTGGCGTGTGGGAGTGCAAGGTCGACGGCAGTGATGTGGCTTGTAATGCCCCTGTGATTCAGCCAGGTACCGAGATTTGTGACGGAAAGGACAACAACTGCGATGGCGAGGTTGACGAAAACTTCCCGACCTTAGGGCAGATCTGCTTTGTAGGTAAGGGCGAATGCATGAGAATCGGTACCAACGTCTGTTCTAGCAATGGATTGGGCGTTGAGTGCAGCGCAACAGCTGGCCCAGTGGCAGATGAGATTTGTGATGGTTTGGACAACAACTGCGATGGTTTTACTGACGAACTGTGGCCAACCAAGGGGCAGCCATGTACTGACGGTGTTGGGCCATGCCTAGTAACCGGTGTGTTGCAATGTAATGCCGCCAAGAATGGCCTTGAATGCAGCGCAGTTGCTGGCGATGGAACTGATGAAATCTGTGACGGTATCGATAACGACTGTAATGGTGTTATTGACGATGGTTTCCCGGATTTAGGTAAACCCTGTAGCAAGGGCAAGGGCGAATGTTTTGCAACTGGCGTCTACGTCTGCACAGCCGACGGTACAGGCACCGAGTGTAATGCAGAGGAAATTGAGCCCAAGCAGGAAATGTGCGACGGAAAGGACAACAACTGTGATGGCGTTATTGACGATGGTTTCCCGGACCTAGGCAAACCTTGTAGTAAGGGCATGGGCGAGTGCTTTAGAACTGGTGTCTACGTCTGCAACGCCGACGGTACAGGCACCGTGTGTAATGCAGAGGAAGTTTTGCCTGGGGTGGAAGAATGCGATGGAAAGGACAACGACTGCAATGGCGTTATCGACGACATAGCCCCGGAAAATGTCCCGCCATGCGAAAATCAAAAAGGCGTTTGTGCCGGTGCCCGCAAAACATGTGGTGGTACAGCTGGTTGGCTGGAATGCACCACGGCTACCTATGTGGCCCACAGCCCAAATTATGAGCAAACAGAACATTCTTGTGATGGCTTGGACAACGACTGTGATGGCGTCACTGATGACGTTCCAGCTCCACTGTGCGAGAAGCAGCAAGGCGTCTGTGCTGGCTCAACCAAGGTTTGTGGGGGCGCCAATGGATGGCTGCCATGCGGTGCCAGTAATTATGGAGAACATTACCAGGCAACAGAGACTAAGTGCGACGGGCTTGACAACGACTGCGATGGAAGCATCGACGAGGGTCATTCAAACAAGGGCAAGGCCTGCAGCAAGGGACAAGGCGAGTGTTTTAGAACTGGTGTCTACGTCTGCAACGCCGACGGTACAGGCACTGAGTGTAATGCAGAGGAAATTGAGCCTGGGGTGGAAATCTGCAATGGTTTGGACAACGACTGCAATGGCGTTATTGATGACGTAGCCCCGGAAAATGTCCCGCTATGCACAAATCAAAAAGGCGTTTGTGCTGGTGCCCGCAAAACATGTGGTGGTACAGCTGGTTGGCTGGAATGCACCACGGCTACCTATGTGGCCCACAGCCCAAATTATGAGCAAACAGAACATTCTTGCGATGGCTTGGACAACGACTGTGATGGCGTCACTGATGACGTTCCAGCTCCACTGTGCGAGAAGCAGCAAGGCGTTTGTGCTGGCTCGACTAAGGTTTGTGGGGGCGCCAATGGATGGTTACCGTGCGACGCCAGTAATTATGGAGAACATTACCAGGCAACAGAGACTAAATGCGACGGGCTTGACAACGACTGCGATGGAAGCATCGACGAGGGTCATTCAAACAAGGGCAAGGCCTGCAGCAAGGGACAAGGCGAGTGTTTTGCAACTGGCGTCTACGTCTGTAAGACCGACGGTACCGGCACCGAGTGTAATGCACAGGACATTGAGCCTGGGGTGGAAGAATGCGATGGAAAGGACAACGACTGCAATGGCGTTATCGACGACATAGCCCCGGAAAATGTCCCGCCTTGCGAAAATCAAAAAGGCGTTTGTGCTGGTGCTCGCAAAACATGTGGTGGTACAGCTGGTTGGCTGGAATGCACCACGGCTACCTATGTGGCCCACAGCCCAAATTATGAGCAAACAGAACATTCTTGCGATGGCTTGGACAACGACTGTGATGGCGTCACTGATGACGTTCCAGCTCCACTGTGCGAGAAGCAGCAAGGCGTCTGTGCTGGCTCGACCAAGGTTTGTGGGGGCGCCAATGGATGGTTACCGTGCGACGCCAGTAATTATGGAGAACATTACCAGGCAACAGAGACTCTCTGCGACGGGCTTGACAACGACTGCGATGGAAGCATCGACGAGGGTCATTCAAACAAGGGTAAGGCCTGCAGCAAGGGACAAGGCGAGTGTTTTGCAACTGGCGTCTACGTCTGTAAAGCCAACGGCACCGGCACCGAGTGTAATGCACAGGAAATTGCGCCTTTACCTGAAGAATGCGATGGAAAGGACAACGATTGTAATGGCGTTATTGACGATGTAGCCCCGGAAAACGTCCCGCCATGCGAAAATCAAAAAGGTGTTTGTGCTGGTGCTCGCAAAACATGTGGTGGAGCCCTTGGATGGCAAGCTTGCACCACGGCTACCTATGTGGCCCACAGCTCAAAATATGAGCAAACAGAGCATTCTTGTGATGGCCTAGACAACGACTGTGATGGCGTCACTGATGACGTCACTGCTCCACTGTGTGAAAACCAGCAAGGCGTCTGTGCTGGCTCGACCAAGGTTTGTGGGGGCGCCAATGGATGGCTGCCATGCGACGCCAGTAATTATGGAGCACATTACCAGGCAACAGAGACTAAATGCGACGGGCTTGACAACGACTGCGATGGAAGCATTGACGAGGGTCATTCAAACAAGGGCAAGCCCTGCAGCAAGGGACAAGGCGAGTGTTTTAGAACTGGTGTCTATATCTGCAAGACCGACGGCACCGGCACCGAGTGTAATGCAGAGGAAGTTTTGCCTGGGGTGGAAATCTGCGACGGAAAGGACAACGACTGTAATGGCGTTATTGATAATGGCTTCCCAACCTTGGGTCAAGTCTGCTACGCGGGTGTGGGTGAATGCCAAAGAGCTGGAACCCATGTCTGTAATGCAGATGGTAACGGCACTGTGTGTAACGCAATAGCGGGGCCAGTGGGAAATGAGCTTTGCGATGGCTTGGACAACAACTGTGATGGGTATACCGATGAAGACTGGCCGGATAAGGGCAAAGTCTGCCTAGTTGGGCAAGGACAATGTCAGGCTTCTGGAACCTATAGGTGTAAGACAGACGGTTCGGGGCTTGAGTGTGATGCTGTTGCAGGCAGTCCTACGGCAGAGGTCTGTGACTATCTTGATAACGACTGTAATGGAGTGGTTGATAACGGATTTAAGGACGCGGACGGTCGTTACACTGCGGACACCGCGTGTGCCAACTGCTTTACAGACTGCACCACCATTTGGGTCTCATCGGTACATCACGCGAGCGGCGTTTGCAATGCGACTCCAACCATCCCAACTTGCACGTTCGTGTGTGACGAGGGTTGGGTTGATGCTGACCAGAACCCGGACAACGGTTGTGAGATGCAGATTGACGTGGGAGCTGTCTATGTTTCCACGCCGTACAATGGTGGAACTGACAACGCAAGTTGCGGAGCTTGGAATGCCCCATGTGCAACCATTACATATGGTATCGGTCGCGCTAATGGTTTAAGCAGGCCAAGGGTCTTGGTTTCCGAAGGAATCTACGCTGAAAACATCACTTTGGTAAACGGAATCAGCGTGAAGGGTGGGTACTCAGCGACATGGCGTTACTCGCCTGAAACAAACGTGACA
>Ga0209718_1002140_pt1 | contig 20110 bp, 16 predicted proteins | sample AD_JPNAS1_MetaG_FD_184420 | JGI IMG/M metagenome (GOLD analysis project Ga0209718, IMG submission 184420) | Active sludge microbial communities of municipal wastewater-treating anaerobic digesters from Japan - AD_JPNAS1_MetaG (SPAdes) (version 2) | ecosystem: Engineered > Bioreactor > Anaerobic... | reverse complement strand
GGCGCGTGTTTTCTTATATCCATTGTAAAAGATTCGACGTACACGCCGGGCCATGGATTCACTGATATTTCAAATAATTATCGCGCTGGACTGCCACTCAACGAATTGAAGGGGCGCGAAACCTACGTTGAGGGCTCCAGTAAATAACTGGATAGTCGAGACTATTCCGGGAGTTCCCTGCCGGACCCCCCGTTCCTGGCCAAGCTGTCGCATCAGACGGGAAATCTCCGCGCACAGGATGCGCACCACCGCACTGAGCAGAGTCGGGCGGCGCACCATCGGTAAACGCAGCTCGTAGGGCACGATCTGCACCCATTGGCGTAAGGCAACGCGGCGCAGGACTCGGTCCTCGAGGTTTGCTGCGGTCTGGCTCGCGCGCCTCGCTCCGCACGACGGGCACATACCGCGAAGCTTGCACCGGAAAGCCCCGAACAAACCCCTCAACGACATGCCGCGACAGCAGTCGCAGCTACGCTTCGCTCGCCATCGCACGGAATCTCTCGAGCAAAGCACGCACGACCTGAACCAGCACGGACGACGCAAGCTGGTGACCTACCTATCGCTTGCGAAGGCGGGGTTGGTCGGACAGCCCATCGAAAAAAGGACAAGCCATCGCCCCAAAGCCATGCCGAAGCGTGTGCCAGCTTCGGTACGTCGTGATTTCGGGTGGTTGGGCAAGCTGTTGGGAGGCGGTGCGCCAGGGTGTTCGCGCCTTTGATGGTAGCCTTGGCGACGTAACCAGTTGAAATAGTTTACAAATATCACCAGCCGTCGATGCGCCGCCCAGCGTTCCCGAAAGCGTCATCCCCATGGTGCATGAGAAGCTTGCCGCCAGGAAGGCGGGCACCTTCACCCGCTTCGACGTTTTTGCGAGACCCATCAAGGACAACCGAGGTAAGGAAATCCTGCCGGAAGGTAAACGCTTGACGCAAAAGGACTTGGAAGGCTTGCCCGGCTGCAAGGTGTGTATGAATTGGCTTGCGGAAGGCATCCTTGGACAAATACCGCCGAAGTGAATCGCATCGCCCCATCCGCTGATCCCAAAGACACGACCGTGGCCATGCGCGGCATGGTCAAGCGCTTCCCAGGCATCGTGGCCAACGATCACGTCGACTTCACCCTCCGACGGGGGGAAGTACATGCGCTCATCGGAGAAAACGGAGCCGGCAAAACGACACTCATGAACATGCTTGCGGGGGTGCAACGCCCCGAGGAAGGCGAGATTTTCGTTCATGACAAATCTGTCCAGATACGGTCACCCCGCGATGCAGACCAATGCGGGATCGCCATGGTGCATCAGGAATTGATGCTTGCCGAAGCGCTCACGGTTGCGGAAAACGTCGCCCTTGGCTTGCGAAACCTGAAATGGCAAATCCACTGGTCGTCCATCGAACGGTCCATCGAAGAACAATCTCGCGTCCTGGGCTTCGATATCGATCCTCGGGCTTACGTCTGGCAGCTATCCATCGGGCAACGACAACGGGTCGAACTGCTGCGGGCCTTGATGCGAGGCGCCCGTATCCTGTTGCTCGATGAACCCACCGCCGTGCTCAGCCCCCACGAAATTCACCAGTTTCTTGCTTCTCTCCGGCGCCTGACAGCGCAAGGAATGAGCATTGCCCTCGTCAGTCACAAACTCGAGGAAATCGTCCAGATCGCGGACCGATTCACGGTCCTGCGAAAAGGTCGTGGGGTCGTATCGGGGGTGCCTACCGCGAGCACGTCGCAAACCGAGCTGGCCTCGTGGATGGTTGGACAAAAGATAGACAAACCTTGTCATGACGTTCGCTCCCCGGCTTCGGACGTCGAGGTGCTCGATGTGCATGACGTGCATGCTTGTGGCGACAAGGGATTCGAAGCCTTGTGTCACGTTTCGTTCAAGGTGTTTGCAGGCGAAATTCTGGGGGTTGCCGGAGTATCCGGAAATGGTCAGCGAGAACTGGCGGATGTGCTCAGTGGAATGCGGCCCATCACCTCAGGACGTATCACCCTTTGCGGGAACGATGTGACGCATGCCACACCAGCACGCTTTCTGCGCGCAGGGCTGGCCTACATTCCCGAAAATCGGCGCACGCAAGGGGCCGTTACCAGTCTTTCGCTAGCCGAAAACCTGGCGCTAAAAACCTACCGTCAACCTCCCATCGCCAAACGTTGGGGCCTATCCCGAAAAGAAATGCGCTCGTTCGCCAGACGGCTCGTCGATACCTTTCACGTCCAGGCCGTCTCGTTGCAACAACCCGCGGGCCATCTGTCCGGCGGCAACTTGCAACGATTGATCCTGGCACGAGAACTGTCCCGTCCCATTTCCTTGCTGTTGGCAGCACAACCTACCCGTGGGCTCGACATCGCGGCCACGCGAAATATCCACGATCTATTCATGGCCCAACGAAAAGCCGGTGTCGCGACTTTGTTGATCTCCGAAGATCTCGATGAACTCAGTTCGCTATGCGATCGGTTGATCGTGTTGTTTCGCGGACGAATCGTAGCCCGTTTCGATCGCGCCTCGTTCCATCGTGATGCGATTGGCCGGGCCATGGCGGGAATCGAAACGTCGGCATGACGAGCGATTCACGAACCGTCATCACGACCGAACCCGTCGGCGCCCCAAAGCGAGCTTGCCTCTATCCGGAACGGGTTTTCATGACATGGGAGTCTTGTCGCTCCCATCCCGAGAGCTGCGTCGTGTCGTTACCATCCCGCAACAACGACAATCCGCGTGGTTCGATCCTTTTTATCATCGCCGGTTCATGAGTCTGTCCTGTGCTGGTAAAAGGCTCGCTCGTGGGGTGGATATTCCATCCAACCCAAAGGCCACGACGAAACATGGTCATGTTGAAATGGCACCTAGAACCAAGGCTCGACACAACGACGCGGCAGCGGTGGATTCACACCATCGCTTCCGTAGCCGCCGCTTTGCTCGTGGGAGCGATATTGCTTGCGGGAGCGGGAGTCGATCCTCTGGAGGCCTACGTACACATCATTCGTACTGGCCTGCTCAGTGGTTATGCGGTTTCCGACACCATCGTGAAAGCCACGCCCATCTTGTTATGCGCCCTGGGAGCTTCCGTGGCTTTTCGCATGAAGCTTTGGAATATCGGGGGGGAAGGACAATTGCTGCTCGGCGCATGGGCCGCGGCCGGTGTGGCGCTTCATTGGCTGCCACCCACAACGCCGTCGCTGTTCATGCTCCTCACCATGATGCTCGCCGGAGCGTTGGCAGGCGCGGTTACCTGTGCCATCGCGGGCGTGTTGCGAGCATGGCTGCATGTCAACGAAATCATTACGACATTGATGCTCAATTATGTCGCTTCCCTGTGGGTATCCTATTTCGTATTTGGGCCGTGGAGTGATCGTGGCTTCCCTCTAACCCCTTCGTTTCCAAAAGGCGCCACGCTACCACGCTTGACGGACATCGCCGCGTCTTGGCCGGCGCTCGGTGGCATGACAGCCCATGCCGGCGCCATCCTCGCCCTTGTGGCAAGCGGTGTCGTGAGCCATGCCCTCGCACGAACACGATGGGGCTTTGAAATCCGGGTATTAGGACAAAACCCCACGGTGGGTCGTCTTTCCGGAATGAATCATGCCCGACTTACCCTCACGACCATGGCGGTAAGCGGAGCGCTGTGCGGACTGGCGGGAATGACCGAGGTATCCGGTGTCGTGCATAGGCTCCAAGATCGCTTCTCTCCAGGCTTCGGCTTCATGGGCATCATCGTCGCCTGGTTGGGCAAACTCGAACCCTGGCGCATGGTCGTGGTCGCTTTTCTTTTCGGTGTCTTGCTCGTCGGTGGCAAAGAGATTCAGCCGGGGGGCGTGCCCCAGATGCTGCAAGGACTCATTCTATTCGTGATCGTTGGGTCCCAGTTTTGGCTGCGTTTCAAGATTCGTGTCGCACGCACGGAGCCAACGTCATGACCTCACGTCTTGGACTCGATTTTTTCATCAATCTGGTGGCCGCTGGGTTGGCACGGGGAACCCCCATCCTGTTCGCCACCTTGGGCGGCATCATCACCGAGCGCTCCGGCGTGATGAACCTCGGAATCGAAGGGATGATGCTCGTCGGAGCCATGACCGCGTTCTCCACGGCACGCTCTACCAACAACGCGTTGCTAGGTGTGTGTACCGGAATGCTCGCGGGGGCCACGCTTGCCCTCGCCTATGCCATCGTCGTGGTACACCTTCGAGCCGATCAAGTCGTCAGTGGTTTGGCTCTCGTATTTTTCGGTTCCGGATTGAGTTCCATGCTCGGCGCTTCGCTCGTCGATCAGAAAGAGGCCACCGCGCGTATCCCCTCCTTGTCCTTGTCGGTGCTGGAAGACCTTCCCATCCTGGGTCCCGTGCTTTTCAAGCAAAATCTGATGGTGTGGTTGGGGCTCGCTCTCGTGGCTTGTGGCTCCTGGATCCTATTCAAAACGCGATGGGGGCTGGTCCTCCGAGCGGTAGGAGAACACCCCGCCCAAGCAGATTCACTGGGAATATCCGTGCTTACGGTACGCACCGTCTGCGTGATGATCGGGGGCGCCATGGCGGGTTTGGCGGGCGCGAGCCTCAGTCTGGCGATCTCTCCCGGATGGGTCGATGGGATGACCGCTGGGCAAGGATGGGTTGCGGTGGGATTGGTGATCTTCGCAAGATGGAACCCGGGCCGTGCGTTGATCGGTGCCTGGCTATTCGGCACGCTTCGACGGCTCCCGCTGGATTTGCAAGGAGTTCCCAGTCTGCCGGTCTTTCACAATCCCAATATCGGTTATTTTTTGAGCATGCTCCCCTATCTTTTCGTGATTGGCGCGATGATCGTGGGATCGAGGCAAGCGCTGCGACGGCGCCTTGGAGCGCCCGCATCGTTAGGATTGCCTTGGTTTCGCGGCGATCGAGGATGAACCCACGGCGAGGCCGACGCGCTTCGCATGGGGAATTGGCTTCAAGAATAGCGCTTCAAGCCATCCCAAACGCACTCAATAAAGTCCAGGCTGGGTCGCTGCCCACCGCACCAGGCTGCTGCCCATTTCATACGGCCCATCCGCGGCCCAATACGCGGAAAAAGCATCTCGCACCACCAGCTCCGCCCGTTTGCCTCGCGGTGAAAACCCCCACTCCGCTTCTTGAGACATATCGTCCGGGTCCGCATACACGCGCCAAACGAAAAAACCAGCGAACGATGGCTCATCGACAAGCGGTGCCAGAAGCGCCTTATACGCGAGCGCCTGGGCCTTCTCGTCGACGACAACTCCCTGCATATCATCCGGCCATTCCCATGGACGAAGCGCCGGATCAGGACGAGTCGTGTATCCGATTTCGGTAAATAGCACCGGACGATTCCACGATGACGACAACTCTTTGACGCTTTTTGCCACAGAATTTCCTCCTTTTACCAAACGCTGGAAGGAGGAATTTTCACTATCCGTAAGTGGATAGAATGCATTGATGCCTATCACGTCGAGTTCACCCAAAATGACCGTGTCTTGTACGTCGTCCCAATTGGCCGAGTACGTAAGAGGACCGTGATAGACATTTCGAACACGACGAATCATATCCACGAATCGTGGGGCGCGTGAGGTCGTCACCCAGCTTCGAAGCTCAACCCCCACACTTAGCAATTCGACCTGCGCTTGCTCGGCCACGCTCGCCCAGGTAAGCAAAAAGCGTTCGTATCCATCCATCCACAGCGCCCAGCCTTCGTCCGAACCAGGATCGATCTCGGCTCGCCACTGACCACTTTCCACCCATAAGTGAGGAACCAGAAACACCCGAAGCCCCTGCTCATGCGCCATGTGAATCGCTTTGATCACGTCTTGGCGGTTTTTCTCGAACGGAGCTTCGAATGATAAATCCACGCCCGTCGGACGAAGATTCATCGTCCGACCAAAAGGGGTAAGCGCAACCCACGTGGCGCCCCATTGGACGAGTTCCCGCAACGTTCGCGCGTAAGGCGCAGACCCATAGCCCTTGTCTGGATGTAACGCGCTTTCGATGGGACCAATCGTCACGCCTCTCACCAATCCACAAGGGGCTCCAAAGCAATCCCCCGTTTGCGCGTTCGCCGCCACGCCACGGAGACCCACCACGCCCACAGTCGCCCAAAAGGAAATAGAATGCTTGAGATTCATGCAGTTAGGTATCCTCCCCGCAAGTCGCGGGAGACTTCCGGGCCGCTCCAACGTACCATCATTCACCGGGCGTCTCCGACAGGTTACACTTCCTTCGAATCTCGCTCACCCGTGCGGAGTCAAACATGACCACTCACACGCGATCCATCCCCTACCCGTTGCTCATCGTTGCCTTGCTTACCAGCGCACTGGGAACCGCATGCAGATCGGAACCCCAGCAACAAGAAGCTCAATACCCGCCCCAACAGCAATACCCACCCCAACAATACCCGGCACAACAATATCCAGCCCAACCCTACCCCGCAGCTTATTCACAACCCGGTGCCCAACCGCCCCCCGGCGGTGTCCCCTGCGGCTCCGATGCAGACCCCCAATGCCCCTTTGGACGATGCATCGCGGGCAAATGCGGTGGATGCAATACCGTCGAGCATTGCAAACCAGGCGCGGCATGCATGCAAACCCCCGTCGGCATGACCTGTGTCCCCGGGGGAATGCCCGGTGTGCCCCCCGCCCAATAGCCTCCCGCTGGCGACCGCCAATTTGGGGTGGCGCTTCGCCACTTGAAGAATTTCCCGGGATTTTCTTAGCCTTTTGCGCCTTTCGGCCCCCTTTGGGGTGGCGCACCGCCACTTCCTACGCCTCGTTTCCTTCGGCATTTTCCCCACTTTATCCCTGGCATCCCTCTTGCTCTTCCCAGCGCAGGAGGTGAAAACACCATGACCCGCATCGTTGAACATATCGCCAATCTCGCCCAACTCCTCGATGAATCACTTCAAGAAAAACTGTGGGAATACGCAGAGTTACTCTATGTCGAGCAAATCGCTTTCGAGTCCACCGAACCAGATCACTGGACCGTAGAATCCTTCCACAACACCCGCGCCTACCCCCTGCGGGAATGACTCCCATCCACCCCATCAACACACCGATCTCACCTACTATCCGGGCAATCGAATCGCCAAGATCGGGCTATCGATCGAAGCGGTCGATAGCGCGAAGACCGATTCATCATCCATCGAGAGCCACGGATGGCCCCCGCATGCGGAACCATGTTCCATGATGCGGCACGGCAGGCTCCTTAGCAGGTCCTCATCCGCCGTCTAAGCTCAGAATAGAACGCATCCAGTCAACGTCCTGGAAAACCCAAATCCCCCCTCGCGGCCCTGCGATCCCTTGGCCCCATCTCGCTAGACCTCAGTCCACCACCGTCGTACCCACGTCGTCGCCCATGCATACACGACGAAAATTTCCTTCCGTCGTCATGGAAAACACACGGATCGGCATCGCGTTTTCGCGGCATAGAGACACCGCCGTGGCATCCATCACACCAATGCGCTCCGCAAGGAATCGATCGTACGTCAGCGTGGCATAACGTTTGGCATCCTTGTGCTGAACTGGATCCTTGTCGTAGATGCCGTCGACCTTGGTGGCCTTGAGCACGCAATCGGCTTGCATTTCCACCGCACGCAACGCCGCCGCCGTATCCGTCGAAAAAAATGGACTGCCTGTCCCTGCCGCGAAAATGACCACATTGCCCCTCTCCAAATGCGCCATGGCTTTGCGACGAATATACGGCTCGGCTACCTCCAGAATCTCAAGAGCCGACAACACACGCGTGGGCACCCCCACCGATTCGAGCGCATCCTGCAACGCCAACGAATTGATCACCGTCGCAAGCATGCCCATGTGGTCGGCTTGCGCCCGATCCATGCCTTTGGCCGCACCTTTCAACCCACGAAAAATATTGCCCCCTCCCACGACGATTCCAAGCTGTACCCCCAATTCAAAAATCTCTTTGAGTTCCAAAGACACCGTGCGCATCACAATCGAATCGAGCCCCGCCCCATCCGGCCCGCCAAGCGCCTCCCCACTCAGCTTCAACAACACACGATGGATCTTCAAATCAGGATGAACGGGCTGAGGCTTTCCCTGGATGGTCATGCGAATCGACATGGTCCGGCGGTATCAGCACCGAGCGCATGACACAAGCCCGACTCTGCCAACCCCTGCACAACCAGAACCCTTGTTGGAAATGCCATGGGTCCGCCCTACAAATAATCATGTAAATTCAACATTTTACAAAGATCGCCCCCTCGTTCATTCGAACCATACCCCCTGCTTGACCCACGCCACCCCACCCCGGTTGTCCCGTACCACCGCAAACAAGTATTGCTTGCCCACTTCCGAAGGCGGCTCGTAAGCCGTCCCGTTGTCCTCGTTGAATCCCTTGGATGCATCGTTCACCAGACGCGGACTGCGTTCGATCTTCCCCGCGGTGGCCAGATACTCCACCCACATCTGCTCGGACAACACGCGTCCATCGCTATCCACCAACCCCGTATTCGTTTCCGCGCTTTCCGGGTCGACAACCGCTCTGAGCTGCAAATCATGACACGCGCCCTTCGTACATCGTGGGAATGAAGGCTCCTGCGAAGGATCGATGAGATGGCCATTGATCATGAGACCAACCACGATGGGGTTGTCATTCGTTCGATCGGCGAACGAATACAAACCGAAATAGCCGGGCACGAAGTCGTCTGCCCCAAGCCGACGACCCGTTTCATCGAAACAACCAAAAGGCAACCCGTCGTCCCCAGGCTCCGAAGGCGCGAGCTGACCCGCACAAGCCGCGAAAAATACGTAGGAAAGCCCATAGGGCTCAGCCCCTGGGACCGCTGGACGGTTGGCAATGATATCCGCGGGGATATCGAGAGAAAAGGTATCCCCAAATCCAAATAGTTTGTCGATGAGCGAAGGGTCTTTTTCGATTTGCGAGAGCTTCTCCGCCATCTGCGGATAGCAAAGGTAATAAAGATCCCCCGCGGGATTGAAACAACCACCAATCCACACGATCTGAACCGGTCGAGGCGCGTCCACCGGCGACTTGCCATCGTGCCAAAGCATTCGCAACTCCACCGTTTCGCCTGGCTTGGGATAAGGCTTGTCCGCTTGCACGCCAAGCACTCGAAGCGTGTTGAGCTTGCTCGGAGGATCGAACCCTTCCTCACATCCCGTCACGGCAATCCCGCCTCCCAAAAGCGACCCCCATACCGATGCGGTCAGAGCATATCGCATCCACCGTGGGAAACGCGCTTGCTTCGCGATCGCTTGCTTTGCCGAACCCATCATCAGAAGTCTCCTCGCAAGCCGATGCTCGGGATGATCGGCAGCCCCGTGACCGCCGTGCGTTGTGTGTAATTGAAGTTGTATTGGTACCCTTCCACGCTTTGCGAGTAGTAAACGTTTTGCACGTCGAGGTACGCCGACAGTTTCCACGCCTCGAACTTCCACATCTTATCGACTCGCAGGTCGAGTTGATGAAACGGTTCGACACGACGCGAGTTGATCGTTCCTTCCAGCGGCGCATAAGAGCCCGAGTTGGCGTTGTATAGAGAGCCGACGATCGGTGTTTCCGGATTGCCGGAAACCAAGCGAAATCGTGCGCCAAATTCCCATCCCCGTCCAAGCTTATACGACCCCAAAGCCGTGAGGATATGGGTTTGGTCGAAGTTCGCCAAACGCGCTTCACGGTCCGGTTGATCCCGAATCACAGCACGAGAAAGGGTATAAGCAATCCATCCAAAAAATCGCTCGTCAGGCTTGTAACGCAGAAGCATCTCGCTGCCGATGACGTAGCCTCTTCCCAGGTTGTTGTATTCGAACAGACCCGTTTCCGAAGGAGCAGCCCCCACGAGAAGATCCTGTCGCTTGAAGAATCCCTCCACGGATACATCGACTTTTCGGCTGATATCTTGTTCGACACCCAGCGAATAATGGATGGAGCGATTGGATCGAAGCCCCGGCGTACCAAAGGGCGGCGACGATTCATTGAGTTCCGGTGGGCGATGAAAAAGCCCGATCCCGCCTTTGAGCGTGGTCGACGGGTACTCTTGAATCAATGCATAACGAGCATTCAAACGCGGACTCAGATCCCACGCTTCGATGTCTCGCGCGTAATCAGCGCGCATACCCGGAACGAGCTTCAAACGCTCTTGGGGCGTGAGTTCGATTTCGACATAACCGGCCGGTCGAAAGATCGTGAAATCCTGCGCGGTAGCCATCGGCGGCTTCGAAGCAAACGGCCCCGGATCCGGCTCTCCCGCACGCGGCGGTTGCGGAACCAACGCTTTGACCTGCGCTTCGCTCCACAGCAAATCCACACCCGCATGCACCGTCGCCCGCGCCCCCGTTCGATACGTGACCTCCGTCCGATTCGTAAACGGATAGTTCGTCAGCTCGAAGTACAACGTGCCCACACCAAACTCGAGAATCTGAGAGCCCCACGCCGTCACGCTCGTAAGACGAATGGCATCCGACAAGTCGTTCTCATACCGCCCAAACAGATTCCAGAAGCTCGTCTGCATGCGTATGTTGCCCGACAAAATCGGATCCACCTCCGACGCTTCTCGCGTGAGAATCTCGAGCCGATCGTCCGAACCCAAAAACCCGAACCGCAACGACGATCGAGCCGTCGGCTTCGTTTCCGCAATCACCTGGTAATCATAATAGACCGGTGCTGCCGTCACCGATGCCCCCGCCTCCCGAAGCACCGGCCCCAGCCAGGCATCAAACCAACTGCGACGTCCCGCTATCGCAAAACTCCAGCCATCGACGAACGGTACGGGACCCTCCAAGAGCGCCCGCGTGTCAATCAGATCCACCTGCACCATGCCGTGGTACCCATCGCTTTTCGGCGATCGAATCCCCACATCCACGATGCCTCCCAGCACACGCCCGTATTGCACACTGAAGTTGCCTGGATAAAAGTCGATCCGTTCGAGCAACTCCGTGGGCACCACCGAAGACAACCCCCCAAAATGATAGATGAGGGGCACGAGGGTGCCGTCGATGAACACATCCGTATCGCCAGGCGATGACCCGCGCACGATCAACATGCCTGCAATCCCAGGCGGACGCGCCACGCCGGGAAAGTTCTGAATCGATCGCAGGGCATCACCGGAAGTACCCGGAATCTTTTCGATTTCTCGTTTTTCGACCGTGCGTTTGGTCACCTCTCGCGCGGGACGTTTGCCCTGGATCAATACCTCGAGCACGCCTTGCGTCACCACCCGATACACGACTTCCGTCAGGGCATCCGCATCCACTTGCTCCTGCACCTCGAGAGCCTCGAACCCCGGTGCCTGCACCCGCACGGAATACACACCCGCGGCCAAATCCTCAAAAGCCCATCGACCATCTTCCCCCGTCGTTATCTCATGCTCCGCGCCATCACTGCCCCGAATGGTCACCAAAGCTCCCGCCAACGGCACATCTCCCTCACTCGTTCGTACTTGCCCCGACAAGTTGCGCAAAGGAGTCGGCTCCTGAGCCGCCACGTCCGATGGCGCAGCTACCGGCTGCAGCGTGAAGTTGTAACGGTACAAGATGCGCGCGGCTACGGGCTTGCCATCGCGTTGCGCCGGTGAAAACCGAAACCGCAACGCCGCTTCCGTGGCCGCTTCATCAAAACCATGACCCGCTGGATTGACGACCACCGCGCGGCTCACTTGTCCCGTGTCGGAAATGTCGAGCTGCAACACAACGTTTCCTTCGATGCCCTTTTTCTGGGCTTCCGGCGGATACGGCGCGGAAACGAATTGCTCCAGTCGCGGGGCAACGACGTTCGATGGCTCCGACGATGGTGGGTTGGACTCATCGCTTCGAGGCGCTGGCGACGTTTGTGCCATCGCATTCGTTGGGTGGTTCAAGCCGAGCGCAATCAGGAAAATACCTGTCGATCGTGCCATCCGGCGGCGCGAAAAATGGGTTGGTTTGCTGCGCGCGGTGGATTGCATCGAACTCCTGGATCCGAGATCGGAAAACGCCACGTCGTGCTCGAGGATAGACCCGAGCGGTATAATGGGTTCACGCCAAACGCGCTAGCCTGCGATGCGAACGCGGCTTTTGGACCGCAATCCCAGCGCCAAAAGCAAGGCAACTGCGGCCCAGCCACCGAAACTGCCGCCCGATCGGGAAAAACGATGCGCTCGACAGGCACAGCCCGAAGCTTCGTCTTGCGCGCTGCCCCGAGCCTGCAAACCACCCTCGGAAGCATCTTCCCCGGGTTGCGAGGAAACGTCCGTGGCCGCATCGAAAGACACCCCACTTTCCACTCCCGATGCGTCATCCACTGCCGATGCGTCATCCGCTCCAGACTCCGTCCCCGCATCCACCACCGCACAGCCTGGCCCAAGATCCGAACCTTCGGGAAACGTGGTCGTTTCACCCTGAACCACAAAAGGCACACGCTTTGCCCCAAGCCATACTTCATCGGCCACCACCGCAACCGTATACGGAGGCCCCTCGAGAGTCTCCACTTCCGCAAGCTCCACCACCGTGCATCCCGAGTGCCGACGAATTGCCATGTCGAAAGAAGCGCTCTTGGAAGCCCGCAGCAATTCCTTTCCGCCCATCGATAAGAACGTTCCCCCTTGTAGATACATCCGGCGCAATCCCCCTTTTGGCTCGAATCCCACGCAAAAGATCGAACCATCCGTCGATATCTCCGATAGCTGCGCAATCGCCTGCGTCGCGGGTTGAACCGTCACCGTTCCCGTCAGCCCCGAGCCCATGAACGAAGCGGCTGCATCTATTCCCCAAGGCCCAGAAACCGCAAGACCCGCGGGGGGATCCCCCAACACGACCGCGGTCGATGGTTCCGTCTGAGGCGGTGGCGTATCGACCCAATACGAGGCGTCATCGAACCAAACCGTTCCCGAACCCGTGAATTGCAAGGCAATTCGCACACCATCCACGCCCGTCACCGGCGCTTGCGTTTGCAACACGACTTCAGTCCAATCCACGGGATCCTTGGCATCGAGCGATATCGATTTCCCCGCGGGATCGGTGATGTACACACCACCCAACGTGAAAAATGGCTGAATCGAAATCGATCCCGTCGCCGCCTTGGACTTCACGAACACGCTGGCTCTCAACGTGGAGCCAGGCACAAGACTCATCACCTCGGAATAATAGTAGCCCGTCTTCGAAACGGCATGCTCGATGCGAGCGCTTCGCTTGCCCGAATGCGCAACAGCCTCATCCACACTATGCGTGCCATCCGCAAAACGCGGCTGCCAACTGCTCAACCCATCTTCGAATCCAGGATTGTCGAACGTAACGTGCGCCTGCACGCCGGGCACCAACGCCGCGGCAAAGCGAACCGCTTTATACGATTGACTTCGCCACTCGCCATAAGGCCCATAGTCCGAAGCACCCGGATGAACCGTTACCCGAGGGTATCCGGAAACAAGCGGCACACTCGAGGCAAAAAACGTTTGCATCATCGCAGTCTGAAGCGAACTTACAAGCTCCCCAGGTCCCTGTCCCGGCGTCAGCTTTCCTGCAGAACCCGAATGCAACAAGAAGGAGTATTCATGGGCCTTCGAAGATGCTAAGTCGTCGAAAATAAACACTAAATCCGGTTTGCTATAGAAGATCCTCCGGCCAAATCTGTCCAACAATCCCGCTTCGTACGTCGCCGCCGCCTGCCCCACGACCTTCGCATAGGCAACACCATCGAAAAGGAAGTCGAGTTTGCCACCCGTAAGCGAGACCTGACCCTTGCTCACCGATGCGCCATCGGACGATACGGTTTTGTCGACCAGGATGGTGTTATGACCAATCGAACCGGTCGTATAAAGATGTTTGGAAGGGTTGAAGTAGTCTTCGTAGCCGGGATCGGAAGCGATCCAATGTCCGTGGGCGCTGAGGATGAAGCTATTGTGATCGAAGTGGTTGTGTCCGACTTTCTCTTTGGGAGGCCCGCTTTTGACAGCAACCACCGGAGCGCCTTGAAACCCATCGCGAAGGACCGCGTAGCCAACATCCTGATACAGCGACGTTCCCGAGCCGGCCAACGGGGTTGGCGTGAGCGTGGGACGCGACCACACCATGTTGAGAAAACTGCGCGGTCTGCTGTTGCCGGTTTGCACGAGATACCATTGGGCGGAAGCATTGCCGTGGGCCGCGAGCGCGAACATGGTCGTTGCCCAATACGCCGCGGTCGATGAGTCCCCGAAGTTCGCCAAACTGCGGTTGTCACTGCCAAGAAATGCCCCGGCGAAACGCGGAAGATCGGCAAGCCAACCGTGGTCGAAAAGCCCGGACCCCAATGACTTTTGATCGAGAACATGCGCGGCGATCACCAGGTTGTCCACCGCGTACGCGCCGTACAAATGCCCTTCGAACGCGCCACCATCCTTGCCCTGAGAATCGAAAAAAGCGAGAACCGACTGGCGCGCAAGCGTCGTCCACGGAGTCGATTGCGCCGGGACATCTTCCGCCACGGCGCAAGCGCCCACCGCAAGTCCCGTCACCCGCAGCGCATACCCATTGAACCACGCTGCCAATCCACCCGAGGCAGAGTTCGCCGCATTCACGTCTTTCGCCAACGGCGTCACCCCCTTCTGGATGAGCGCCTCACGAAGCGTCTTGCGCTCCGCATCCGTCATCACCCCATAACCAAGATCGTAGGTCATCCCCACCCCGAGCAATAAATGCGCCGTATCGAGACAAGAATTGCCCGTTCCACATAAGTAACCAGGATCCGTCCACTTCGACCAAGCCGACACCGCCTTGGCAATGTCCAGCGCTCCCGTTCCTTGCGCGTTCGAAAGATACTTGCTGTCCCCTGTCACCGCGTACACGAACGACAACACCTCCATGCGCGATTGCAAGTCCCGCGACACTTTGGTCCATGGCGGATAGCCGGGATTGTTGGGATGCGGCGGAGGCATCGTCGAAGAAATCGAATAGGTCCACGTTACCGAACCCTGACCATTGGGATTCGGAATCTCCACCGTGTACGTGTAGGGGCTCGCCAAAACCTGGTCCGCTGCTTTCACGATCTCCTGAAAAACAGCAGCGTAGTTCCATCCCAATCCCGTGTCCGCGTCTTCCGAAGCAAGTTGCTTCAGTTGCGTTAGACCCGCGGCATCGAAATACAAAGAGGGATGGCCGAAGGCGGAAGATGACAGGCTTGTGATACAAGCCGCAAGGCAGAGGTGAAGGCCCCGATGCATGAACCAAGGGTATCACGCCTCGAGAAGAAACATAGCTATGGTTGCGTTGCGCGATCGCCGAGCCAGTCCGCGCGTCGGCCCATGGTTCATGACTGCGCGACTGGTGGCTCGGCCGGTGGCGCTTCGCAACAATTGGCAAACGTCATCCAACCACCAATGCCCACGGTCCACAATTCACCCAAATCGGGGAAGAACTCTCGCAAGGACTCGCGCATGGGTTCAACGATCTGGGCGACATGATCTTCTTGCATGCCGCCGGGATTGGTGTTCACGAAGGGTAGATTCGGGGAAAAAATTGCTCGTCCCGGCTTCAGATACAGGCCGTACTTTCCCGGGTCTTCCGCCATCGGAGAGCCAAGGACCAGCGAATACGTATGAAAGGTCAAAAAGTCGATCCGATCCCGGTTGTCGACCACGAAATCGTACGTCTGCTGAATCTGCGCTTGGGTCTCCGAAGGAAATCCCACGATGAACATCACCGCCGTGCGAATGCCATGCTTTCGACAAGAACCAAGGACCCGGCGTGCCGTCTGCGGCTGAACCGGCTTGTTCATCGCCCGAAGCGTCTGGGGACACGCGCTTTCCATCCCGAATCGAAGGCATCGACACCCCGAACGAGCCAGGTCCGCCAGCACCTCATCGTTGAACCCACGATCCAACAACACCTCCGCGCCCCATTCGATCGACAACCCCTCTTGCACGATCGCAAGCGCCAGCTCCCGCAAATGCTTGGGTCGGAACGAGTCCACGGGGAAATCGAACCATCGTGAACCCGTCTCCGCCATCGCTGCCTTGATGTCGGCAATCGCATTGGCCACGGATCGTCGACGATAGCTGGAAGAAGTCTGGCTCGAGATATTGCAAAACACGCAGCGCCCCCAATAGCATCCCCGGGACAAGGGAAGAGCAATTGGGTATTGCGGCACGAGGTAGTCGTCCAAACGCAGACCGTCGGCTATCCACATAGGGATAGGAAGCGAATCCAAGTCGACTTGGGGACAGGCACCAAAGCTGGTGCGGCGATACCGATTCGAATCCCGTAACCAAACGTTGGGATGGGAAGGCTCCGGGTCACCCATAAGCACATGACGCAGCCAAAGGTCCAACGCATGCTCCCCATCGTGCAGCACCACCGCATCGGCCAGAAGCGTGCTGCAAGGAATTCGGCTCATTTCGTTTTCCGTGGCCGTCAAATAGGCGCCACCAAGAATCACCGGTGTTCCGGGCAACACCCGCTTCAGCACCGTGACCAAAGACAGAGCCGGAATGAGTTGAGACAAATACGTGATCGAGATGCCGACCGCGCGAGGACGATCACGCAGCAATCGTGCTGCCGCATGCTCTTCGAAAAACGAAAGGAATGGGTTGCGCTCCGGGTCGGCATACGCCTGCTCGAGATCGGAGAAGCTACGCAACGCTCCAGGCACGTCGAACTTGCTGTCCTGCAGTTCCCATCCTCCCCCCGATGCTGCCGTCAACAACACACTGGCATCACGAATCGTATGCAACGCCCAACGCATCGTATTCGTATCCGCTCCCACCCCAGGACGTCGTAACGTTTCCTTGGCACGTTCGATTTCGCTCACCACACGCTGACCCAAGTCCAGCAGCACCTCTTCCGCATCCTTGGCTACGAGAAGCTGGTAACTTCGTCGAAGCGTCTGCTCACAATAGAAGTGATGAAAAGCCTCGATACCAAGATCCCATTGACAGGCGTGCCAACCTTTGGACCGCAAGAACGACGTCAATACCGATAACGCTGGAGCCGCCTGCCCGAAGTTGGACACCGGGGGACTGATGAGCAAAAAATCCATGTCGTTTCCGCTGCTCTACTCCTAGAGCGCGCAACGTCAATCCCCAGCGAGCCATTGCGCACAACAGGAGCGGTTTTCAAATCACCCGGGCCATGAATCGCTGACCCATCATGGCCCATCTTGCCACAGCGTTCGGCTCCCGATCGTCAAGAACGGCATCGCATGACGAATGATATTAATTATACGGATATGGATAATCGATCGAGGAGGCCATTCAACCCAAGATACGAATGAGAACGTAGCCCCCTACGGCCACGGCACTGAGAATGACAAGGACAACCAGGGTGATAACCACGAGAATAGTGGTTTTTGCGCGGTCCGGAGGTGCCGTGGGCACGTCCGACTTCGGCACGTTCGCCTCCGTTTCGACATCGACACGCATCCCCTGCCGCGCAAAAAACTCCTGCGCTTGGGAGAAAAATGTTTGATAACCCACACCATCGAGATCGAACGGACGACTGCCAAAACGCGCTTGATGCGCATGGCGCAGATACCCAAACGTCCGAAGCGTTGCCGCGCCTTTCGCCACGTCCACCGCGCCCACCGTAAGGGTGGAAAACGCGGGCACATCAGGACGCAAAACGATGTGCTGACGGATGAGCTTTCCACCCGCCGTGCTCATTCCATCCGGCGCCACCAAATGCGGACGACGAATGCACCCCCCTCCGATCTGCGTCCGCCCAAACGTAGCGGTGAAATAGGTTGCGTAATCAAATGCCGCTTGGGCGAACTGAGTTCTTTTGATGTTCGACATGCGGATGACGCAATTGTAACGGAAGGTGTGGCCCGACGGCCAAGGATCAGGGCAAGCGGTCGTTGCGCACCAGCAAGGCCATGCGAACCCCATTGTCGAAAAGCCACGTGGGAAACGTGCGGTCCACACGATAGGTCGTGTCTCGATGCTCACTCAAAAATCGCGTCTGAAGCTTGGCCGCCGGAGAATCCGTAGACCAAATGCTGTAGACCATCTGCCACCCTTGATCGGCATCGGGATGAAGCAATAACACCGTGGGCGGATCCGCTCGAAGCGCCGCCAAGTCCTCTTCGAGAACATGCTCGGGAAATTGATCGACGAAAACAATCGCACCCCGAAGCCGCGGACGAGCACGCCCGACGAGAGCCTGAAACATCGGATCCTCCGGTAACGTCAGGACAGTACCGGTCGGCCCCGCCAACTCCCTGGCCCGTTGCGCCGCCTCGAGCAATATCGTCCCGTTGTGGTTGACTCTCAACCCCCTCCAAAATCCTGGATCCTGCACGGGCGTGCGAGCCATCAGATATCGCTGATATTTTCCCCCAAACAACGCCAGCATCATCAATCCCATCACGACGTGCTTGAGCACCGTGGCTCGCGCCTGGTCCAACAAAATGAACACCGATACGACGGCCAACGGAATGATGGGGTTGTTGTCGTACAACGGACGATGCTTGGGGTCGGATAAATTATGCATCAACGAAAGGAACCCCGCGCTCAATCCCAGGACGGCAAATACCGCTCGAGGATCCGTTCTCGATTCCGCCTGTCGTCCGTTGGCTACCATCAATAGCAGCAACACGAACAATCCGATCATCGGCCCCGCGGCACCAAACGCCGCACCCACCTGCAAAGCAAACGGAACTTGCGATGCGTTTCCCACCAACAACAGCGATGCCAAGGCAAATACGAGCAAAACGTACGCCGACATGCCCACCGCAAATACCCAGGCCCTTCGTCCGTTTTCTTCCGGGGGATCTGAGATATTGACAATGGAAAACGAGGGGTTACGCACGACAGCCCGCGCGATCACGCTCGCCAAGACCGCCCCCAACAAAAACGATACGTGAATCGGCGTCTGCACGATCGTGTACGACAGCAAGTTCAAAATCGCCTGCCCTTTGCCCCCTTTGAGACGTGGCCCATCGACGAAAACCACCGATACGAACTCGCCAATCGCCCCCCCCAGCACCACGACAACCGCAAGCGTGATCAATACCCCCACCAACATCCCACCACCCACGAGCATGGCTTCACGCACAACCTGTCGATGGCTCGATCGCCCTTCCGTTTTATGACCGATCCACGCCATCGTCAGCACTGCCAAGCCCAACGCGCCTATCGCTCCCATGCCCGTGCTCGACTTGAATACAAGCGTCAATCCCGCCGTTAACCCCGATGCCACGAGCAAGATCTCGCGACGCCGTCCGCTAGACCGCAACAACCCCCGACTCATCCACAGCAGACTGCTCCAAGCCAGCACCAAAGCCGTGTGATCGTAGGCAATCTCTTTGGGCGCCGAGATCAACACCGGCACCATGGCCATCGTCGCAAGACAGGCATTGCGCTCCGTCGTAAAAGGACGCACCAACGCATAGCCAATCGGAATCATCAACATCTGACAAAGCGCGCACAACCACAGTTCGTCGAGCAGAAAAAATCGCCCCGTCAGCGCTTGAAAACCAGCCATGAGCGCAAAGCTTCCCGGGGAGATGGGCAGCGTGAAATCCCTATAAATTTGCTGCCCTTGCACCATGCGCCACGCAATGGGAGCTACCCAACCGGTGAACTCCACATCACTCCACAGCGGATTGGCAAGACGGGGAACGTAAAGGAACGCGTAGCCCACGAAACACAAAACGAAGATGATGAGAACCGTTCGCGAGGCACGCACGAACTGCAACCTAGAGAACATGAGCCGACCACGCCAAGAAAAAGTCAGCGCCCCACGAATCGTGCAGCACGTTTTTGCTCGAATGCCAACAACCCCTCCATCCGATCCTCACTGCCTAGCACCCGCTCATACGCCATCGCTTCCACCTCGAGTCCCCGCGATAAAGGCAAATGCGACGCTGCCATCGCTTCCAAAGCCGCCGCTTGCGCCAAAGGCGCTCCCTCCAACACCGGCCTCAACCAATCCAAAATCCCTTCCAATAAATCCCCCGACTCGATCCGATTCACCAATCCCCATGCTAGCGCTTGCTCGCTCGTGAGGCGACGCCCCAGCAAAATCATCTCCTTGGCACGAGCTTCACCAACGAGTCGCGGCAATCGCTGCGTCCCTCCAGCTCCCGGAATGATGCCAAGGGCACACTCCGGCTGCCCCAATACCGCATGCGGACTTGCTACCCGAAGATCACAAGCCATCGCGATCTCCAACCCCCCCCCAAGCGCCATCCCGTTGATCCCCGCCAC
>Ga0209718_1002137_pt1 | contig 20135 bp, 16 predicted proteins | sample AD_JPNAS1_MetaG_FD_184420 | JGI IMG/M metagenome (GOLD analysis project Ga0209718, IMG submission 184420) | Active sludge microbial communities of municipal wastewater-treating anaerobic digesters from Japan - AD_JPNAS1_MetaG (SPAdes) (version 2) | ecosystem: Engineered > Bioreactor > Anaerobic... | reverse complement strand
CTCAATCGGTTTTGGCCCAGATGCCCGATCCTGCCCGCAAGCCAATCATCCTATTCACCAATCGCCCAAAGTGAAAAGTGCGACTTTGCTAACTACAAAAAAGTGCGGGTTTGAAAACTACACGGCACCCGTGCATGGAAAGATTGCCTTTGGGCGTTGGCTGCCGTAAGGTGAGCGCCTTTATGAATCGGTTGAGCTCCATCGCGATGGTTGTCCTGCTGGCCTTGGCCGGCTGGCTGGCGCAGCCGTTGCCGGCGGTGGCCCAAGTGCGCACCCTCAAGGCCGTGACCTATGCCGGCAAGCGCTACGTGGCGCTGCAAGATTTGGCGGCGATGTACGGCCTGCCCTTGACGACCCCCGGCGGGCGCACTCTGCTGATTCGTGGGCAATACACCAGCCTGCAATTCACCACGGATAGCCGCGAGGCCATGCTGAACGGCTGCAAGGTGTGGCTGCATATGCCCGTCATCAAGGTGCGCGGCCTCTGGTCGTTGAGCGATGCCGACGCGCAGGTGGTGGTGGACCCGGTGGTTCGGCCCTCGGCCTATCTCGGTGCGCGCGGCTCGCGCACGGTGGTGCTGGATCCTGGCCACGGCGGCAAGGACCCCGGCACGCAGGGTGGCGGCTATAAGGAGAAAGACCTTGTGCTGGACATTGCCTTGCGCGTGAAGGCCCACCTCGCGGCGGCGGGCATCCGCGTGGTCTTGACGCGCGACGCCGACCGTTTTTGGGAGCTGACCGACAGGCCTTATCTGGCCGCGCGGGGCGGGGGGGATGCCTTTGTGAGCATCCACCTCAACTCTGCGGCTGCGCGCACAGTGCAGGGCGTGGAAACTTTTGTGACTGCTGCGGAAAACTTTCCGCCGACCGCGGAATCCAAAACCACTGGCCGCTATCCGGCGGTGCCGAACAACCAGTTCAATCACTCGAACATGCTGTTGGGCAGCCAGATTCAGCGGGCGTTGGTGGGCGTGACGCGGGCGGATGACCGCGGCCTCAAGCACGCGCGGTTTGTGGTGTTGCGCAACTCCGCCATGCCGGCGGCGCTGGTTGAATGCGGTTTTTTGTCCAATGCGCAGGAAGCACAAAAACTGGCCACGCCGTCGTATCGCGAATCGGTGGCGCTGGGCATCGCCCAGGGCATCATGAATTACTTTGCGCTGGTGAACCGCGCGCGGGTGGAGTTGGGCGCGCCGTTGATCCAGAAGCCGGCCCAACTGGCCGCGCCACTGGCACCAGTGCCCCCCCCCGCGCCGTTGCCGCCGGTGCCGATGGCTTCACGGGCGGCTGCGACATCGGTGGTGGTTTCGCCGCCGGCCGCACCGGCACCAGCAACAGTTGCGCCGGCACCGGCACCGGTGCCCCCGCTGCCTGCTCCGCCTGCGCCGAGTGTCCCTCCGGCATCCACTCCGCCACCGTCACCGGCCGCGCCCGTGCCGCCACCTGCCGCGGCTCCTGAACCGCCCGCGCCGCCGCCGGCAGAACCTTCACCGCCAGCCGTCAAAGTCCGTGAGCCGGCAGTTGTTGTCCGCCCCTTGCAGCCGGTTGCGCCGCCGCCGGCCAAATTGCTCAATCCCAACTTTGCTCGCAGCGCCCCGCCCAAATAGAGGATATTATTTCCAAGGACATGACCATGGATGCGCATAGCCTGGATTTTCTGAAACGATTGATGGGCGCCATTTCGCCTTCCGGCCACGAGCTGGATGCCGTGCGCGTCTTTCGCGACGAAGCCCGGCAGTTTGCCGCCGATGTGCGCACCGACGTGCACGGCAACACCGATGTGGTCATCAATCCTGGCGGCTCGCCGCGTGTGATGTTGGCCGGGCACTACGACGAAATCGGCTTCATTGTCACCTATATTGACCCGAAGGGATTCCTCTGGATTTCACCAATTGGCGGGTGGGATGAACAAATCCCGCAGGGCCAGCGCGTTTCGATCCGCACGGCGCAGGGCGTGGTGCCGGGCATCATCGGCAAGGTGCCCATCCATGTGCAGAAAAAAGAAGCGCGCAGCCGGGTGACGCCGCTGACGGACCTGTGGGTGGACATCGGCGCGCGCACGGCGCGGGAAGCCGAGAAACTGGTGGCGGTGGGCGATCCCATGGTGATTGACCAAGGCGTGGTGGAACTGCCCAACGGGCGGCTGGCCGGACGGGCATTTGACAACCGGGCCGGCGCATTCGTGGTGCTGGAAGCCGCGCGGCTTTTGGCGCAGCTCAACCCGGCTGCGGAAATACATGCCGTTGGCACGGTGCAGGAAGAAATAGGCAGCCGGGGTGCGACCACATCGGCCTTTGGCATCGCCCCGGAAGTCGGCATTGCGGTGGATGTCACCTTTGCCACGGACCACCCGATGATGGACGACACCCAAAAGCACCGCGGCAAGGTGGCGTTGGGCCGCGGTCCGGTGATTTCGCGCGGAGCCAACGTCAATCCGGCGCTGTTCAGCCATTTGGTGGCGGTTGCCGCCGCGCAAAAAATCCCGGTGCAGATCGTGGCGGAAGGTCGGGCCACGGCCACGGATGCCGACCCGATTCAAATCAGCCGCGCGGGCGTGGCCACGGCGCTGGTGAGCATCCCGCTGCGCTACATGCACACGCCGGGCGAAATCGTGGACATCAAGGATTTGTCCGGTCTTGCCCGGCTGCTGGCGCAGGCGGTGCTGGCCATGAAACCGGGGCAAAGTTGGATTCCGTTTTAGACAGTGGAGGATGACACCATGATCAAGGTCAAAGTGGTCGGTTGCGGGGGCTACGGCGGGGTGGGCATTGTGGAGCTGCTGTTGCGGCATCCGCACGTGAAAATCCAAACGCTCGTGGCCGCGACGGAAACCGGCATGCTGATGAGCGACTTGTACCCCCACCTCAAGGGCTTCTGCGATTTGCGCATTCACAAGCCCGATGAACCCGCCGCGCAGGAGCCGGCGGATGTAGTCTTCTTCTCCACGCCCGACGGCGTGGGTATGGTACAGGCGCCGGCGGAACTGGCCAAGGGCGCGCGTGTGATTGATTACAGCGGCGACTTCCGGTTCAACAACACGGCGGACTATGCCGAATATGCCCGGCGCATCGGACGTGATCCCGTGCACAAAGCGCCCGAGTTGCTGCCGCAAACCGTCTATGGCCTGCCGGAGCTGAACCGCCAAAACTACGCGAAGGATCAACGGCTGGTAGGCAACGTGGGGTGCTTTGCCATGAGTTGCCTGCTGGGGCTTGCGCCGGCCGCCGCTGCCAAGCTCATTGATTTCCGCAGCGTGATTTGCGACTGCAAAACCGGGGTGTCCGGCGCCGGCAAAAAAGCCACGCCGATCCACCACTATCCGGCGCGCTACGAGAACATGCAGGCCTACCGCCTCAGCGGCCATCAGCACGTCATGGAAATCGAGCGGATGCTCGGCCAACTGGCCGACGAGGCTGTGCCGGTGACGTTCACCGCGCAGGTGCTGCCCATTTGCCGCGGAATCATGGCCTGCCTCTATGGCACGTTGCGCGACGGCATCACCCGCGAGCAGGTGTGGGCGGCCTACGCCGACTATCACCGCGCCAACTCGTTTGTCCGACTCTATGACAGCAAGACGGCCATCGGCACCGCCAACGTACGCGGCAGCAATTTCTGCGACTTGGTGGTGGATGTGGATGAGCGTACGCGCCGCCTGCGGGTGATTTCGCACATTGACAACCTCGTGAAGGGGCAGGCCGGCAACGCGCTGCAAAACATGAACTTGATTTGCGGCTTCCCTGAAAATACCGGTTTGGATTTTCCGGGTTCCTACCCGTAGGCGGTTGAGCCGCCCGCCGTGGTTAAACCCGAGGCGCGGCGGGCTTTTGCCAGTAGCTCAGAAACTCCACGTTGCCCGCGGGGCCTTGGATGGGCGACTCGCAGCCGCCCAGCCATTGCCAGCCGAGAGTCTGCGTGCCGAATTCGCGAATCCGCGCCACGATTCGCTGGCGCAGCGCCGGGTCCCGAATTACGCCGCCTTTGCCCACTTCTTCGCGCCCGGCCTCAAACTGCGGTTTGATCAACGCCACCACCTCGCCGCCGGGTTTCAGCAGCCGGTCAATGGCCGGCAAAATCAGTTGCAGGGAAATGAAAGAAACATCCGTCACGGCCATGTCGGGCGTTTCCGGCAAATCGCCGGGTTGCAGATTGCGGGCATTGCAACCATCCAGCACCACCACGCGCGGGTCAGCCACAAGGCGCGGATGCAACTGCAACTTGCCCACATCCACCGCATAGACGCGCGCAGCGCCGTGCTGCAACAGGCAATCGGTGAAGCCGCCGGTGGAGGCGCCGATGTCCACGCACACCCTGCCCGCCGCGCTCAAGCCGGCGAATTGGGCGAACGCCGCTTCCAGCTTCAACCCGCCCCGGCTGACAAACCGTTCCGGCTCGCGCACGCGCAGGGCGCAATCTTCGGGCACCTCATGGCCCGGCTTGGTGGCGGGGGCGTCGTTCACAAAAACCTCGCCCGCCAAAATCAGGCGCTGGGCTTTTTCGCGGCTTTCGGCCAAGCCGCGCGCCACCAGCAAGAGGTCCAGTCGTTGGCGCTTCGCTCGCGGTTCTTTCATTTCTTGGCGCGGCGGGCTTGAATGCCGCGATGAATTGAAGAGCCAATGACAACCAGGCAGATGAACCCCATCACGCTCCAAATGATGATGTTGTAGCGTGAGATGGGCTGGCTGCCATGCGCGTCAATGCGGTCGCCCGGGGTGCGGGGGTCAATGCCCACGCCGGAATGCACGGAAAGTGTGGGCAATTCGTCGAACGCCGGCGGGATGGGGGGCCTGCCGGCGTTGACCCATGCCGTGTACCACAGCGATGACAATGCCGTAATGGCGTGGGAAATCTGGCTGTTGATGATGTCGCCGGTGAGGTCCCAGAGCGTATGGTAATAGGTCTCCGTGTCAATGCGGCCGTTGGCTGTTCGCTTGGCCATGTCGTCCGCCCGCAGGATTGTGCGGGCCAATTCAGCGGAATGCGCGGTCCATTCGATGATGGCCGAGAATGGATCTTCCAGATACACCGCGGGTTCCGGCTGGATGCTGTTCACATCGAAAAAATATTTTGTCATTTCCGATTCCACGCGCGAGTGGACGCCGTGCTGCCAGGTTTCCTGCCCGTTATAGTTGCGGGTGGTGTGCAACGGCATGTGCAGGTCGCCGACATAATGGCCGATGGTCGCGGCGCATTGCGCGGCCCATACCCAGTTGGTTTCGCGCATGGCCTCGGTGGTTTTGGCCATCAAATCCATGATGGCCCACGGCGCGATGCCAATGATCTCCGGCGCGATGTTCATTTGGCCGAGGGCGGTGGGCAGGTCCGGGCTGAGCTGCTTCAAATCGAAGCCCGCCGGCAGACGGTCCGGCTCAAAATAGTGGCGCGGTGATTCATCGGGATCGGCCTCTTTCCACAAGTCGGGAAAAATCCCCGGCAGCGCCATCGGCCGGGAAAAGTTGCGGAAATCCTGCATTTCGTCGGGAACATTGCGCCCGGCGAGCTTGTTGATTTGGATGTGCTGCACGCCGGCCCACGCCCAGGCGGCCGCGGGCACGCCTGCCGCCAGCAGGGCTGCCGCAATGAGGATGCGCCAGCGCCCCGCCATCACGAAGCGTTGCCTTTCCAGTTCCGGAAATCCAGAGCCATGGCCTCTTCGGGGCAGGTGTAGGGCGAGTCGTATTTGGTGCAGTTGATGCAGCCCTTGTACAGTTTATACATCAGCTTTTCCTTGGATACCGGCACGAAGCCCAGCTTGGCAAAGAACGGCGGGGTGAAGGTCAGCACAATGACTTGGTCCGGCTTCAATTCCGCCACGCGCGCCAGGGCGGCCTCCACCAGCCGGCGACCCAGCCCGGCCTTCTGGTAATCTTCTCGCACCGAAACCGATTGGATTTCGACGGACGGATTTTTGGTGGTGTCCAGCTCCGGCAGCACGCTCCACGCGGCAGTGCCGACAATCTCGCCGTTGGCCTCCGCCACCAGAAAACGGTCAATGTTGAGCATGATGTCGCTGATGGGCCGAGGCACCAGCTCGTTGGGGTGAGCCTTGATGCGCTTGAAAATGGCCGGGCCGTCGTTGAAGCGCGCTTTGCGGATGATCGGTTGGGGATTGCTCATGTCGGGTTTTACCTGCTGTTGACGTAACTATTCACGCTAGCATCTTATTCGGTCCGGGGCAATGACTCGATTTCAATTTTCGCCTTTTGCTTGAACTGCGCGCCCGAAAATGTGCAAAATGCGCGCCTGATGAAAAAGACTGCACAACAACCGAAGAAGTCGGAGCCACCGCCGCCGGCCTCGTGGCGGGATATCCTGTCCACGCCCGCCATGGGCGAGACCCTCTCGACACTATTCGGGTTGTTGTTCCTGTTCCAGTGCATGATCCTGCCGCTGGTGGGCAAAGCCGCCATGCAGGGCTCCGGCTCGCCCGGCGCGGGGCCGGCCGCCACGGTCTGGAAAAACCAGTTGTTTTTTGGCGTCATGCTGCTGCTGACGATGGCTGTTGGTGGCGCGGCTTTTTTTGCCAAGCGCCTGCGTCAGCAAAACGATGGCAGCCCATTTCCATTGTTCACGGCCGGCTTGCTGGGGGTTTGCGCGCTGCTGTTGGTCGCGTTTGCCACGGGGCTCTTGGGTATTTAGGAAGGCATGGTGACTGGCGATGCCCTTCCGGACGTTCAATTTGGCCGAAGCCGCGGAATATTTGCATCTGTCGGCCCAGCGCCTGGAAGAGCTGGCGCGCCGCGGGGAAATCCCCTGCGAGCGGCAGGGCGGGCGGCTGGTCTTTCGGCATAATCAGGTGGATGAATGGGCCTCGCAGCAATTGCTGGGCTCGTCAACGGACAAGATCGAAGATTTCCACCGCCGCACCACGGCCAAATATCACGACCTGTCGGCGGAAGCCGCCATCATTCCGGCATTGATGAAGCCGGAATGGATCCGGCCGGAAATGACCTGCCGCTCCAAGGCCTCGGTGATCCGCGAAATGGTGGACCTGGCCGACGCCACCGGCCTGCTGTGTTATCGTGACGAATTGCTGGAAAGCCTGATCGAGCGCGAAAAACTCTGCTCCACCGCGCTTTCCGGCGGGTTGGCCTTGTTGCACCCGCGCAACCACGAGCCCTACCGGTTCGAAGACTCGTTTGTGGTGTTGGGCAAAACCGTCGCCCAAGTGCCATTCGGCTCGCCCGACGGCACCACCACGGATATTTTCTTCCTGACGTGCTGCCAGAATGACCGCATCCACCTGCACGTGCTGGCGCGTCTTTGCATGATGTGCCACCACACCAGCCTGCTCTTGGAATTGCGCGAAACCAACGACCCCAAAGAGCTATACAATCTGCTGGTGGCCAGCGAGCAGCAGGTCATCAGGCTGGCGGCCAAATCCTGACCCGTGGCGGACTCGCCGGGCCAGTTGAGAAACGCGGCGCGTTGCGGTTCACACTTTCGCTTTCCATTTTCCCCATGCGCCTGCGCCCATGATTGAGTTCCGGCAAGTCAGCAAGCGCTACGGGCCGCAAATCATTCTGGACCGGGTGGATTTCCGGTTGCTGGCAGGCGAGCGCGTGGGCCTCGTGGGGCCCAATGGCGCGGGCAAGTCCACCGTGTTTGACCTGATGGTGGGCGAGTGCGAGGCCGATGCCGGACGCATTACATTGGCCAAGGATATCCGCATTGGCTACCTGCGCCAGCAACTGCGCTCTGGCGGGGAGCAAATCCCCGTGCAGGCCTATGTGGAGCAAGCCGCGCCGAGCAGCGCAACCATCCGTCACGAGGTGCAGCACATCGAGGCGCGTCTCGCCACCGGCGAAGACCCCGAAGCACGCATCCTGCTGCGCCAACTGGGCGAGTTGCAAACCCAGTTTGAGCTACAAGGCGGCTACGATGTGCCGGCGCGCACGGCCGCGACATTGGCCGGCCTGGGTTTCCACGCCGAGGAACTGCAACGCCCCCTCGGCGAGTTTTCCGGCGGCTGGCAAATGCGCGCCGAGTTGGCGCGAGCCCTGCTCGCCGAGCCGGATTTATTGCTGCTGGACGAACCCAGCAACTATCTTGATGTTCCGGCCGTGGAATGGTTGCGCCGGCGATTGGAGCGCTTCCGCGGTACGCTGGCCATGATCTCGCACGACCGCTATTTGCTCGAAAGCCTTTGCGAAATCACCGTCGAGGTGGCCGGCGGTCAAGTGACCCGCTACCCCGGGCGCTATTCCTACTATGCCGTGGAGCGTGAAAAACGTCGCGAACTGGCCCTGGCCCGGCAAGCCAACGAAGACCGCAAGCGGGAGCAAATTGAACGGTTTGTGGAACGCTTTCGGGCCAAGAACACCCTCGCCACGCGCGTGCAAAGCAAAATCAAAATGCTGGAGAAGATGGAGCGCACGACCGTCGCGGACATTGCGCGCGGGCGTCGCGAGTTCCGCTTGGCGCCGCCGCCGCGCAGTGGGCAGGAGGTATTGCGCTGCAGTGGCGTGGGCTTTGCCTATGAGCCGGGGCAATGGATTTTCCGCGGTGTGGATTTGGCGGTGCAGCGCGGCGAAAAGCTGGCCGTGGTGGGACCCAACGGCGCCGGTAAAACTACGCTGCTGCGCCTGATGGCGGGCCAACTGCCGCCCGGCGAAGGCTCCTGCACGCTGGGCCACTTGGTTGTGCCGGGATACCAGAGTCAGGAGTTGACGGAAACCTTGGACCGCACCCGCACCTGCCTCGATACGCTTAAGGCGGTCGCGCCGGAAGAACCGGAATCTTCCATCCGCACTCTGCTGGGCTGCTTTGGCTTTTCCGGCGAGGCCGTGGAAAAGCGCGTGGAGGTACTGTCCGGCGGTGAGCGCATTCGGCTGGCGTTCGCGCGGATCCTCATTCGGCCGCCGAACTTGCTGCTGCTGGATGAACCAACCACGCATCTCGATGTGGAAAGCCGCGAGGCCTTGCAGGAGGCACTGGCCGCTTACACGGGCACGGTGGTGTTGGTCTCACATGATATCGCATTTGTCCGTGCAGTGGCGGGGGGCATTGTGGCGGTGGCGCCAGCGGGCGGGGGTGTGCGCCGCTTCGCCGGCGGCTATGATTATTACTGCGAAAAAATCGGCCGCGAAGCTCCGGCGGCATCGGAGGCGGCGGCATCAGCCGAAACCCCAGCCAAGGAAGCACAAATCCAAGCCCAACGCGCACGCAAGGCCCAGAAAGCCGAGCAGCGCAAACTGGAGCGCCGCCTCGCCGTGGTGGAAGAGAAAATTGCCGCGTTGGAGTCCGGGCAGCCCGAGTTGCTAGCCCTGCTTTCCGCGGCGGAAACCTCGCCCGAAGACCGCCAGGAGGCCGGGCGTCGGTTGCAGGACATCACGCGACAAATCACTGAACTAACCGCCGAGTGGGACGAGTTGGCCACCCGCCTTTCCGGGTAGCCGCCGAGGGCGCAAAACCGGCCGGATTCGGCCCGGTGCGAAGCTTGACGGGGTAGGGGGGCGCGGGTATGGTTGCGGGCTGTTTATTCCGTTTTGTAGCGAAAGGACTCTTTTCCCCCATGAAGGTTAATGTCGAAAATACCGGCCCTTGCCGGAAAAAGATTTCCGTGGAGTTTTCCGCCGAAGAAGTGGACAACGAGTATGGTTCTTCCCTGAAATATTACCTGCGCCATGGCACGGTCAAAGGGTTCCGTCCCGGCAAAGCTCCCGAAGCCATGATCCGGCGCGCCTACGACAAGCAAATCCTGAGCGTCCTCAAAGACCACCTGCTGGCGACGGGTTTTCAGCAGGCCATGAAGGAGCACAAGTTGCAAACCGTTGCGGAGTATGACTTGCAGCAATCCACCTTGGCCAGCGGCCAACCGTTTTCATTTTCCCTGGTGGTGGATGTGGCGCCGGAATTCGAGCTGCCGGAATATAAAGGGCTCGCGGTGGACGCCAAGAAGATCGAAATCGCCGACGAGGCAGTGACGCAAGCGCTGAACGACTACCTGAAAAGTCTCGGCCAATATGAAGATGTGACCGAACCGCTCCCGGTGGAGCTCGAAGACATCGTGGCGGTGGATTACACCAGCACGCTCGATGGCGAAGTGCCGGCGGAAATGTCCAAGGAATTGAAGGATTTGCTGGAAGCTACGGATCGCTGGGTGGTGGCTAATCAGGAGTACTCCTTCCTGCCGGAATTCGGCACGCAATTGATTGGCGCCAAGGTGGGCGATACGCGCGACATCACCGTCCAGTTTGAACAGGATGCCCAACCGGCGGAAGTGCGCGGCAAAAAGGGCGTATTCAAGACCACCGTGAAGAAGATTCGCCGGCGCAAGATGCCGGTGCTGGACGAAGCCTTCCTGCAGAGGATCGGCGCAAAATCGGAAGAGGATGTGCGGGATATGTTCCGCCAACTGCTGCGCCAGCAGGCCGAGATCCAGGAGCAGCGGCGTCGCCGGGAGCAGGTGGAAGCACATCTGTTGAAGACGGTGGAGAACCTCGACCTGCCGGAGTCGGAAGAGTCCGAAGTTCACAACAATCTGGTCTATTCCATTGTGGATGAAAATTTGCAGCGCGGCGTCAAGGAGCAGGAGATTCGCGAAAACCTCGACAAAATTTCCGCATCCGCCAAGGAAGCGGCGCGGACCCAGCTCAAGTTGCGTTATCTGCTGAAGCGCATCGCCGACGCGGAGAACCTCGTGGTGACGGATCAGGAAGTGGACAGCGCCTTGCTGCGGCAGGCCCAACGGGACGGAGTGTCGGTCAAGGATTTCATCCGCACGCGGAAGCTGAACGAAGCCAAGTTGCGGCGTGACATCCGAACCGGCCTGCGCAACGGAAAGGCGATGGACGCCGTGCTCAGCCACGCCAAACTGACCGGCCCGGGTGCGGAACAAGCCGCCCAAAAGCAGGAGGATACCCATGAATGAGAATGCTTATCTGATCCCGATTGTTGTGGAGCAAACCGGGCGCGGCGAGCGGTCCTATGACATTTACTCGCGCCTGCTCAAGGAGCGGATCATTTTCATCGGTTCGGAAATTTCCGACGCGCTGGCCAATTTGGTGGTGGCGCAGCTCCTGTTCCTCCAAAGCGAGGACGCCACCAAGGATGTCAGCGTATATATCAATTCGCCGGGTGGCTCCGTGACTGCCGGGCTGGCAATTTATGACACCATGCAGTTTTTGAAGTGCGACGTCGTGACCTACTGCCTCGGGCAGGCAGCCAGCATGGCTGCCGTGCTGCTGACTGCCGGCACCAAGGGCAAGCGGCACGCGCTGCCCGGCGCGCGCATCATGGTGCACCAGCCGTGGGGCGGCACGCAAGGCACCGCCAGCGACATCCACATCCAGGCCCAGGAAATCCTGCGCCTCAAGGATTATCTCAACGGCCTGCTGGCCAAGCATACGGGCAAGTCCGTCAAGGATATCGCCCGCGACACCGACCGCGATTTCTTCATGTCTGCCGCCGAAGCCGTCAAATACGGCCTGGTGGATGACGTGCTGGGCGCAGCCCCCGCCAAGGCATAAGCATGGCCGGCAAACGTCTACCTCCGCGCAGCGAATTCTGCGTGTTTTGCGGCCGCGAGCGCAAGTCGGTCAAATCCATGGTCACCGGCCCGGACGACATGAGCATCTGCGGCGATTGCATTGATGTGTGCAACGCGGTGTTGGCGCGCAACCAGGGCCCCGCCGGCCCGCGGCCGGATGCCGCCCGCCTCAAGGTGCCCAAGCCGCACGAAATCAAGGCCAAGCTCGATGAATATGTGGTGGGGCAGGAGCGCGTCAAAAAAGTGTTGGCCGTGGCTGTGCACAATCACTACAAGCGGGTCAAGTTCCGCCTCGCGGGTAAAACGGCCGACGACGATGTTGAAATTGACAAGAGCAACATCCTGATGATCGGGCCGACCGGCAGCGGCAAGACCCTGCTGGCGCGGACTCTGGCCCGCATTTTGGATGTGCCGTTCAGCATTTCGGATGCGACCACCATCACCGAAGCTGGCTACGTCGGCGACGATGTCGAAAACGTGCTGCTGCGGCTGATCCGCGCGGCGGATGGTGATGTCGCGCGTGCGGAAGTAGGCATCGTCTATATTGACGAAATTGACAAAATCGCCCGCCGCACCGAAAACGTGTCCATCACGCGCGATGTGTCGGGCGAGGGCGTGCAGCAGGGGCTGCTCAAGATTCTCGAAGGCACTATTTCCAACGTGCCGCCGCAGGGCGGCCGCAAGCACCCGCAGCAGGAAACCATTCCGATCAATACGGAAAATATCCTGTTCATTTGCGGTGGCGCCTTTGTTGGGCTGGATGACATCATCAAGCGCCGCGTGGGCAAAGGGGTGATCGGATTCGACAGCGAGAAGGAACAGCGCAAGCGCCTCAAGGCGCGGCATGATGTCCATTCGGTCGAGCCGGAGGACCTGGTCAAATTCGGGATGATTCCCGAATTTGTCGGCCGCCTGCCGGTGGTGGCCACACTGGACGATCTGACCGAAGACGATTTGGTGCGCATTCTCACCGAGCCCAAAAATGCCATGACCCGCCAGTACCAAAAGTTGCTGGCGATGGAGGGCGTGAAACTGGACTTCATGCCGGCTGCATTGCGGGAATTGGCCCGCGAAGCCGTGCGCCGCAACACCGGCGCGCGCGGGTTGCGGTCGCTGCTGGAATCCATCATGCTGGATGCCATGTATGAAGCCCCGCGCCAGCGTGGCGCCAAGCATTATGTCATCAGCGAAAAAACGGTGACGGGCCAGGAAAACATTCTGGATACCCAGCCACTGCCCAAGGAAGAGGCGGGATGAACCGCGCGCGGTCAACCATCTGCTGCAAGATGGCTGGCCGCTGGGGGGTGGCTTTCATGGCCATCTGGCTGGCGGCGGCGGACGCCAGCGCGCGGGTGGTCAACCTGACCATTCTGAACACCACGGACTTGCACGGCACGCTTCGGCAGGAAACCATCGCCGAAGCCGGCCGTGGCGCGGGCTCGCTGCTGCAATGCGCCACCTTGATTCGCCGCGCGCAGGCGGATAATCCGCACACGCTGCTGCTGGATTGCGGCGATATTTTTCAGGGATCGGCAGCCAGTTTCCTGACGCAGGGCCGCGTCATGGCGACGGTGATGAACGAACTGGGCTACGACGCCTTCGCCATCGGCAACCATGAATTCGACTGGGGCGTGGAGACGTTGGCGGCGTTTCTGGGCCAAATGCGGGCGGTGCCGCTGGCGGCCAACATGCGCGTCGGGTCCGGTGCGCCGCTGGCGTTGCAGCGCGTGCTGCCGTTCATCATCAAGGAAGTGGATGGCATCCGCGTGGCCGTGGTCGGGCTGACCACGCCCAATATCCCGCAATGGACGCGCGGCCTCGCGCAGCAGGATATTTCCTTCACTGATTCGCGACGCGCGTTGGAGCGCACCCTGCCGCTTGTTCGCGCCCAGCAGCCGCACATCATGGTGCTGCTGGTGCATCAAGGGTTGTTGAGTTCCGACGATGCCGCCAACGAAATCAACACCATCGCGCGGCGCTTCGGCGAGTTTGATGCCGTGCTGGGCGGGCATCTGCACTATGTGCTGACCGGCATCCGCGTGGGTAACGTGAGCTACGCACAGGCCGGCTATGGCGCCGCCGGCGTGATGCGCGTAGACTTTGCCTACGACACCGTGGAAAACCGCTTGGTGGACAAACAATTCCGCTTTGTGCCCATTGATGACGATGTGCCGGAAGATCCGGCTCTGGCCAAACTGGTCGAGCGCGACCTCGCCAAAGCCACCAAATGGCTCGAAACCCGGGTGGGGACCACCAAGCGGGACATCAACTATTCCGCCGCGCTGCCCGGCTTGTGCCCGGTGCAGCAACTGTTGAGCGCGGCCATCGCCGCGCATACCGGCGCGGAAGTGGTGCTGCACGGTCCGCTGGTGGAAACCGGCATTCCCGCCGGCGATATTCGCGTGGCGGATGTCTGGCGCATCGTGCCCTATGAAAATACCGCGGGCTGCCTCTGGCTGACCCTCGGCGAAATCCAGGCGCTGATGGAGGAAGCCACGGAATATCTCGGCACCGAGCGTTATCCCGGCGCGTGGGGCTTGAGTTATGACCTGTATCCCAAGGCTCCCCACGGCCACCGGATTCGCAACCTGCGCGCCATGGATGGCAGTGCCATCAACGGCAAGCGCCGGCTAAAAGTCGCGCTGAACAGTTATCACTTGGCCGGGGGTGGCGGGCGGTTCCCCAAGATTGCCAAGATGGCCGCAATGCCCAACGCGCGGCTGGAAACCAGCGATGTCGTGGTGCGCGACATGGTGCTGGAATATATTCGTCAGCAGCGCGTCTTGGATATCCCGCCCGGCACCAATGCCACCGTGGTCTTGAAAGAACCGCGCGCCTGGCACCGCCGGCACTGATTCACTGTTCAGAATAAGAGATACGATAAAATGACTGTGCGAGACTCTACACAGCGGCACCACATGACTAAATGGCTCTGGCTTGCCTTGATTCCCGCCATCGCGTTCGCAGGCGCCCGCCCATACAACATGCGGAAAGATCCCGTATATATTGATGTCCATCCAGACAGGATCATCGTGATGCCAGAAAAGATTGAAATCGCGGAATCTGAGTTGACCGTTCCCCAAAACAATTTTGAGTGCTTACTCGAACAAGTGGCAAGCGTACGCAATAGCCGCTATGTACTGCTCATCCTGCGGCCCGGGAGTGAAATACTCCAACACCAGCTTCGCCAAACCATTCGAAAATACGATGTGGATATTGGCGTGGATGTATGGGAGGAAGGACGAGAATTCTCCCCAATAGAGCTGATGGGAATCTATGAAATGGGTACTGCCGATCCGCCCAAACCGGACCCCCTTGAACACATTAGGATGTATCCTGTAACCGTAGAAAAGGATCGCATCATTTTTGACAACGACAAAATTGTTGTTACGCGCGAAGAACTTCAGATACCGGGAAATCCCTTTGAGACATTGGTTGATCGGTTTGAAGCCAACGGAGGAAATCCCTACATCTTTCCTTACCCAATAAATAGTCCATTGGTTGATGATCTCTGGAACGTGATGCGAAAGCGTGCTCCTCAAATGGTTTCAAACTATTTGGCCAAAAACGCCACGGTTATAACTCCCACCCCTATTGAGGCGAATACCGAGGAGAAACGGCCGGTTGTTTTCGAATGCCGACACAATCAACTATTTTTCATTCGGCTTGAGCAGCCTCAAGCAACCGACCCGGAAACCCAAGGGTACTCATTCGATTCTCCTCGTGAGGAAACGGATGAAAAGTGGTTCGGCTCACAACTGACTGAACTCGACCCCGATACTCAATACATTTGGTTTAAGGTTCGGCCGGACAGCTTTGACATCTTTCGAAAGGCAAGGAAAGTGGTCTGGGACTACAAACTGGAATCCACCTGCGAACTGTTGGGGCCAAATGATCCGATTCAAATAGAAAGCAAAATAATCACTGATCCCCAATTTAATCACACGAATGAAATCCCCACGAAGCCCTAAAGGATGAAGGTTTGGAACAAGGCGTTCCCTCTTACGCGCCGGTAGTGGCGCGATGGTGGGCGCTGACGCTCGCAAATGTTGGGGGGGGGAGCGAAGTTGGCCTCTGGTGAAACGGTTTCGCAGAAAGTGCCGCGCACCAAGGCTGGGCGCTTGCTCATCGCGCGCGGGGTGTGTAAGAATCACCCTTCACACGTCCGGAATTTTCCGGCCCGATGTCAAATGCTAGCAGTGCGAGGAGTACAACCATGTCTGATCATTTTCAACCGCTGACCTACGACCAAGTCGCCGCTTGGGTTTTCACTGAACTGGAAAAGCGCAATTCCATTTTTGGTATTCCGCGCGAGTTGTTTTTCCAGCCCGGCGCGGCGGATCCGTTCCGGACTGCGTTGTATGGCCAGCCGTTGGAAACCCCGTTTGGCGTGGCCGCTGGCCCGCACTCGCAAATGGCGCAAAACATCATCACGGCTTGGCTCACGGGTTCGCGGTTCATCGAGCTGAAGACCATTCAGACCCTCGACGAATTGGCAGTGTCCAAGCCCTGCATTGATATCCAGGACGAAGGCTACAACGTCGAGTGGTCGCAGGAACTCAAGATTGACCAGTCGTTCACCGAATACCTGATGGCCTGGGTGTTGATCCACGCCTTGCAGCACAAGCTCGGCCGCGCGGGCGCGCCGGCCATGATCTTCAACATGAGCGTGGGCTACAACCTCGAAGGCATCCTCAAGCCCAATGTGCAGAGTTTTCTCAACCGCATGGCGAACGCGGGCGCGGAGTTGGAGACGGTGGTGGCCGCCGTGGCCAAGGTGTATCCAGCGGTCAAGGAGCTGGCGATTCCCAGCCGCCTGTCCGACAACGTCACGCTGTCCACTATGCACGGGTGCCCGCCGGATGAAATCGGCCGGATTGCCGCGTATCTCATCGAGGAGCGCGGGCTGCATACCAACGTCAAGCTGAACCCGACCCTGCTCGGCCCGGAAGATTTGCGCGGTATCTTGAACCGCGATCTCGGCTTCCGGCAGGTCACCGTGCCGGATGAGGCGTTCGGCCACGATCTCAAATATCCCGACGCATTGAACATTCTGAACGATCTGCGCGCGCGCGCCGCCAAGAAGGGTGTGCAGTTCGGCGTCAAGCTGTCCAACACCCTCGAGGTAATCAACCACCGCCGCGTGTTCGACCAGAAAGAAAAGATGATGTACCTGTCCGGTCGCCCGCTGCAGGCCATCACCGTCAATCTGGCGGCCAAGTTGGCGCAAGAATTCCGTGGCGATTTGATGATGTCGTATGCCGGCGGCGCGGATTGCTGGAACGTGGCCGATCTGCTCGCCTGCGGCATGACCACCATCACCACCAGCTCCGACTTGCTGCGCCCTGGCGGCTACCTGCGCACCTTGCAATATATTTCGGAAACTTCCGTGGCCATGCAAAAGGCCGGTGCAGGGGACCTCAATGCGTTCATTCTGGCCAAGGCCGGCGGCAAGGCGGGCGATGTCAAGGCCGCCGCCCTGGCAAATCTGGTGGCCTACGCGGCCACCGTACGCCAAAACCCGCTGTATCAGCGCGATACTTACGTGCGGCAAGTCACCAAGACCTCGCGCCCGCTGGGGCTCTTCGATTGCGTCAAGGCGCCATGCGTGGATATTTGCCCCATCAGCCAGGATGTGCCCGCCTATATGCAGGCGGTCAAGGATGGGCAATTCGACGAAGCCGCGGCCATCGTGCGGCGCGACAACATGATGGGCGCGGCCCTCGGGCGCGCCTGCGACCACATTTGTGAAACGCCATGCTCCCGCGTGCACTACGATCTGCCGCTGGCCATCCGCGAAATGAAGCGATTCATCATGGAGACCGGCCGCGATCCCGCCATCAAGGTGGGCGCGCCGCGCCCCGGCAAAGTGGCGATCATTGGCGCCGGCCCGTGCGGGATTTCCACAGCGGGTTTCCTCCGCGAGGGCGGGGTGGATGTCACGATCTTTGATTCGCGTCCGCAAGCGGGCGGCATGGCCACCATGACGCTGCCAACGTATCGCCTGATGCCGCCGGTGGTGGAGCAGGACGTCAAGCGCCTCGAAGCCGCTGGCGTTAAGTTCCGCTTCGGCCAAACCGCCGGCCGCGACTTCTCGCTGAACGATCTGCGCCAGCAGGGCTTCGATTATATCGTCGTCGCCGCCGGCGCGATGCGCGGCGTGGAACTGGGCATCCCCGGCCAAGACGCCGAAGGTGTGCTTGACGGCATCACCATGCTGCGCCGCGTGTGGGATGGCGAACTCAAGTCGCTCAAAGGGCGGGTGGGGGTCATCGGTGGCGGCGATGTCGCCATGGATTGCGCGCGCGTCGCCAAGCGGCTCGGTGGGGATGTCACCGTCATTTATCGCCGCACTCGCGAAGAAATGCCGGCGCATCACGAAGAGCTGATGAGCCTGCTGCACGAGCAAATTCCGATTCGTGAACTCGCCGCGCCCAAGTCGGTGGTGGTGAAGGATGGCAAAGTGCGCGGGTTGGCTTGCGCCACCATGCAACTCGGCGAACCGGATGCCTCCGGCCGGCGCCGCCCTGTCGAAGTGCCCAACGCGGACTTCACCATCGAGCTGGATATCCTGATTGCGGCCATCGGCCAGCAGCCGTTCCTGGATTTCATCAAAGAGAGCGGCATCGCCACCAACCGCAAGGGCTATATTGTGGCCGATCTGGAAACCGGCGCGACTTCCGTACCCAACGTCTTCGCGGGCGGCGATGCCATCAACGATGGCCCGCTCTCGCTCGTGAAGGCTGAAGGCGATGGCAAGAAAATTGCCGCCGAAATCCTCCGCCTCATCGCGCAGGTCCCCGCCACCCCGGAACCTATGCGCTGCACGGGCGGGCTGGACATGGTAGCCACGTTGAAACGCCAAGCCACCCGCTACCCGCGCGTCGAGATTCCGGAATTGCCGTTGGCGCAGCGCAACGGATTTGCCGAGGTCATCCAAACCATGACGCCGGAAGTGGCGCAAGCCGAAGCCGCCCGCTGCTTGCGGTGCGACACCTTCTGCTCCATCTGCACCAGCGTGTGTCCCAATCAAGCCTTCCTGACCTATGATTGCCGGCCGTTCTCCGCCGATCTGGCCACGTGGACCGTCCAAAATGGTCAGGCCGTGGCTGGAAAACCGCAGCGTTTTGTGGTGCTGCAAGGCGTGCAAACCGCGGTGCTGACCGACTACTGCAACGAATGCGGCAACTGCGTCACGTTCTGCCCAACCGCCGGCAGCCCATACCGGGACAAGCCCCGCCTCTACGCTTCCAAGAGCGAATTCGAGGCGCAGACGGACAATGCCTTCCGCATCACTGGCACCGGCGCGGCGCGCAAAATCAGCGGACGCTTTGGCGGCGTCACCTGCACGTTGACCCCGCAAGGCGCCGGCTATATGTATGCCGCGCCCGGCTGGCAAGTGCAGGTGGATGCCAACCTCCAGCCCGTGGGCGCGCCGAGCGTGACCGCCTCGGCCGATGCCCCGTTGAGCTTGGTGCCCGCCGCCATCATGAGCGTGTTGTTACAGAACATCGCGCCGGAGCAGTTGCCCATTGTGGCGGAAACTTGAGTTGCCGCTCCTGAGCCAAGCGGGAAATCCCATGGATATCAGTGGACTCGGCATTTTGGAGTGGCTGCAAGCGCAGCGCACCCCCGCGGTGGAAGCCTTCTTTTCCCAAGTTACGCTTGGGGGCGAGGGCTTCTGGCTGTTGGCCATCGCCGGCACGGTGTTCTGGCTGTTTGGCGCGCGCCCGGCTTATCGCATGGGCTTTGCGTTGGCCATGGGCGATCTGCTGGCCGGCACCCTCAAAAACCTTTGCTGCGTGGCGCGCCCTTGGCTGCGCAACCCGACCATCATGCCGAATCCCGAAGCTCAGGCCGGCGCCTTTGGCTACTCATTCCCGAGCGGCCACACCACCAACACCGCGCTGCTGGCCGGCGGGCTGGCCGCGGTGGTGCGCCGCTGGTGGTTCTGGCTGCTGGCCATTGCGTGGGTGGTCATGGTGGCCTTGTCCCGCTTGGTGCTGGGCGTGCATACGCCGCTGGATGTCATCGCCGGCGTGCTGATCGCCGTGCCCATCGTTTGGCTGATGGGCCGCCTCTACGACTGGACCGAAGACAACCCCGACAAGCGTTGGCTGGTGTTGACCGGTGCGACGGTGGTCGCCGCCGCGGCCTGGGGCGTCATCCGGCTGCGGGCCCTGAGCATCGAAGCGGGCCCGTACTTTGCGCAGGATGCGTACGGCGCCCTCTGGGGCCTGCTCGCCTTTTTCGCTGCGTGGCATATTGAACGCGAATACATCCGCTACGAACCCGCCAAACTCGGCCCCTACCGCTTCGTCGGCCTGGTGGTGGGCCTGATCGTGCTGTCCGTCATGATGCAGCACTTGCGCCGCTACCTCGCGCAATATGTCGGCATGGATTATTCCTACTACCTCACCGCCGCCGCCAAGCCGCTTTGGATTTTTGTCGGCTGCCCCCTCCTGCTCAAGGGCCTCGAAAAACCCTGAACCCAAACTTTTCCACACCGTGGAAAAAATATTTCCACAGATAGGATGAGAAGGCAAAAGAGGATCGGTTTCCTTTGGGCGTTGATTTAAACACCTATCTCAAACGCACTCATCAGGTGCAGAAAGGAAACCGATCGTGAAGATACGTAACACAGTTG
>Ga0209718_1002132_pt1 | contig 20192 bp, 17 predicted proteins | sample AD_JPNAS1_MetaG_FD_184420 | JGI IMG/M metagenome (GOLD analysis project Ga0209718, IMG submission 184420) | Active sludge microbial communities of municipal wastewater-treating anaerobic digesters from Japan - AD_JPNAS1_MetaG (SPAdes) (version 2) | ecosystem: Engineered > Bioreactor > Anaerobic... | reverse complement strand
TATTAAAAACTCCTTTATTCTATACCATCTCAGTATATATAAAAGGAGTAAAAGTGACTAAAGCTGTTAAATCAAGCGTGGAATTTTAAAAAAGTGTCCACGTTATATTTAATAGAGCCGTAAAGATTAAGGAGCGCTACCGCTCCTTTTTCTTATTGCTTTATATCAAATAATTTCTTGTGCAAATTGAGGTTTTAATGATTTTATTTTTTATTGGTTTTAAGTAAATTTTTCTAGATTTATCTCGCATTTAGGCTATAAAAAGTGTTCTCTAATGACTTTATTCCTATTTAGAATAAAATGAATGTTGTCGATATTCATATTTTTTGCCTTAAAATCATAACTAAAGGGGATTACTTTTTTTGAAAAATATTTAAAAAATGGTCAATCCGTTTACTCTATTCGCTTTAATGCTTGGTGTTGGTATTAAATTTAGTAACCCCCAAGAAGCACTAAAGACTGAGGCCGCTAGCCATAGTGTAACTGTGCAACGCTCCAATTTCTTAAGTTGGAACTTAAGCTATAATGCTGATGATCAATGGATCGCTGTCGGAACTGACGGTGTAACATAAGAAGGATTATTTGATATTTACACGAATACTTCGACCTAGTTAGGGACAACTTCGATGCGTTCATAACCACGAACCCCATTTATTAACTATTTCCATAATACGAAACCGTTCCCAAGACGTATTACAAGGATTGATGTAACTTACGGTGGCGGTGTTACTTGTGATGTTGCCCGCTTTATGAGTCCAGTCACGGTTCTTAATAAAGATAATTATGTTGATGACGGTACAATCTTAGGAAAAAAAGCTTACGCAAGCGCCCCCGTTCATTGGAATATTACTGGTAATGATTACCGGTATGTATATTTGAAAATATATGACAGTAGCATTGACATCAAAAGTATATTATTACTTTTGAAACTCCAGCCTAGCTTTTTAACACAATTGCCGGCATTAATGTCACTGCCACAAGCAAAGCTAAAACTAAATATATAACGGATGAAGCCTTCTCCAAGACTGGCGTTATCGTCCAAGCTTATGAAACAGCAAATCCTGCCGTGAAGAAGTTTGTCACGGGATTTACGACCAATTTCGACGGCGTTACCTTTGGTTCAGCGGATGAGGGGGCAAAAACAGTAATAGTTTCAACAATCGCAGCGGGCTCATTTGGTGCTGTTTATGGTTTTGTGCCTGAAGTGAGAGAAAAGGTTGACGAGAAAATAACACAAATAATCTATGACACAGTTGGACCAGGAAGGTTGCATCAAATCCCAGCAGTGACAGACTTGCGTTATACTGAAAAGGATCAAATGGTGCGTTTTAACAGGTCAGCAAATGCTGAAAGTTATTATGTAGTTGTTGAGAATCTTACATCGAAGAAGATGCTTGGAATTACTTCAATATACAATTTTATAAAAGTTTCAGATATGCGCGATTTCCGAACCGGTGATGATGTCAAAATCACTGTTGTTGCAGAAGGCGATATGATTAAAACGCGAGATTCAGAGCCAGTTTCTATTGAATATAAAATGCAAGATATGGATAATATTGTTTATTCTTCAATATCCAAGTATTTCTTTAAAAAAATGTCACGTTTGAATGATTCTACTACAGGCGGAAATTTGAGGGAAGCAACAATTGACACACTCGAGCAAGAAGGTAATTTTGTTAAAATTACAGGAAGTGCAATAGGAATGTTCAATAGACCTGTTAATTATGTTTACAGTGACGATATAACACAATATAAAACAGAATTTGATTATGACTTAAGCGAATTGCAAAATTTTACTAGATATGTTTATGGTATTAGAAAAAGCGTAAGCAATGGTTTTAGTGTAAGCATCGAATATAAACACAAATACACAAACATTGCTGAAAAAATTCAAGAGAGTGGCGCATTTGCAGATTTGGAAAGCAAGGGTTACACGGTGGATGAACTGCAATACAGTAATGGTGAGTTTGAAGCAAATCAGGACCAAAAAATTGAAACGGTATATTCAGCGACATACAGAGCAACTCATCCAACGCTAAAACGAATAACTTACAGACAATCACACAAACTCACACACGATTTTGTTGAAGGTTGGCAAACTGCTGACTACCTAGCAGCGTTTAAAAACGGAGAAGGTGGCGTGCTGAGTTCTGAAAAAGAAAATATTTTGGACGGAGCAATGATGAACCACTTATATGAAATGGAAGACAAACACGATTATGTCTCATTTTTGGAAGACGAACAACAAAACCAAACCAGCCAATCCAAACAACAATCTGACAGAGAAATGTAAGGAAAAAACATCAAAACAACAAAAAAAATGAACTGGTACCATTTTCTTGTACTTTATGTTCTTTGTAGTTATTGATCATTTATTGATTCATGAGTCTATATTGTATAGGAGAATATCCTCCTAATGTCAACTTAATCCTTTCGTAATTATACCAATAGATATATTCATCTATTGTTCTTATTAAGTCAGATAATGATTTAACTTTTTGTAAATAGATTGTTTCACACTTAAGTGTTCTAAAGAAACTTTCAACCACTGCATTGTCATAGGCATTACCTTTAGCACTCATCGATTGAGTAAATGATGCTTTCTTAAGGTAATTACGATATTTAGGCGATTGGTATAGAATGCCTTGATCAGAATGTATAAGGAGTTTTGATAAATCTTCATTTGAATTGATTGCTTTTTTGAGTGTTCGAAGAATCAAGTCCTGGTTTTGACTCCTAGAGATTTGATACCCTTTAACTTCGCCATTGTAAAGATCTTGAATGTCAGACAGATATAAACGTTTACGATTAAATCTAAATTCCGATATATCAGTTGCCCATGCGATATTAGGCTTGTCTTTCTTAAAGTCTCTTTTGAGTAGATTTGGTGTTATTTTATTTGAGATTTGAGAGATATAGCGATATCTCTTTTTTTCTTACCTTACGGACGATGTGTAGCTCTTTCATAAGCTTTACAACCGTTTTATACGCTATTTTGACCTCATAGAAGTTTTGAAGTGCGAGTTTAATACGTCTATAGCCATATGTTCGATTGCTCGCTTCAAAGACCTCTGATATCAGTATTTTGATATCATGATATTTATCTTTTGTCGGATGATGCTCATAGTAATAGTAAGCAGAGTTAGGAAGTCCAGATATCTTAAGTTGAGTTAGCAAAAGGATTCGAACCGTTTTAGGTCGTTTGAGTCTTTTTTATTATTGAACGATTATAGAAGGCGGTGATTGCACCTTTGAACGATTACAAGCAAGTGGTTGCACGATTGAACGATTACCCTATTATTTGTATCAATTGAAACACCCTTTGCCATATTGAAACGCAAGGTTTGATACCAAATCAAGCCTTTTTTTGTTGCTCAAAACGTCAAATATTGCTTTTTATCGCACTTTTTCAGATTAAACCACACAATATATATTTACTATAGATGAGTTTCAAAGAAATGCAGGATTTTACTCGTTAAGGATACATAGGGGGTATTCACTCGTTAATTATTCTACTAGTCTGGAAAGGCAGCAAGGAGCACCACCTATTCTAATAATTGACCTCTCCTTTGCCACCGAAGATTTTGACGACTTACAAGAGTAAAAGCTAAAAAAGGAGAAGTCGGAGAGGTCATATCCTAACTTGTACATATAAGGAAAAATATATAAATTATTACTATATATAGAAAAGTACGGAAACGAGCTTGCACTTGTAAAACATTTGTAGACACATTATAAGACCTAGTTAAAGCCCAATTCGGTTCGATACTGGATTGGGCTTTTATAATTTAGAGCGTAAGCTAGACCGTTCATGATTAAAATAATGGATAAATTGTTTAACGGTCTTGTGTACGTTCTCCGCTTTGGAGAGGTTCCAATCAATCAACATTTCTTCTTTCATCCAACCATTGAGAGATTCAATTATCGGATTGTCAGTTGGAGTGGCTCGTCTCGACATATAGGAGAATAGTATGCTAGTCTTTAAAAAATGTTCAGAAGTAAATTTAGAAGATATTGTAACGGCATTTAATGTGGGCTTTGCTGATTATATGATTAAGCTAGAGATGACAAAGGAACTCCTCATCTCACGCTTTATAAAAGTAGAGCAAAATCAGCTTGAAAACTCATTTATTGCCTATGATGATATGTCACCAATTGGAATTATGCTTGGTGGTATTAAGGTCTATGAAGGCATAAAGACTCTAAGATGTGGGGCACTTTCTGTTAAGCCAACGTATCGTAAACTTGGCGTTGCGACAAAGTTATTTGAACTACATAAAGCACTCGCTATTAAAGAGGGCTGTAAGCGACTCTACCTTGAAGTCATTCAAGGGAATGATAAAGCGATTCATTTTTATAAAAAGCAAGGCTATCGCATCTTAAGTGAACTGGTGTATTATTCACATAAGGATGCCACAGAGATTGATTCACCTATTCGCGATCTCTTAATTGAGCCAATAACATTAGATGAAATTGAAATCATCCATTTCGAAAAAATAAAAACACATTTAAATTGGCAAAACGACTTTGATTATATGCGTTTTTATCCAACTCTTGTGCATTATAAATTGATTAAGAATGACAATGTAATCGGTTTGATTTCGGCCCATCCGGTTGGTAAAATTTTCTATTTATGGATCGATCCTAATTATCGTAAATTAGGCTACGCTAAGGCGCTTATACGTCACGTCATCTCTAAACATAATGTGACTAAGTTAAGTATTAGTTTCCCAAAAGAAGAAAGCCTACTTCACTTTGTTACAAGACTTGCGTTCACTCAAGATAGCATTAGCCAATTTGACATGGTTATGGACCTCTAGTAATTGTTATGGAAGGGGAAGACGATGTTTAGTTTTAAAAAGAGCGAGGCTTTTAAAATTGAAATTGCTGATGAGCAAAAGCAATTTATCGCGCCGAAAAAGAAAATCAATAAGGCTATTTTGCTTGAGTATGTCATCGCATTTGATATTTTTAAAGAGGATGTACTCATTGGTTTTGTGATGTTAAGAAAATATGCTGAAGGTGAATACTTCTTATGGGATTATGCGATTGATTATCATCATCAAAATAAGGGGTATGGCACAAAAGCCCTTGTGGAACTTTTAACATTCTTAAAAGCGAAGTTCCATATTCATACCATCACAACCACCTATATTTATGGCAATGAGCACGCAAAATATATCTATGAAAAAGTTGGCTTTATCGAAACTGATATAGTTAATGAAGATGGTGTTCATGAAGTTAATATGATCTTACACTTATAGCTATAAATAAAGAAAAAAGGTCATGCTTGTCCCCCTGGAGGCATGACCTTTTTATGTTGATTTTAGAAGCGTTTAGTCGATTTCTTTTGTGAAAAGGGTGTAATCCACTAAACAAAGATTTTCACAAGCACCGTCTTTACTAAGACGATTTAGGAAGGGTTCGAAATCTTTAACCTTACGCTTGATACCAAAGATGATTTCGTATGCTCCATCGTCATCGTTTCCTTCGCGATGATAGTCGATCGTTTCGATCGTGGTTTTATAACCTTTCATATTCAAGAAACTAATCATGTCGGTCAAACGCATTTTACTCTTATAAATAACCGTCATCTTTCTTGAACATGGTTTTGTTCTTAAATCTACAAGTTGATTCATAACATTCACCTTTCTAATTTTAACTTGGTGCGCTAATTGAAGTGCTTTTTCTTCTTGTTTACGTTGATAGACACTCGATTTAACGTAGTGTGAGAATAAGATGATCGCCGTTACGCAGCAAATCACGTCCGCGATTGGTGTTGCCCAAATAATGAGTTCAGGGCCAAAGTTTGTGTGTGTTGCTTTTGCAATTGAAAAGAAGATAAACATCATTGGGATGTCGAAGATTCCTTTTCTCATTAAGGCTAAGACTAAGCTTCTTCCTGGTTTGCCAACGGCTTGGAAGAAGGAAATAATTGTATAAGCTGCCGCAGAGAATGGGGCGCCAATACTAAGTATCATCAAGAACTCGCTAGAGCGGGCAATGCTTAATTCTTCGTGGACAAAGATTTGGGCGAGATTAGGTGCGAGTGTATAATTAAATGCCATACAAATAGCGGCGATAGTTAAGGAAATGGCCCCACTTACATAGACGATTCTAGCCATCCGTTTCCGGTTGCCACTCGACTTGTTGTAACCAATAAGTGGTAAGACCCCTTGTGCCATACCGCGAACAACACTATGGGCGACCATATTAATCTTCTTAGCAACCCCGATCCCTGCTAAGGCAGCATCACTTGCGAGTTTATCAACGATGACACTACCGACAAGGGCATCAAGAATCATATAGGAAACGTTTTCAAGTAAAGTCATTAAGCAAGCTGGGATGCCAACACGAATAACTTCGTTTGGAACTTCTTCCTTAAACATCTCTTTAGTAAATTTAATAGAGATGATCGTATCCTTTTTTTGAACTCGCATTAAGAAAAGGTAATAAAGAAGGGCGATTGTATTTGAGATACCTGTCGCAATCGCGGCACCAGCTACTGGATTAGCAGGCACGATCACAAACATGAAGAGTGGGTCTAGTGCACAGTTTAAGATCCCGCCTAAGGCGATACCAATGGAGGCATGCACAGCTTTGCCCTGTGCGCGGAGTAAGTGTGAGAAGAGTGTGTTGACGGCCGTTGGAATCCCGAAGATAACTACCGACCATAGAATATAACGTTCAGCAAACATGGCCGCTTCTGGGGAGTTGCCCCCTGAGAGAAGACTAGCTAGAGGTGCACTGAAGAAGAACACGAGTAAGCAATAAATAATGGTGACGAGTAAGGTTGAATAAAATGCAAATTGTGAAGAGTTCTTTGCACGCTTTACATTATTCTTTCCTAAACTTCGAGAAATGACGCTTGCGGCGCCTATACCAAATAAGTTTGATATCGCGCTTAATATCATATAGACAGGCATACTAATCGTGACACCTGCAATTAATGCATTACCTAAGGCTTGGTCAGCCATGTTTTTAGCAGCGATACCAATAAAGAAGGTATCGACCATGTTATAGAAGACAAGGATGAGTTGTCCAATAATACTTGGAATCGCTAAATTGACAATCGCTTTGATGATAGGTTGATTTTCGAATAAGTCTCTTTTCTTTTCGTTAAGAGAAGTAGTGGTGCTTTCCATAAAAAATCCTTTCTTGAGATTTGTTTTTGATACCTCAAAGTTTAGACCTCTCGGTAAGAAAAATAAAATAACAAACTGTTAAGGTATTATAAGAAAGTGTTATAATTAATGCATGGATACAAAATTACAAACTTTCATTGAAGTAACGAAAACAAAGAACTTAACCAAAGCTGCAGAATATCTTAACTTAACACAACCTGCAGTGAGCCAACACATCAAACAATTACAACAAGAGTATGATGTGATTTTGTTCACGCGTAAGAATAATGAGCTTATACTTACGCGCGAGGGTGAGGTTGTTTTAAAGTATGCACTGCGAATCCAGTCATTATATGCTAATTTAGCGAGTAAAATCACTGATGCAAAAAAATACGGTCGTAACCTAACAGTAGGGATTACACACACCTCTGAGAGCAATGTGGCACCTGAAATCTTAGCCCAATACAGCAGTGAGAACAACAGTTCACATATAAAAATTATTTCTGATAGTATAAAAAATCTTTATGATAAATTACTTGATTATCAGATTGATTTTGCGATTATCGAGGGTAAAGTGACGAATCGTAAGTTGTCGTCGGTCTTACTTGGTACCGATTCGCTCGTCGTTGTTGTTAACCCACTTAACCCAATCGCACAGAAAAAAATTGTCACGATTGAAGACTTAAAGAAGCAACGACTTATCTTAAGAACGCTGGAAAGTGGAACGGCGACCTTATTCTTAAGTGAATTAGCCAAAAGAGATACCGCGATTGACCAATTTAATATTTATTTAGAAATCGACAGTGTTGCTTCTATTAAACAACTCATTCGCAAGAATTTAGGTATTTCAATTCTTCCACGCAGTGCCTGTTTTCGAGAGGCTAAAGAAAAAACGCTTGTCTGCTTACCCATAGAAGACATGGACTTAAGTCGCGAAACGAACCTCGTCTTCCTAAAAGAAAACGTGGATCGCGAAGCACTTGAGCAAATCGTTTCTATTTATCGTAATCGTATTTATTAAAAGTTAAATAAAATGCAAAGAGGCTTGGAAATACTTTCAAGCCTTTTTTTGTTGTTATGTAATAAGAAATCAGGGTTCACTAATGCAAAGCATACATAATCTTGTTATCATATAAAGCGAAAGTGGTGATAGTTTATGACGAATACATATTGAAACGTAAGGTTTGATACCAAATCAAGCCTTTTTTTGTTGCTTAAAACGTCAAATATGGCTTATTATCGAGTTTTTTTGATTGGCGTGCACAATATCTACTCAACATGAATGAGTTTTTACAGAATGATGGATTTTACTCGTTAAGGATACATTGGGGGTATTCACTCGTTAATTATTCTATAAGTCTGGAAATGCAGCAAGAAGCACCACCTATTCTAATAATAGACCTCTCCTTTGCCGTCGATGATTTTGACAACTTACTAAAGTAAAAGCTAAAAAAGGAGAGGTCGTAGAGGTCATATCCTAACTTGTACATATAAGGAAAATAATTAAAATTATATCCATATATAGAAAAGTACGGAAGTGACATCTCCGATCTCTCCAATACTAAAGTATTGAAAGAGAGGTCTCTTAGATCAAGAATTCCTTTGTAGCAAATAAGTAACCAAATCTGATTTACTATGCTGTCACTTCCTAATGAGACAGAAAAACCTACATCTGATCTTACTTTTTTGCCTACAACAGTGAAAAAGATGACAACTCATATCAACTCATATTCCTAAAGTTTGCATAAGGTAAAAAATATAAATCCCTCTAAGAGAAAGTTATGTAATTACTGTTGACATGAGTTGTCGTTGAGGATAGATCTAATCATAAAAAACTACGTTATAATCAAAGCTTTTTTCTGATTCATCATGATCTAATGACATAGTCTGTCATGGTCAATACCAAAAGTTCGCATAAGGTAAAAAAATATAAATTGCTCTAGAGAAAGTTATGGAAACGACCATGATACACCATGTCGCTTCTCAGTGAAAAGTGGTTAAAGTTATTTGACGCCATCATTCTTTTTCAATATTTTGATGTAGACAAATGACAACAGGTAGCAATAGGTATTCCTAAAGTTCGCATAAGGTAAAAAAGTAAAATTTACTCTAGAGAAACTTATGGAAACGCTATTGCTACCATATGTCATTGACATTGATTGAGGGCTAAATGAATAAGCTGTATGTCCCGATAATAGTCGTGTTCGATCATCCTTTGTCATCCTCCAAAGACAACAATGAAGAAAAGAGGATTTGCAATCGTTGTTTTCGCGCTAAAATCGAAAGCAAACGACATGGTATATTCCCAAAGTTCGCATAAGGTAAAAATTGATAAAAATTTACTCTAGAGAAAGTTATGGAAACGACCATGATACACCATGTCACTTATCAATGAAAAGCGGTTCAAATTATTTGATTCAATCACTCTTTTTCTATCTTTTGATATCTTCAAATGACAAGGTATAGCAAGGTATATTCCTAAAGTTTGCATAAGGTAAAAATAGATATAAATTTACTCTAGTGAAACTTATGGAAACAATGTTGCTATACCTTGTCATGAGGAACAAGACAAAACGCCAATAAGTCCTTATCACATCAACCTTTTTAGAGGTATTTTAACTGGTCAACGACAAGGTCTATCAATATCAATTACAAAACTTTACGCGTGAGGAAAAACAATAAAAAATATCATATAGAGAAACTTTAGGAATTGACATTGATACACCTTGTCATCATGATGAGCAAAAATATGTAAATCATCTTTTGCTATCGTTATATTTTCAGGGGTGTGGGTGGGCGAACCGAGTCAATCAAATCAAGATTCGTCTGCCTTATAGTCATGGACGTCATATTTTCTAGTGAAAAAGCGCGACACCCCTCCCCCCCGGTCGGTTTTTTTGATGGTCCCTCTAGTACCGCAGCCCCCACCTCAAAAATACGTGAGGTCAAATTTTTAGAAATCTAGAATTGTAGTGCGCCCCAGAAATTGGACCTATTTTAATTAACTATAAATTGTTCTGATTCATTTTTCTATAATCGACTGGGCTATAACCTCCCAGTTTTTCTTTTATGCGATAGAAATTGTAATAAGAAATGTATTTATTGATTTCATCAATCATCTCAGACATTGACCTAATGTGATAAAGATAGATTGTTTCCATCTTCATCTTACCAAAGAAGTTCTCCATGACTGAGTTGTCTAGGCAGTTTCCTTTTCTGGACATTGATTGGGTTATTCCCCGATGTCTTAAACGAGCTTGATACTCTGGGTGTTGATAATGCCATCCCTGATCCGAGTGTAGAATTAATTTTTGATGTGGTGGAAGCTTTTTGAATGCCTTCTCCAACATATCGAGAACAAGATTCATGTTTGGCGATGTACTTATCGAATAAGAAATGATTTCTTCGTTATACATATCAATGATAGGAGATAAATATATTTTGGAACCATTTATGTTGAATTCAGTAATATCTGTTGCCCATTTTTGGAACGGCGCATCAGCGGCGAATTTCCTTCTTAGAACATTAGGGGCAATCTTACCAACAGTGCCTCGATATGAAGAATATTTCCTATGCCTTCTAGCCTTATAAACTAGACCATATTTCTTCATGATTTTTCTAACTAATTTATGGTTGACTATAAGACCGTATTCATTTCTTAAAGCGTAGACTATTCTTCTATATCCATACCTGCCCTTATTTTCTTTGAAAATATTGACTATCATTTCCTCTGTTTTCTCATGTTTATTATGCTTATCTTCATTTCGGAAGTAATAGTAATAAAGAGATTTTCCGAGAGAGGATATTTCAAGCAAGTCCTTTAGTTTATATTTATGCCTTAGTTCACGGACTACTTGATAAACTTCTCTTTTTTTCGGTTTTCTTGAACCAAGGCATTCAATTTTTTTAGGTATTCAACCTGGAGTCGAAGCTTTTCGTTTTCTTCTCTTAATTCCTTAATTCTTTTCTTGGCTTTTTCAGAAGTAGGTTCTCCGTCTTTTCCATATTGAGAACGATTCCCTTGCCTATGGATTAAGAAAGCTGCTTCGCCCATTTTTCGATAAAGTCTAAACCATCCAAGCATCGTGCTTTCCATGAGTTCACCTGACTTTGTGTAGAGGTTGTATTTCTTACCTAATTCTTGATAACTCATGTGGTTATCGTAATGATCTTTACAGACCTTAATCTTGATGTCGTCTGGAACTTTTTTATAGATTCCACGTACCCTTTTGTCCTTTTTCATAAAATCACCTCAAATATTTTATCAAATAAGTACAAGTTATGGGGTTCACATCAAATTTCCAAAACGGCCTAGCTTTCGCGCTGGGTCCTTTTTAATGTCCGCTTTTGGCCATTTCTGTCCTTTTACTCTTGAACGAAGACGCGGGAGCCAAAGGATTTGAAGAAAGTTCATCTCTTTGCTACTCAAACGCTCGTTAATTCTCCTTTTACAGGTAGGAGGGTATGGAAATGACCAAACAAGAAAAAGAATTGATTAACGAGCTAAAAAGTAAAGGGCTGGGATACAAAGCCATCAGCAAAGAACTGAATATTCCACTAGGAACGGTGAAGACAGTTATTCGACGTGGGAAATTGGAAGAAGTAGACTCTGATGATCTATGTAAACAATGTGGCAAAAAGCTCGTGAGAAAAACGAGAAGTAAAAAGAAGATCTTTTGCTCAAAGACATGTTGTATGACCTGGTGGAACGCGAACCTTGATAAAGTTAACCGCAGGGCCTTTTATCACAAAACGTGTGCCTACTGTGGGCGTCCTTTTACAGTGTATGGACGAGCAGATGCCAAGTACTGCTCACTCGCCTGTTATCGCCTAGAAAGGGGGAAACACGATGAATGAATATCGATCCAATCTAAGTGATTTCATTAATACATTATTAGTTCTAGAAGAACTATATAAAGTGAACATTATTACTAGTGATGAACTACGTCATATTGAAGTCATGATGCGCGTTAAATATGGTATCAAAGATAACTCAGTATTTAGTCTTAATACAGTTGCTATCTAAGTTTTATTACGCGAATATGAACATACAAAATAGGTCATATGATGGAACAAAAGGTAATCAAATATAAAGCAATCCCGACAATCAAAAAAGCGAAAAGCGTCGCTGCGTATGCGCGTGTTTCTTCAGGCAAGGACGCGATGCTTCATTCACTATATTCTCAAGTCAGTTATTATGCTAGTTACATCCAAAATCATAAGGGATGGCGATATGCCGGTGTTTATGCCGATGAAGCTGTCAGCGGAACACTAGATAAGCGGGAAAACTTCCTTAAGTTACTGGCGGATTGTCGTCTTGGGAAAATCGACATGATCATCACGAAATCAATCTCGCGGTTCTCCCGCAACACCATCACATTGATTCATACGGTACGTGAACTTAAATCGCTTGGTGTCGATGTCTTCTTTGAAGAGCAAAACCTACACTCACTGAGTGGCGATGGCGAAGTGATGCTTTCGATTCTTGCTAGTTACGCTCAAGAAGAAGCGAGATCGGTTAGTGAAAATATGCTCTGGCGGATTCAACAAAACTTCAAGCAAGGGCTTGTGTACTCGAAGACGATGCTTGGTTATCGTATTGGGGATTCAACACTGATTGTCGTCCCTAGTGAAGCAGAAGTCGTGAAGCGTGTCTTTAATCTCTACCTAGAAGGACATGGAACGCACGCAATTGCTAAGTTACTGAATAAAGAAGGTGTCCCCAGTAGACACAAGAAGCAGTTTTCTAAGTCTACCATCCAATACATGCTCCGTAACAAAGATTATACCGGCGAGTTGCACTTACAAAAGACCTATCAATATGACTATTTAAGTAAAAAAACAATCCTCAACAAGGGAGAGAAGACGATGTACATAGTTCATGATGCGCATGAAGCCATCATTGATTTATTCACCTTTGAGGCAGTTCAAGAAGAATTGGCAAGAAGAGACAACGATTATCCTCACTCGCGAGTAAGACATAACCATCTTTATTCAGGACTAATTAGATGTGGCCATTGTGGGTGCACACTTGGACGAGGCAAACTTCGCGACAAGCATCTATGGCGATGTAATACCTATCGAGCAAAGGGGAAAGATGTGTGTCCACTAAACGCGATCCCAGAAAGCGAAATCGAGCGGCTCATCAAAGAAGTCATGCACTCACCCGTTGTTGTGGAGAATAACCTATGCGCCACAATCAAAGCCATGGTTGCTCGTAATGACCGAACCATCGAGTTCCATTTAGCAGATGGCACCTCTATGACGAAAGCATGGATTCCTTCAAGTCGCAAGCACAGCTGGACTGAGGAGATGAAAGAGCGCGCCCGCATCAAATCAAAACAAATACATAAAGAAAGAAGAATAATATATGAAGAAAATCACAGTCATTCCGTCAACAATTAATCCACTAACGAAGTCGCTTCATACGAGTCTTAAGAAGCGTCGCGTATGTGGTTATGCCCGAGTATCAACCGATAGCGACGAACAGTTCTCGTCTTATGAAGCACAAATTAACTACTACACTAATTACATCAAATCACATGAAGATTGGGAGTTCATTGGTGTCTATACAGACGAAGGCATCACCGGAACAAGCATGAAAAACCGGGAAGGTTTCAAATCAATGATTAACGACTCGTTAGAAGGCAAAATTGACTTGATTGTCACGAAATCCATCTCTCGTTTCGCGCGAAACACTGTCGATACTCTCGTTACAATCCGAAAGCTTAAAGAACATGGGGTCGAGTGCTTCTTTGAAAAAGAGAACATTTATACCTTTGATTCGAAAGGAGAACTGCTCATCACCATCATGTCTTCACTAGCCCAAGAGGAATCCCGCTCGATCTCAGAAAACGTCACCTGGGGACATCGTAAAGCCTTTAGTGATGGAAAAGTCCATGTTGCCTATTCTACCTTTCTAGGCTTTGAAAAAGGGGAAGGCGGCAAGCTAAAGGTTAATGAAGAAGAAGCGAAGACAGTCCGGCTCATTTATCGGATGTTTCTTGATGGCCATACGGCTAAAAACATCTGCGACCATCTAGAAGGACAAGGTATTCTTTCGCCGGGCAAAAAGGCGAAGTGGCCACCAAGCACGATTCATAACATTTTAAGAAACGAAAAGTATAAAGGTGATGCCCTTCTTCAAAAGACATACACTGTCGACTTCTTGTCGCATAAGGTTAAAAAGAATAATGGTGAAGTGCAGCAATATTACGTTGAGAATTCGCATGATGCCATCATCGATGAGCGAGAATGGGATATGGTTCAACTTGAATTAGCAAGACGCGAACGAATTGGCAAAGCGTATTCCGCTAAGTCACTCTTTTCTAGCAAACTAGTGTGTGGTGAATGTGGTGGCATCTACGGTCCGAAAGTTTGGCATAGCAACGATCCTTACCGGAAAGTCGTCTGGCACTGCAATCAGAAGTTTAGAAGAAAGCATCCCTGTAAAACCGCGACATTGAGCGAAAAAGATATTAAAGATGCATTTATCGCAGCCTATAACAAATACATGGTTAACGAGTCAAAAACACTATCAGATTTGAAACTAAGTTATGAAACACTATTTACTACATCAGAACTTGATGATGAAATCGATAAATTGAGTCTAGAACTAGAAACATTGTCAAATATGGTGCGAAAGATGATTAACGAAAACTCATCCATTGAAATCGCCCAAGAGGAGTATCAAAAGAAATATAGAAAGCTTGAGATGGAATTTGAAGATAAGAAGGAAAGACTAATTGAGTTGAAAGATAAGAAAACCGATCTTGAACTACGAAAAAGTGCGATGCTAGGCTTCATTGCTAACTTTGAAAAAGCTCCACGTGTGCTGACTGAGTGGAATGAAACGCTATGGAATGTGTTTTTAAGAAGAGCGGTAGTGGATAGAGATGGGGAAATACGATTCGAGTTTAATAAATAGTCACAAATAAGATGTAGATAAGGTGGCAGAGGTTAAGTTTTATAAACTGACCTTTTTTTATTGTTTAAAAACTATGTGGTACCAGCTAAAAATGGATGAGACAAATAACAACATTCGCGATATGGATTAAAGAAAAATTGTGATAAGATACTGATAGGCGGTGGAATCGACATGAATTATGCGAAAATGATTTTGAAATACAGACAAAAAACTTTAATAACTCAACAAGAGCTAGCTAGGATACTGGGTGTAGGTGTTGCTTCAATCTCGCGATGGGAAAGAGGACACTATGAACCTACAATGAAAGTTAAGAGAGAACTTAACCTCCTATTTAGACAATCAAAGTTAGTGGAGGAATAAAAATGCCAACACTAAACTGGATTGGAAAAGAAAAAATAATTACTCATCATCAGGATGTTCGGTTCAGAACCTTGAAAAAGAAATATTCATATGGCGAAAAATCAAACAATATTATTATTCATGGTGATAATTTAGAAGGCTTAAAATCTTTATTACCTAAGTATGAAGGTCTTGTTGATTGTGTTTACATTGATCCTCCTTATAACACTGGCAAAAAAGAAGGACAATGGGTGTACAGCGATAATGTTGATGATCCTAGATTATTGAAATGGCTTGGCGAAGTTGTTGGAAACGAAGAGGATGATTTATCTAGACACGACAAATGGTTGTGCATGATGTATCCTCGTCTAAAACTCATTCAAAAACTAATGACAAACGAAGCGGCCATTTTTATTTCTATAGATGATAATGAGTTATACAATCTGAAATTAATCTGTGATGAAATATTTGGTTCTTCCAATTTTATTGGACAATTGTCAGTTGAAATAAACCCCAAAGGAAGAAAAAACTCGAAATTCATTTCAATATCAAATGACTATTGTTTGATATATGCCAAAGATAAAACAAGATGTTACTTTTTAGAAAACATTCCAAAAGATAAAAAGGACCTATCCTTAGACGAAAATGGAAATCTCGTTCACAATAGCGGGAAAAGAGTATTAGTTGGTGAAAATAATTTTAATAAAGTTGTTGATAATTTCGATTCTGACAAGCATTACTCAATCTACTTTCACAGAGCTCTCAATAACATTGTTTTGAAAAAAGAAACAAGTATTCATGATTCCGACGAGAGATTGATTTCAAAAGGCTTCGAGCGCTTTTGTTCTTTTAACGAGGATCATTTCGTTGAGAATACTTATTCAAAAGATAAATTCATAGAGCTGTTTAATGAAGGCGCATTAGATTTCAAAAACGAGAAGATATATGAGAAGAATTTCAGTACAATGATTCGAATGAAAACAATGTTAGTCAATAGAAAATATCAAATATATTCCAATGGTATTGTTATTAATTTCGAGATTGATTTAAAAACAACCTCTGCTGGTACTGAACTTAAAGCAATGTTTAAAACTAAAAAACCCATTTTTGAAAACTCCAAAAATAAAACATTTATCGAACTGCTAATATCTCTTATTGATAAGAAAGATGCGTTGATTCTTGACTGTTTTGCTGGCAGCGGAACCACAGGGCATTCGGTTTTAGATTTGAATAAGAAAGATGGAGGGACAAGAAGTTTTATTGAAATAGAGATGATGGATTACGCAGACACTATTACTGCTTCTAGAACGAAGATCGCGATTGATGGTTATGATGATGTACCCGGTCTGCGTGGCGGTTTTTCCTTTTTTGAACTTGGAGAGCCAATTCTTCTTGAGGATGGTAACCTAAATAATGAAATTGATGAAAGTGAAATTAGAAAATTCATTTTTTATTCGGAGACGCATAAGGAACTGCAAGAAACTGGATTAGATTCTTTCTTAGGCATAAATGATTCGGTTGCTTATTACATGTTCTTTAATAAAAACCAAGTTACTTGTTTAAATGTAAATACCCTAGATAAAATTTCGGTGAAAGCTGATTCATATGTTGTCTATGCGGACTCATGTTCTCTTTCTAAGAAGTTTTTAGATAAGAATCACATTGTTTTTAAGAAAATACCAAGAGATATAAGAAAAATTTAAGGGGATATGAAAATGGAATTGAAGAATTACCAAGAAAAAGTGCTTAAGGATCTAGATTTATATATCGATAATATTTTAGACACCAGAAATGCCGCTCGTGCATATGACAAACTTTGGAAAGACAAAGGAGTTCGCGTTGGTGGGACCGATGGCATACAACTTTATAATGATACCATTCCTGGAGTTCCCTGCGTTTGTTTTAAAGTTCCAACCGGTGGCGGAAAAACAATTCTTGGTTGCGCAGCAATAAAACATATCTTTGATGCAATGCAAGGTCAAAAACAGGTTGTTTTATGGCTTGTCCCCTGGGACACAATTCTTACTCAAACATATGACAATCTCAAGAATCCAAATCATTTTTATCGAGAAAGATTGAATCGAGATTTTGCATCGAAAGTAGAAATATATACAAAAAAGCAAGCGTTAACTGGCGCTAATTTTAATCCATCCGCAATCAGTGAACAATTGAGCATTATTGTTATGAGCTTTGATTCATTACGCGCTTCAAACAAAGAAGATAGAAAAGTATATGAAGAAAATTCAAATCTAATGCCTTTTGTCCACACATTTAATGATCGAAGAAATATGATACAGGATGTGGATGACTCTGCTCTTATGCAAATATTGAACCGACTTAGACCAGTAGTGATTATCGATGAGAGTCATAATGCTAAATCTGATCTAAGCAAAGAGATGATTCAAAACCTTAATCCCTCATTTGTTATTGAATTAACTGCCACTCCAAAGAAAGATAGTAACATTATTTCTATTGTCTCTGCTGGAGAATTAAAAGAAGAAAACATGGTCAAACTTCCAGTCATTGCATACAACAGACCAAGTATTAATAGGGTTATTGTAGAGTCTTTAGACCTTCGCAATTCCTTAGAAAAAGCAGCAAAATACGAGAGACAAACATTTGGCGCGCCATTCATTAGACCAATTGTACTATTTCAAGCCCAACCAAGAGGCGAAGAAGATTCTGTCACATTTGATAGAATGAAACAAAACCTAATTGACTTAGGCATCCCCGAAAACCAGATTGCCATTAAAACAGCAAGCAAAAACGAATTAAATGGTATTGATTTAATGAGCGAAGATTGTCAAATTCGCTATATTATTACTATAAATGCTTTGAAAGAAGGATGGGATTGTCCTTTTGCATATATACTCGCTTCAATATCAAATAGAACATCATCTGTAGACGTAGAACAAATTCTCGGTAGAGTTTTAAGGCAGCCTTATCAAAAACAGTATTCAAATAAGATTTTGAATATGTCTTATGTGTTGACATCATCAAACGACTTTCAAACCACTTTAGACAATATCCTTGTTGGTCTCAATTCAGCAGGCTTTAGCAAGACTGATATGCGTACTGTTAGGACCAATTCATTGGATAATCTATATGAAGAAAAAGTAGATGAAAGTGCGGAACAAGGGTCTATTTTCGATGGGATTACCAGTGGTGGCGAAGATATAGATGTTGATATTTTTGGAGTAGATTCCGTGAAAGCTGAGATTTCATCAAGATCTACTGAAATCAGTAATGATAGTGAGCGTGAAACTATAGGAGGCATTTATTCGTCTAATGAAAATGTTGAGAAAATGCTTACCCAAGCAGAAGCAAAGAATGATGAATATGAGGCAGAAGTGGAAATAAACGAAAGAGAAGGAACTGCAAACATTCCTGAAGAAGTAAGACAATTTAGCAATGTTTTTCTCGTAAAAAATGAATTTAAGGAAGAGATCAAAAATGAGTTAAAACTTCCTATTTTTTGCTTTAAGAAAAAAGGAACTTTATTCTCTGATGACAGCGCTATCTACGATGTTGACACTGAATTCTTAAATGATGGATTTAATTTAAGCACCGTTGCTGTCCCACAGCATTTAACGACTTCTGTAGAAGGGATATTTAAAGTTGATGTTGAATCTTCAGCTGATGGAGACGTCATAAAAAAAACAATTCTGAATCGTGATGACAGCGAAGAATTCAAAAGGCAACTGAATTTAATCCCAGAATCTTCAAGAGTAAAATCTTGTGAAGCCAAATTGATTAGTGATTTGAATGGAAAATTCGATAATATTCCGTACGTCGATTTAATTAATTTTGTGAAACGAATAATGGCTACATTCACTACAGAAGATGATATCCAAGCTCTTCAAAATAATATTTATGCCATTTCCCAAAGGATTAAGGACTATATAAACGAAAAACTAGTGGATTATAGGTATTCAAACTTTAAATCGAAATTAGTAGCAAACGAAATATTCACAGAGTATAGGTATCAATTAAAACTATCTATCACATGCCCTCTGCATACAAATGAATATCTAAGAACTCTATATACGGAAGAAGAGAATAAAGTCAATTCTCTAGAACAAAAATTCATGATTAAGGTTTCTTCTCTCGAAAACATTAAATGGTGGCATAGAAATATAGAAAGACGAGGCTTTGCTATCAATGGCTATTTAAACCATTATCCGGACTTTGTTTTAGAAACGAAATCTGGAGTAATTGTTTTGATTGAAACAAAAGGTGAACATTTGGACGGTGACGATTCAAAGAAGAAATTGGAACTCGGCCAATTGTGGTCCAATAATTCTATCCCAGGCAAATATAAGTACTTCATGGCATTTGATAAAACACCACTGAATGAGAATGGTTCGGATCTTCTCGACAACATTGTCGATTTGATTAGTAGACTATAGTTCAAATTGAATCAGAAACATATGGCCATCCATTATCGTTCTTAGTTCATTAATGATTCAAAACACAGCGGTTTGTACTCAAGAATCTCTTAAAAAATTAGGGTTTGAAATTGTACTAATTTTTACTCTGCACCCCATTCAAGATACTATATTTATAGGGGTATTCACTCGTTAACGATACAAGACTATTAATTCAACTCGTTAACGATACAAAACTATAAAATCAACTCGTTAACGATAGGGGTATTCATTGTATTAAAACAGGCGTTTCCTTCCATATTGAAACGTAAGGTTTGATACCAAATCAAGCCTTTTTTTGTTGCTTAAAACGTCAAATATGGCTTATTATCGAGTTTTTTTGATTGGCGTGCACAATATCTACTCAACATGAAT
>Ga0209718_1002120_pt1 | contig 20254 bp, 22 predicted proteins | sample AD_JPNAS1_MetaG_FD_184420 | JGI IMG/M metagenome (GOLD analysis project Ga0209718, IMG submission 184420) | Active sludge microbial communities of municipal wastewater-treating anaerobic digesters from Japan - AD_JPNAS1_MetaG (SPAdes) (version 2) | ecosystem: Engineered > Bioreactor > Anaerobic... | reverse complement strand
CTTCGATGAAATGCTCTCATCTCGAATACGGCTTGCCGCGCTTGCGTTGCTGGCAGGCTGCGATGAAGCAGAGTTTACCTATATCCGCGATGTGATCCAAACGACGGATGGCAATCTAGCAAGTCATTTGCGAAAGCTGGAAGAAAGCGGATATGTGCAGTATCAAAAGCGATTTATCGACCGTAAACCCGCTACATACTATCGAATTACTCCAAAAGGGAGGTCCGCCCTTTTGGCATATAGCCGCCAATTGACGGAATTGTTGAAGAATTCCAATAATCTAGGAGGTTCATCAAATGAAAAAGAAAACAAATAAAATACTGTGCACAACATTGGGTCAGATTTTGGCTGTATTTGTATTCCTTGTTTCTGCAATTATGCTGCCGGCCAAGGCATCTTCTCAAGCTTCTCAAATTGAGAAAGCACCCGTCAGCGCAAGCCATATTTCCGCGAGCCGTATGTCGTTAAGCTTTTCTCTTCAGGAATGGGGCAACGAATTTGGCACAGGCTTTCAGATTACAAGCCCCTGGTTTTGGCATGAAAAAACTGCGGTCAGGCTTGGTGGTTCTGCCTTGTGGAAGCAAGATGCCAATTGGGCGACCTTCTATGCACTTCGATTGGGGCTTGTGGGGGCGACTTTCATGAGAAATGAGGATATTCGACTCTATGGAGAAGGCGGATTCTTGTTTCTCTTTCCTTCCGCATCCTTCGATAGCGATCCTTTTGCTTTTGGCGGCTATGGACATTTTGGCTTTGAGTTTTTCATGCCAAAGGCCATCGCTTCTCTTTCGTCTTCTTATTTTATCGAGCTTGGTACGAATGGCGTCGGAGCAAAGACCGATAAAGGCCAGTTATATCTTAACGGCTTTTCGGTGAGCACCGGTTTGAGGGTATATCTATAAAGATTATTTAGGGCCGATTTCCATAATCCGAGCGCGATTACCTTGAATCTTGCATCAGAAGCCATTGCTTGGCGAATTCGAGTTCGACATCGATGCCCAAGGCATACGCAATGATGTTTTGCCAAGTTCATGGGATGCGAATCTCGGGCTGCACTCCGCCTTTGCCAGAAACATCTGAATCGATTTGAATTACACCGCATGCATCGAGCGAGCGCCCGATAGGAAACTCGAAGGAAATGTCTTCTGGCATCGCAATTGGCCAAGGAATAAGACCGAAAGAACCGTGTGTACCATAGAACCCCATCACTGTCGCTTTAGGAAGGCGACCAATTGCCATCGCAATACGGCGGGAGTCGCTTCATTCTATTCCTCTTATATTGCAAAATTGTTGAGCGCATACAAGGCACCATTTTGCTGCTCGATAACGCGAGCATCGAAGGTAGGCTTTTCCACAGAGACAACGCGTTCAGAGCTTGCAGCTTGGATAATGTATGACGCATCCATTTTTGTCGTCACAATGTTCTGGATCATTTCGTCGAGCGTTTCGCTTGTGCGAAGGAAATCGAAAATAGAAGCCACCGAAAATACCGCACCCTCATTGATATTTGGGTCTGAAGCCGAACCATTGTTGAGTTCAACAAACACGCCCTTTTCATTTATTCCTGTTTCGACGTATACCTGCCCTATTGGTCTCACATTAGCGAAGGACAATCCTCCATCAGTGGGATTGAAAACTACAAGCGCCATATAGCGAAGATACGGTTGCATAGCTGCTTGGGTCATGTCCCAGTTACGCGCAAAATAGAGCTTCCCGTCGGCTGTCCGAGGGCTAGAAACGGCGATTCCCGAACACGAAGCCATAGCTTGTGCCGCTTCTATGACCAAGTCTGGTAAAATATAAAAAGAGGCGTCCAGCATCATATGCTCTTCAAAAGACAAGCCCGAAGTCTCTGACATTCCTTCTATAAGCTGCTTCATTTCTGGCATGTAGGTTTGGAATGTAGCTTGTACACCTTCGACATGTTCTTGTCCCAGGCCACGAGCCTGCAGATCGGCATTGATCGCCGCATAGAATTCTTTGAGCTCCTTTGAAAGCAGTGCTCCATATTGTCGACCCATTTCGCGCCAACTTCCCTTGAGGCTTAAAATAGGATAAGAGCCAACCACGGTTCTATAGCTTCTTCCTTCATCAAATGTCGCTATAGGAATTAGCCCAGGGATTTCTTGAGCCCCAGATCCCGCTGACTGAGTGAAGATATCTTGTGAAGGTAAGGAGTTCAAGGTAACGAACAAAATCATGATTGCTATGATGCTCTTTTCGGGGGACATTGGTAGTACTTTGTTCCATGAAGCCGTTGATTTTTTCAGCTTTCTCATTGTATTTTCCTTAGAAGATCCTAGAATACTCTTTAATATGCCGATCAATTGGAGGAAGGATACATTAAAAACTATAGCATGTCTTTTGCATCAAAGAAATATTCACTGACAAAATAAAAAGATCGGCCTTTTGCCTTTTAATTATTTTCGATCACTCTGCGCGTTGTCTCGAGGAGAATGTCGTCTACATCGATAGAAGATGCGGATTCTCTGGGTTCGCAGACTGTGCTCAATACGGCCTTGTTGGCTTTAATGATCATTGGAATCGCGGTGTGCGGCGGGATTTTCGATGTATCGAGGACGAGATCGAAATTGGTCATTGAATCCCACTTTATTCCATAGTGAACTTCGAGAAAGGCCGATCTTATCCTGTCCGCTTCGAGAATCGCCACCTCGGCATCGTGCTGATCCAAGACATTGTACCGGCTCATGAAGGTGGCTACCCTATATGGAAATGGGCTTTTTATTCGCACATTCAGCACATCGCGGTAAGGAGCCAGCACTCTAAATGCACCTCTGCCTATGATCACTACATTGCCAAGCTTGGCAAGTGCTTTTATTACACGATCGAACATAATGACGATCTGATGAGTCCTATCGTCGAAGCGCGTCCAGAAGTTGGGCATGCTGTCGTAAGCTTCTTCTACATCCACAAACCCATATTGGAGCAATACTTCTTCGATCAATTTCTTTGTGGCGAGACGATAACCGAGCTTTTCGGCGACAGATTGAGCAATAAGAGTACCGTTGGAACACGGTTCCCTAGAAAAAGTTATAACACTCATGGCAGACCTCCTTCTCTAATTATAGTATTGGCTAAAAGATAGGTGCAGTCAATGAAAGATATATACAGAAAATGACGATAATAAAGTCATGTGGGACACTCTGTGTCCCTCGCCAGGAGTATAATAAGAAATAAAAAATAGAAGGTGGAGGCCTCCATGAGTCAAACCGAGAGAATTTTCTACATCGATCGCATGATAAGGGAACATGGAGGCGTCTCCGCCCACCAAATATGCGATAAATTCGAGGTATCTTCGCGCCAAGCCAAGCGCGATATAGAGTATTTGCGCGAAAGACTCGACGCACCCATTGTGTGGTCGCATCGCAGACTGCGCTATGAATATTCAGAAACATGGAATGGCCTTCGCTTTGCAGACGAGACATCGTTCTTTGCTTTTGCGTTCCTGAGAGCCATTTTGGACCGCTATGCCTATGTCCCAGTTGTCTCGGAAGAGATAACCAAACTCCTCAAGGAAAAGATAGGCGGGCGCTACATCTCAATATCGGATAAAGTGCGCTATGAGCTTCCCGACATGGAAACCATCGACGGAGAAGCAGCCTTTACGATGTGCCAGGCCCTGCTCAACAACAGCGCGCTCGATATTTCCTACATCGATGCAAAAGGCGAATCGAGCCAACGAAGAATTATCCCCTTGAGGCTCATCAACTATGCCGGCAAGTGGTATTGCATCGCATTCGACTCAAAGTCCATGGAGCTGAGGACATTTTCTATATCTCGAATGGACAATGTCCGAGCTGCGGGCGGATTGTCTGCAAGCGCCGAGTCATCAAGAGCGCTGTCTAAAGGCAAGCAATCTAGCGAGACTTTATCAAAATGCGTACCCGATTTTGCAATTCCAAGCGATGACGCAATCGAAAGCTATATTTCATCCTCATATGGCATTTTCAAAGGCGAAGTGCTCGGCATAGCGACCTTGAGATTCTTTGGGGGAGCAGCCCGTGCCATCAGAATCCAACAGTGGCACAAGGATCAGATAATTGACCCAGTTCCCGATGCTACAGACCCCGACGCCATCGACCTCTCCCTGCCCGTCCACGACTGGACCGAAATCCTTGGCCGAGCCCTTCGCTGCGGCGCCAACTGCGAAGTGCTTGGACCGCCGGAGTTTCGCAAGCTGTGGCAAGAAGAGATAAAAAGGATGGTGGAGAGAGCAAAGGAGAAATGAAGAATTTTAGAGAAAAATTAAAAAAGAAGTCATGCGGGACATCATATGTCCCTATTCTTGTCATAAAATAATTATTCACAACAAGAGGATCGATATGAAAAAATGCTTTTTGATCATGACATTATGCATAGCAGCCTTTTCGGCGTATGCCCAATCCAACAAGCCATACGATGATCTTGTAGCTGCTCTCAAGCAGGCTGCTACAGAGCAAGACGATAGCGCAAGACTTGCCTTATACGATGCCATTGTCCATAGCCTTGGTGTAGTGACTATTGGCCAAACTGCCGAAAGTCCTTCGATTCAGACTTCATCAAAGTGGATTTTTGATCAAGAAGTCGATCCTCTCACCGATAATAAGAAATATTTCTTTATGCTGAAAGCTGATAGTGGCAAGAACGATTATGGGGACCTGCCAGTACTCGTTATACGCCAGGACGGAGATGAACTTGAGCTCTACATTAACTGGCATACCTACCTTGGCAATGATACAGATGATTATAAATATGAAGCGAAATACATCACCATGCGCGTGGATCAAGATCAGCCAACCACCCTGCTTTGGAGCAATTCCACCGATAGCAAGGCCTCATTCTGCCCCTACACATACACGCGTGAGCTGGTACAACGACTTGGGAGTGCATCGCAGTTCGTCGCGCGCTGCACACCCTATGGCGACAGCCCCATTACCGCGGTTTTTGATGTTCGCGGTCTAAAGGAAATTTCAATGCCTTATAATGATCGGTTAAAGTGGTGGGAGTGAAGGGACACTTTAACACCAAATGAATCAAGTCTTGAGCTAGAAAATAGATGTGATAGAATGGTTTTTGAAAATGATAGAACGAGGAGAACAAAAACCTTGATCACTTTGGTTATGTTTGCATCGTGTTATAAGTACAAAACTGGTAAAGCATAAAATGGGAACAATCCATTTTTGGGCAAAAACAACGGAGAATGGAGCACCTGGTATTTCTGTCTATCAACACATGATCAATGTTGGCTGTGTAGCTCAATGCATCGCAGAAATCCAAAAAGATTTGCTTGAATCTTTTAGGTTGCGCGCTTCCGAAGTCGGGGCATTGGCTGCGCTCCATGATATTGGCAAGATTTCGCCAGGCTTTCAGAGAAAATGCATGGCGTGGCTAAAGGAAAATAACCTTCTCAAAATAGAGAGCGAGGGCAATTGGCAAGATGAAATGGAACCTGATCATGGAAAGATATCCTATGTGATTATTCAATCCTTCTTGCGTTCAACAGGCCTTTCAACCAAAGAAAGCGCCTATCTTGCGAGTGCAGTAGCTTCCCATCATGGCAAACTTATACCGCCAGATGATAGGCCATACCAACTTCGTGGTCGGATAACAGAAAAACGGAGTGGAATTACATGGGATGAAGAGCAGCAAAAAAGTGCAAAAGCGATCTGGCAACAATTCAATGCTGATAGCAACCATTTAAAACTCGATGATAATTTGACAGCTTATTGGTATCTGGCAGGGCTTACTTCAGTTGCAGATTGGATTGGCTCTGATGAACGATTTTTTTCTGCTGAATACAAGAGTAATAATGAGGCTTTTGACTCCCATGAAGTTGTTCGACAAGCGCTTGATTCTATCGGCTATGTACAACCTCATATCAAAGAAGGCCTTTCTTTTTACGATATGTTTGGTTTTTATCCCAATCCGATGCAACAGAAAACGATGGAGACTATCACCGGTCCTGGTATCTATGTCATCGAGGCCCCTATGGGACAGGGCAAAACTGAAGCAGCGTTAGCAGCAGCCTACCAGCTAATGCTGAAGGGGCTCGCACAAGGAATTTATTTTGCTTTGCCTACTCAGACGACGAGCAATCGGATTCATCTCCGCATTAAGGATTTTATACAGAAGATTAGCCCTGACGCAGGTCCTACGCGTTTGATTCATGCTAATTCATGGCTTCTTACGGATGATATACTACCGCAGATAAGGGAAAAATCGGGTCGCGACTGGTTTGCCTCGGCAAAAAGGGCACTGATTGCGCCATTTGGCGTGGGAACTGTGGACCAGGCACTTTTAGGCATTCTTGCGGCCAAGCATTTTTTTGTGCGGCAGTTTGCACTCGCAGGAAAGGTTGTAATTATCGATGAAGTACATAGTTACGATCTTTATACGGGTACTCTGATTGATGCACTCATTCGCGAGCTATTAAGCCTTCAGTGTACAATCATTGTCCTCTCGGCAACATTGACGAATAAACGACGTGCGCAGCTTTTAAATTCTTCAGATTCTACATCTCCTAATATCGGAGTAATAATGGATAAAAAGCCCCAACCTTATCCACTTATTTCAGGTCGAGTCAAAGAAAGACTTATCGACATACAAGAGATTCAGTCACCTCCATCGCGGAACGTTAAAATTATATGGATAGCTAAAGAAGCTGCAATATTAAAAGCCTTGGAGCTAGCGCAAAAAGGTGGAGCCGTGCTGTGGATATGCGACACGGTAGAGAGTGCACAGACTACTTATCTTCAGCTAAAGGATATTGTGGCGCCTACAACAAAATATGGGCTATTGCATTCAAGATTCCCTTTCTATCGACGAGAAATTTTAGAAGAAGAGTGGATGCAAAGACTAGGTAAAGAAGGCGTGTATCGCTGCGGCTGTATCCTTGTTGCAACCCAGATTGTCGAGCAAAGCGTCGATGTCGATGCAGACCTTATTATCACAGAACTGGCGCCTACAGATATGTTGTTGCAGCGGATGGGCCGTTTATGGAGGCATGAAAGAAGCACACGTCCTGTAACTGAGCCAGAATTCTGCCTTCTTCAGGAAGAAAAGAGCCTTACAACCTTTAAGGAATTAGAAGCACGCTCAATAAAAAATACTCTAGGAGGAAAAGCTTTCATCTATGCTCCCTACATTCTTATGCGCTCTTTAAATCTTTGGGACTCAATTAAGGAAATAACAATTCCTAATGATATACGATCCTTGCTCGAATCTACTTATGAAGAACTTGAAGAAGAGCCTTCTGCATGGAAGGAGTTATGCGATGAATGGTTTGGCTCCGATTCAGCAAAGAAAATGCTCGCCATGATGAATGCGAATTTATGGCAGATTCCTTTGAGCGATGAAGAAGGGGTGCAAACGCGCGTCAATGAACAACCAACCATAGATGTAGTCCTATGCTCTCATACTCAACCTAGTCGATATATGCTTATTGATGGCACTGAAGTTGCTTTAGACAATTCAGAGTATTCGCTCTCGGTAGCGCGCAACTTGCATAAGAATATCGTAAAAGTGCCTCAATATTGTTTTTATGAAGCATATCGGCCTCCTCCAATATTTTCAAAATATCTTCATGGTTGGGCTGCTGTTGGCATCGTGTCTGACGATACCACAGTTCAGATTGATGGACTAAAAGAAATGTATCAACTTTGCTATAGCAACGAACTTGGTCTTAAAGTGAACAACAATAAAAAAGAGGAAAATCTATGAATGTTGCCACAGATCCATGGATTCCTGTCGTTACCGTTAAGGGAGAGCCTATTCTAGTAAGCCTAATGCAGGTCTTTACAGAAGGAGAAAAATTTGCCGATCTTGCTGTTCGGCCATACGAGCGCGTTTCTCTTTTGCGGCTTTTCCTCTGCATTGCTCACGCTGCACTCGATGGACCAAAAGATTATGAAGAATGGCTCAGCCTTCCCAGTCGACTTTCAAAATCAGCTTCACAGTATCTCGGAACTTGGCACGACTCATTCGAACTATTTGATCTGCAAAAACCATGGTTGCAAGCAGCTGGAATTTCTACAGAAGCCGATACGCCAACTCCTTGGAACGATCTTTCAAAATGGACTTCAACCTCAAAGCTCTGCTTGACTTATGCATCAGGACATAATCCTACACTTTTTGATCATGAAGGCATGCAGGAAAAACGCTCGATTACTATAGAAATGGCAATTCTTTCTCTTCTTAGCTACCAATGTTTTTCTCCAGGAGGCTTGATGCCCCAAGTGTTTTGGCATGAAAAGCAAACTACTAAGTCGTCACGAGATAGCCCTTGTATTTCTGAATCCATGCTGCATGCTATCATACGCGGTGGCAATATTCTTACAACTATTTATCTAAATATGGTTCCCTATGAATATATTCTTCATTTCTATGAAGACATTGGCAGGCCACTTTGGGAGATGATACCCACTTCTTTTTATGATGAACCCAATGTGCAGAATGCAACAAAGACTTACCTGGGCAGACTTGTTCCTCTTTCCCGTCTTGTGCTCTTGCATCAGCAAGAGCCATATATGTTATTAGGGAATGCCTTGGAGTATCCCACGTTTAGTAATGGATTTGCACAAGAAGTTACTGCAACCGTTGTGCGCACCAAAATTCGCAATACTGAGAAACGGATTCTGCTTTCGTATCGGCCAACAAAGAGCATCTGGCGGCAACTTCCAGCTATCCTAGTAAAAGACAAATCCTTCGAGGTTGGTGGTCCCCTTAGCCTTTATAATTTAAGAGAGAATCAAGGTTTTGATTTACAGGTCTGCGCGCTTGCTCATAATAAAGGCTCGCTCCTTGATGTGTTTGAATCTGTCATCGCTATTCCTGCACAATTGGATTCTGATATAGGCAGGAATACCTATGACGCAGAAATAAAGCGATCAGAACACATTGCTGACATACTTGGTAAAGCGGTCGAAATGTATCGTAAAAAACTTGATGCAGCGTGGGAAAGGCGCCTACAAAACGCAGGCCCTCAAAAAGGGGCATTAAGAGCACAGCTTTATGATCGAGCAGCAAATTTTTTCTGGACAGCAATAGAACAAAATATAAATTTGCTTATTACATTTATCCAAGCTTTAGATACAGAAAATGCAGAGCATCATAAAGAATTGTGGCGGCATTTTCTTACTTCGCAAGCCTTAGCAGCATACAATTTTGCTTGCAGCAATGATACGCCACGCCAAATTCTTGCATTTACTGAAGGATGGCAATTCCTGAATGACACGCTTATTGCGCTAGATATATTACCGAATCAACAATATAAACAAACGGAGGAAGGCGATGAGCAGTCTTATTGACCAACTACGATGGTATAAAGAGCATAACGATCGAGGATTCTTTGCCAATTTGCGCAGCTATCTCATTGAAAGCAAACGGCAACGTGCGTGGCCAGCGCTCTATCGACTCAATGTACCAATAGAAGATGAGGCGCAAAGCTATATTGCAGCGTGGTATTCAATGCATCCAGAGGAAACTCAGGAAGGGAACCTTGGTACAACATGCAGAATTATTCAGAACAAAACGCAGGGAAAGCAAAGTACAGATAATAACCTGACGCCGATGGAACGCCGCTTTCTCCAGCTTTTAGCATCCGGAGATGAGCGTGAATTACGCAATCGTATTACCCGCATCATACTAATGGCAAAAAGCCAGCAAGTGCCCGTAAACTATGAACAACTTAAAATTGATAGTAACAATTGGAATCAAAAAACTAAGATCAGTTGGGCACAGGCCTTTTGGGCAGCTAATGCTACACTTCCTGGCAAACAAGAGGAAAAGAGGAGGAGTAATGAGCTGGCTCACTAAAATCGAAATTGATGCATCTCTTGCATACAAAAACAAATTTATTGATTCCTATACTTGGCACCAGGCATTATGGCAATGCTTTCCTGGCAGAAGTTCTCAAAAACGCAGTTTTTTAACAAGAGTAGATGAGACTTCTCATGGGTTTATAGCATGGATATTGAGCCTCGATAAGCCTATTCGCCCTTCCTGGTGTCCTGAAGAAGGATGGGCAATAAAAGAAATTAGTCCAGGTTTTCTCAATCATCGCTGGTATGCATTTAATCTCAAAGCTAATCCAACGAAAGCTATAATGCAAAAGCCTGCTGTCGTTGCTCCTGCTATCGATGGACAAATTAGATTGACTCGTGGCAAAAGAGTCCCTTTAACAAAAAGAGAAGATCTTAAAGCTTGGTTGGAAAGAAAGGCAGCGCAAGGAGGATTCAAGATCGTCGAAACAATTCCTCTCGATATTGGTCCTATGGCGGAATCCTATTTTTCGCGAGGGGAACAAAAAGCGTATCATGGAAGCATTCAATTCCGTGGAGTTTTAGAAGTCACTAACAAGGAGGTATTTGAAAAAACCTATTATAGCGGTATTGGTAGTGCCAAAGCCTTTGGATATGGCCTTTTACTTTTGGCTCCTGTGAGCCTCAATTGATGAAAAAAGGAGATAGAAAATGAGACATTTGGAATTGCATATCATTCAATCGGTACCGGTGGCATGTCTAAATCGAGATGATCTTAATTCTCCCAAGACTGCCCTTTTTGGAGGAGTACAGCGAGCACGTGTATCGAGCCAATCGTGGAAGCGAGCTATTCGAGAATATGCAAAAGAAAAGGCTCCATCATATTTTAAGGGCGAAAGGACACGCTTATTATACGATCCACTGTATAATGCAATGATAGATAATGGATTATCAGAGGAAGATGCAGATATAGGAGCAAAGGCCCTCATCGATTATCTTGTCAAAATAGATGAAAAATCAAAAGACAGGGTTAAATCAACAACACTCTATTTTTTATCCCCCTTAGAGATAGCAACCCTTTCCAAAGAATATGCAAAAACAAAAGACCCAAAGAAAGCCGCAAAATCGATCAATGCTGAAGCACTGTGCGATGCCGCCGATATTTCGCTTTTTGGCAGGATGGTCGCGAATGACCCTTCATTGAAAGTTGAAGGAGCTGCAATGTTTTCACATGCTCTATCAACCCACAAGGCAGACAATGAGATCGATTTCTTCGCCGCAGTCGATGATTTACAATCTGATGAAGAAGCTGGCGCTGGTATGACAAGTACACAAGAATTCAATTCTGCAACCTACTACCGCTTCATGGCGATAAACTTGGATATGCTTGCCGATAGCTGCCATCTAGCTGCTTTATCCGTTGATGAACGAAAACTAGTGGTGCGCACTTTTATCGAAGCCACTATCATGGCAATGCCAGGAGCGCGAAAAAATGCCATGAATGCTAATACACTCCCTGCATATGTTTTGGGCATTGTGCGCTCCAATGGCCATCCTATCCAACTTGTAAATGCCTTTGAGAAGCCAGTGTGGTCCAAAGAAGGTTATCTTGCAAAATCCATCCAAGCGCTTAAGGAAGAATATGCGCGACAAAAAGATATTTGGGGCATAAAAGATATTTATACTAAAGCTATTCCGGAGGTAAGCCTCCAACAATTCTTAGACGAGGTTGTTTCATATGTCATCTGAAATTGGCTATCTCGCTTTGCGCTTACAGGGTCCTTTGCAATCGTGGGGCTATAGCAGTCATTTCAATAGGCGTAGTACAAGCACAATGCCGACAAAAAGCGCAATTGCAGGGATTTGTTGCGCAGCATTCGGCTATGAGCGAGGAAGTCCGCAGGAAAAGCAGTTTATCTCAGGCTTTGCATTACTTAGCATGATTGCAATATCGATTCCACGTCGCATAGAGCATCAAAATAAGCAGTATAAATGGTATCAAATTCTACAAGTCAATAGGCTGCAGGATTATCACACTGTACAAAATACGCGGCGAGCTGATGGAAGCATCAATGATGATTGCGTAGTGACGCACCGTTCTTATATAACAGATGCCATTTTTGGTGTGGTTCTTTCTGGCAACAAAGAATTTCTTGAGGAGATTGCGGGCGCTCTTGAAGATCCTGTGTGGGGCTTATGGCTAGGCAGAAAGTCGTGCTTGCCTTCTGCGCCAATACTCGCGGGCAATGCAGTTCATCGTGGAGGAGTAAAAAATACTCAAGAGGAAGCGCTTTCTTTGCTTATCGGTGATAAAGACTTGAATTCCTATAGCTATCAGGAAGAAGTAGGGACATTTCTTGAAGGAAGCGATTCCATTCCCGATAGTCCTCTCTGCTTTGATTCAAAGGCTAGACAATTTACACCACGCAGAATAAAGAGCCATGAAGCAATCAAATAAGGAAAAGCAATGCGCATTCCTTCTTCCCCCATCTCAATAAAAGAACGCACTTCAATGCTTTTTCTACAGTATGGGCTTCTTGATGTACAAGATGGAGCCTTTGTGCTCGTTGATGAAAATGGTGTAAGAATTCAAATTCCTATTGGTGGAGTTGCTTGTTTATTCCTTGAACCCGGTACCACAATAACCCATGCTGCAGTGAGTCTTGCTGCTCAGGTAGGAACGCTTCTTGTATGGGTAGGAGAAGGAGGCGTCAGGCTGTATGCATCAGGGCAGCCTGGAGGTGCCAGGTCCGATAAACTACTCTATCAGGCTAAGCTTGCATTAGATAATGAATTACGGCTTAAAGTAGTCCGGGCAATGTACCAATATCGGTTTAAGGAAATGCCACCAAGCAAAAGAAGCATAGAACAACTTCGAGGTATTGAAGGGGTGCGAGTCAGGACTATGTATGAGCTCCTTGCACAAAAATATCGCGTACCTTGGAAAAATCGGAGATATGATCCTGATAACTGGGACAATGCCGATCCTATAAATAAGACTCTCAGCGCTGCAACGCATGCGCTTTATGGGATCTGTGAAGCAGCGATTTTGGCGGCAGGATACGCTCCTGCGATCGGTTTCATACATACCGGTAAGCCTCTTTCTTTTGTCTATGATATCGCCGATTTAGTAAAATTTGATACCGTTGTGCCGATTGCTTTTGAAGTAATTGCAAAGAAAAGCACAAACCCTGTGAGAGATGTTCGTCTCAGATGTCGCGATAGTTTTAGAGAATCGAAACTACTAAAGATGCTCATTCCCACTATTGAGCAAATTTTGGCAGCAGGGGAGATTCAGCCACCTGAAGCCCCACCAGAATCAGTTCCGATAGCAATTCCGAATAAAGAAGGCATAAGCGATGCTGGTCATCGTTACTGAGTCAATCCCAGATCGATTGCGTGGCTATTTAAGCCGCCTTATGCTTGAAATCAGGGCAGGTGTGTTTGTAGGCAATTATTCTGTACGAGTGAGAGAAATGCTCATAAATACCATTTACGCAAATGTCGAGGATGGAAATGTAATAGTTGCCTGGTCGGCAAATAATGAAAGTGGCTTTGATTTTGAGACCATAGGAAAGAATAGGCGCATTCCGGTTCAGTTCGATGGAACAAAGCTTATCTCTTTTCTCCCGGAAAAAGAAATTCTAGATAAAGAGAACACAAGTTCTTTGACACATTTAGGGAAGGATAACCACTTGTCTCAAAATTCGGTAGATTTTGATAAGTTGTCTAATTCATTTTCTTAGCAGCAATATAAGGGAAGAGTGTTCCCCGCGCATGCGGGGATGAACCGCGTATCATGCTAGGATGGTTCAAGCGTTAGAACGTGTTCCCCGCGCATGCGGGGATGAACCGGGTAAACGCCGGAACCCAGACCATCACCGAGGGGTGTTCCCCGCGCATGCGGGGATGAACCGCCATAACGCTGCCCATTGCGCGGGTCTGTCGCGTGTTCCCCGCGCATGCGGGGATGAACCGATGATCTGATTGTTTTAGTAAATTGGCCAAAATGTGTTCCCCGCGCATGCGGGGATGAACCGTAGAAATATTAGCGCCGCTAGAAATGTCTGTCCGTGTTCCCCGCGCATGCGGGGATGAACCGGATGGGAACAATCCTCGGTATTCCCGTCATCAAGTGTTCCCCGCGCATGCGGGGATGAACCGCTCGAAGATGCAGTAAAGGCTGCGGCTGATGCCGTGTTCCCCGCGCATGCGGGGATGAACCGTCTCCCGTATCCCCTCCACCAGCAGGCGTTGGAGTGTTCCCCGCGCATGCGGGGATGAACCGAAGGCCAGTGTAGAAATCCTCAATATGGCGACCGTGTTCCCCGCGCATGCGGGGATGAACCGATGAATGGCAGTGTAAAATTAGCGCTAGAGGAGGTGTTCCCCGCGCATGCGGGGATGAACCCGTTACCTCGCGCTTTGCCTTGCGGATATTGCGGTGTTCCCCGCGCATGCGGGGATGAACCAGCCAGCAGTAGTATCTGATAAAGGAGTTGATATGTGTTCCCCGCGCATGCGGGGATGAACCACTCCGGTACAAACACCGGTACAAACACCGGTAGTGTTCCCCGCGCATGCGGGGATGAACCGTGCAGGCTCCACAGATGGAGGCGATAGAGGTTAGTGTTCCCCGCGCATGCGGGGATGAACCGCTAGGGGACAATCGCAGCAGGAACGCACTCGCCGTGTTCCCCGCGCATGCGGGGATGAACCGCTGCCGCATCATCTTAGTAAGGCGGATGGATATGTGTTCCCCGCGCATGCGGGGATGAACCGATTAGAACTAAATGAAATAGAATATAGAGAGCGGTGTTCCCCGCGCATGCGGGGATGAACCGAGGTCGAGAATAATCAATGCAACTACTGATGAGGTGTTCCCCGCGCATGCGGGGATGAACCGCAAATACAGATACCGACAGAAATTATCGCTGATGTGTTCCCCGCGCATGCGGGGATGAACCGTAATAGAAGGGCGGTATATGCCGCCCTTAATTAGTGTTCCCCGCGCATGCGGGGATGAACCGCGTCTCTTGAGCTATCATTGATTCCTAGCAGAGGTGTTCCCCGCGCATGCGGGGATGAACCGCGAATCGTTATATCCTCGTGGCAGAAGATACTAGTGTTCCCCGCGCATGCGGGGATGAACCGAGCTAATAAGAAGGCTGTCGAGGATGCCGAGAGGTGTTCCCCGCGCATGCGGGGATGAACCGTAGTGGCTTCCATCCAGAGAATACTCCGCGAGGGTGTTCCCCGCGCATGCGGGGATGAACCGCTGTTGTATCGTTCCGCCAAGGCGTTGTACTTGGTGTTCCCCGCGCATGCGGGGATGAACCGAGTAATCTGTCCTGTGCCTACTACGCCCATATTGTGTTCCCCGCGCATGCGGGGATGAACCGCAATAATAGCCGCTACAACATCGAACCAGCCGTGTGTTCCCCGCGCATGCGGGGATGAACCCCACAGTGTCGAAATTATGGCAATATTGCGGGCGTGTTCCCCGCGCATGCGGGGATGAACCGGCTGATGCTGCGGCTAAATATCTTGGTAAATACGTGTTCCCCGCGCATGCGGGGATGAACCGTCTTCTATTGCAAGTTCGGGATATAGTTCTTGCGTGTTCCCCGCGCATGCGGGGATGAACCGGTTGTGACGGTATTCGGTAAGGATTATGAACTGGTGTTCCCCGCGCATGCGGGGATGAACCGGCGCTTATTTTCCTTTTCTCGCATTTCATTTAAGTGTTCCCCGCGCATGCGGGGATGAACCGTCTTTCGTAGTGCTTCATCCGCTGACATCGCGCGTGTTCCCCGCGCATGCGGGGATGAACCGGATCGCTGGTCAGGTATTGATTGGATAGCTCTTGTGTTCCCCGCGCATGCGGGGATGAACCGGCGCTTATTTTCCTTTTCTCGCATTTCATTTAAGTGTTCCCCGCGCATGCGGGGATGAACCGCTATTGAAAAAAAGCTTGACTGCTATTGACAGTGTGTTCCCCGCGCATGCGGGGATGAACCGATATTGTCCGAGAAATACAACGTCAAAATAGACGTGTTCCCCGCGCATGCGGGGATGAACCGTATTCTGCCCTGTTTTCTTGGCCTCCTCAATACGTGTTCCCCGCGCATGCGGGGATGAACCGGAATTGTCAGATGCGGCGACGCAGGGGTTGCAGTGTTCCCCGCGCATGCGGGGATGAACCGTTTTTGGGAAAAGAACTCTATAAAAATACTTGAGTGTTCCCCGCGCATGCGGGGATGAACCGGTTGTGACGGTATTCGGTAAGGATTATGAACTGGTGTTCCCCGCGCATGCGGGGATGAACCGATGAGTTTGATGATTTTGCGCCTGACTGTGTAAGTGTTCCCCGCGCATGCGGGGATGAACCGAATTGCGCTGTACTGGTGATAAATTCTGGGGAGGTGTTCTCCGCGCATGCGGGGATGAACCGCGTCGGATTGTTGGATATTTCCATAGCTGCGACGTGTTCCCCGCGCATGCGGGGATGGACCGCATTTATGGCGCGGCGATTAGGGATTAGATAGGGTGTTCCCCGCGCATGCGGGGATGAACCGCGCTCGATTGAGGAGTTTAGAGGAAAGTTTAGTGTGTTCCCCGCGCATGCGGGGATGAACCGCCGAAGCTTGTCGCTTCTAATCCTGACAATGATGTGTTCCCCGCGCATGCGGGGATGAACCGCGCTCGATTGAGGAGTTTAGAGGAAAGTTTAGTGTGTTCCCCGCGCATGCGGGGATGAACTACCATTCTCTCCAATTAGGATTATGCTGGGCCCAACGGGCAGGGCCACTACAGAAACTGAATAAGTGGAAGGGTCCAGTTATTTTGGACACAAAGTTAAGAAAAATCTATGAATTCAGCTCCTCATATTCTCGAAGAGCAATATACCCTAATGCAGAATGCTTTCTTATACTGTTGTAGTACAACTCAATGGAGTTAACCAGTGCCTGACGTGCTTCGTCTTTTGTCGTGAAGGTTGCATCGTTCACGAATTCCTCTTTGAGCGTCTTATAGAACGATTCCATGAGCGCATTGTCGTATGGTCTTGAGTGAAATCTTGTTGCAACACGTTCGCACAGGCTCGATTAGAATATTTCTTGTTGTAATTCTTGGAGGCTTTTCGTGCACCTTTCGCATAGAGATCCATACGACGAATGAGCTTTACTCTTAGTCGTCCGTAATGCTGTTCGAATACCTCGTGTATCTTTTGTGAGAGAAATTCATTCTCGAGCTTTCGATCAGATGGTTTACGTGCACACTATGCATAAAACCCACTGCGTGAGATTCTCATTGTGCTTCCATTGCTAGGAAATGCACTCTCTCCGTAGTTCTTATACTCGTTCACCCAACGATACAGAATATTCGAATGCACTCAAAAGTTGGTGTGCTACCTCAAGATACTGGCACTTCATCATCGAGCACGAGCTTCACGGCTGCTACCTTAAACTCTTTGTTGAACTTCCTTCTGGACCTCAACTCTTCCTTTTTTCTCTTAACTCCATGTCTATTTTATCATATCTCCTCCATGATTCAGTTTCTGTAGTAGCTCTGTCCATTGGGCTCAGCATACACCGCGAGACCGCTAATCTCGATGCCCTCGTCGCCGAGGCGGAGGAGGCAGTTGAGCTCTTGAAGGAGCATCGCTCCGCCCTCATCACTGCGGCCGTCACCGGCAAGATCGATGTGGAGGAGGCGTAGGCCGCCCAGGCCTGGCATGCCTCAATTTTCTCGCCAATACTTTATATTTGTGCTATAATGCGTATTATGAGTACGCTAGATGGCACAAATATAAAGCAACTCCTTAAAAAGCATCCCCGGAATACAGTACTTACCGCCCGACAGTTGCTCGCCTATGGCATATCCCGGGATCTTCAACGTGTCTATGTCCGTTCGGGCTGGCTCAAGCGGATAGGGCCAGGCGCCTACATCCTCCTGGAGGACACGGTCAGCCTCGATGGAGCCATCCACGCTCTGCAGACGGGCCTGGCCTTGAGCATCCACCTGGGCGGTTACTCCGCTCTAGCAGAACGCTATGGCAAGACACATAACCTCCCCGTGGAGCGTCCCTCAGAACTCTTCGCCTTCCGGGGCGAGAAGCTCCCCGCCTGGTTCCGGTCGAACTACGCTTCCAATTGTGTTATCTCTTTTAGCTCCTTTTTGCCCGCCAAGGCTGGTCTCGTGGATTTCGACTCAGGCGGCTTTACCGTAAAGATTTCGTCCCTCGAGCGAGCCATGCTGGAGATGCTCTACCTCTCGCCCGAGCGCCACACTCTACGGGAAACCTACCAGATCATGGAGCTCCTCACCTCAGTGAAACCCGCCTTGATTCAGGCTCTCCTCGAGCAGTGCTCGTCGGTCAAGGTGAAGCGCCTCTTTCTCTACATGAGCGATCGCGCCGGCCACGCCTGGAGGAATCGCCTCGACCTGTCCAGGATCGATCTAGGATCTGGCATCCGCGAGATAGAAAAGGGCGGCAAAGTGGACAGAAATTACAACATAGTCATCGGTGATCTGGGGGATATATGAGAGAGGAATACCTGAATCAGGTAGCCCTCCTTGTGGAAACCCTTCCGCACATCGCCAAGGAACCCTGTTTTGCCCTCAAGGGCGGTACAGCTATCAACCTCTTCTATCGCGATATGCCCCGTCTATCGATCGATATCGATCTCGCCTATGTTTTTTTCGACGATAGGGCTACGGCTGTCTCCAATATAGACGCAGCACTATCCCGTATAGCTGAGTCCCTGGCCTCCCATGGGCTCACAGCGACCGTACAAGGCCGCGCCGAAAATAAGATCATCGTCTCGAACCAAGGGGCTTCGATTAAGATTGAGCCGAATTATACCCTGCGTGGGTGGGTCTTCGAGCCGTCTGTGCAGAGCATAGCTCCCAAGGCCGAAGCAGATTTCGGTTATGCCGAGATCGCGATCGTCTCAAAACCCGAACTCTATGGCGGGAAGATATGTGCTGCCCGGGATCGCCAGCACCCACGGGACCTCTTTGATATAGCCAGGCTCTTCGATTCCGATGCGCCGGTCGGGCGCCTTATGGACGGTTTTGTCGCCATGCTGCTCTGCCACAACAGGCCCATCCATGAACTCCTCGATCCTGCTCCCAAAGATCAATCCGAGGTCCTGGAGAAAGAGTTCAAGGGGATGACCGATTCCCCATTCACGTATGCCGATCATCGCGCGGCTTTCGAAAAACTTCTGAGCTTCCTGCGATCGGGAGTTGCTTCCTACAGGCAGTTGCTCCTCGATTTCGTATCGCTCAAAGCCGATCTTTCACGGGTATCAATCCCTAATCTAGATCGATTGCCGGCTATTGGATGGAAGCAGGAAAATCTACGTCGCCTCCAAAGCAAAAACCCGAGAAAATTCGAGGAACAGTACGAAAAGTTATACGAACTATTGAAATAGCGCCTATAATGACGAATTGAAAAACGGAGTTACTTCCATGAACAATATACATATGGAAAAAGAATTCTAGTCCAACATCGTCGACTATCTTTCCACCCATGGCTAGCAGGAAGGCCCTTGCTAGCGCTAGAAAACATGACAAAAAATCAACATGATTTCTTAACTAAGTTTCAATCTAGAAAAAACATATGTTAGTTAAAATTTAAAAGTGCACTGTTTAATACTTTAAAGTGCACTAAATCCGAAGACAGAACTCTATATTCATTACAGAGAATATCCTTGTACCAAATACGAAGTAAAGTATAGTTCTCAGATTTGTCTGGAACTGCGTGAATGTCAACCTCATCGATTTCTTATAGGAGCCTTATGTACTTGGTGGTAGTTATAGTGCTGTACCTCTTCGCGGAGGATTTCTCGAGCATCTTTGATATTGGTAATAGAGTCTTGTGAACATCGACGTACAAGATGATCCTGAAGCCATTGATAAGGTCTTTCTATTTTCCCCTTTGGTCATACTTTCTTAATAATTCACTCCGAATATAACTATAATTGTAGTTCCTAATAGGAATCTCAGGGTCATTTATAAGCCTTTTCTCCTCGATAAGCTCTTTAGTTATGTTCTTCTCGATCTCAGTATCTATTCTTCGCCTAAGCTCTCTATTCTTTGTCAAAAGAGTGAAAGTATCAGGATTATCACGTAAGGCTTTCAGAAGTTCAAAGAATCTTCTTCGCCTTATATCCAATAGAGTCTGGATATAGTGAGCAGGTATTTCCTTGTTGATATAGAGGATGAAAAGTTCTCTTACCTCTTCATCTGTAAAACGATGTTGAAGCTGTTCCTTCATAGCATTTTCTCCTCAACAAATGCTTAGATTCCCTTCTAGAAACAGCTTCAGAGTAGTGCACTTTTAAACTTTAAACCCTCAAAAAACAGTGCACTTTTGATTCTTAAATGACACGGTATCTTGCTTTGTTTGTGTGAAAGCTTCTGTTATACTTTTCTCCACGGACGTTCCTTTTGATTGGTCTTCTTCACAACAATAACCTATCAAAAAT
>Ga0209718_1002119_pt1 | contig 20259 bp, 18 predicted proteins | sample AD_JPNAS1_MetaG_FD_184420 | JGI IMG/M metagenome (GOLD analysis project Ga0209718, IMG submission 184420) | Active sludge microbial communities of municipal wastewater-treating anaerobic digesters from Japan - AD_JPNAS1_MetaG (SPAdes) (version 2) | ecosystem: Engineered > Bioreactor > Anaerobic... | reverse complement strand
GTCCGGCACAATGGGACTGAGACACGGCCCATACTTCTACGGAAGGCAGCAGTTAGGAATTTTGCGCAATGGACGAAAGTCTGACGCAGCGACATCGCGTGTGGGATGACGGCCCTCGGGTTGTAAACCACTTTTTGGGAGCCATGAAGGCGCCCAGAATAAGGAACTACTAACTACGTGCCAGCAGTCGCGGTAATACGTAGGTTCCAAGCGTTGCCCGGTTTTATTGGGCGTAAAGCGTCTGTAGGTGGTTTTTTAAGTCTTGTTTCAAAGACCCCGACTTAATCGGGGAAAGGGGCAGGATACTGGAAAACTAGAGTTATATCGGGGTTACTGGAATTTGTGGTGTAGGGGTAAAATCCGTGGATACCACAAAGAACACCAAGCGCGAAGGCGGGTAACCAGGTATACACTGACACTCAGAGACGAAAGCTAGGGTAATCAATCAGATTAGAGACCTGAGTAGTCCTAGCCGTAAACATTGTCTGTTAATTTTTCCCTATTTTAGGGGGAGATGTTAGCTAACGCGTTAAACAGACCGCCTGGGGAGTATAGCCGCAAGGCCGAAACTCAAACGAATTGGCGGGGAGGCGCACAACCAGTGGAGCATGTGGTTCAATTCGATACGAAGCGATAAACCTTACCTGGGTTTGAAATGTATCTGCAAGCTTTATGAAAGTAGAGCTGCCTTCGAGGGTGATACACAGCTGTTGCATGGCTGTCGTCAGCTCGTGACGTGAGTTGTTCTCTTAAGTGAGGTAACGAGCGCAACCCCTATTCCGTGTTACTGTGTCACGGAAGACTGCCCAGCATTATTTTGTTGGGAGGAAGGAGGGGACGATGTCAAGTCATCATGATGCTTATATCCAGGGCTACACACATCCTACAATGGGTTGTACAGAGGGTTGCAAGACCGCAAGGTGGAGCTAATCCCTAAAACATCCCTCAGTTGGGATTGCAGGCTGCAATTTGCCTGCATGAACCCGGAATTGGTAGTAATCGCAAATCAGAAGATTGCGGTGAATACGTTCTCGCCTCTTGCACACACTGCCCGTCAAATCAGCAAAGTTGAGGGTACCCAAAGGCTCTGATTCGTCAGGGACTAAGGTAAATTCAGCGATGAGGGTTAAGTCGTAACAAGGTATCCGTACTGGAAGGTGCGGATGGATCACCTCCTTTGAGGTTTGTTCCGTTGACAAAACGGAACCACTCAATTCTTTCTGGTACTAACAGTCGGCTCTAGATGAATGCCTCTAAATTATTGCCCCGCCTTTGCGGGGTTTTTGGTATTTTAAGGTCTAAGTTTGAGCAAATTGACAAATTTAGCCCCACCAACACCACCCCCAATACTTCTGGTTAACATATTCAACAAATGTTTTCCGCCAATTCCGCGACTAAAGATATATGACATCAAAAATTGACTCTGGTAATCTGCCTCAACATATTGCCATTATCATGGACGGCAACCGTCGTTGGGCTGCTGCCCGTGGTCTGACTGCCGGCGATGGTCACAAAGCCGGTGCCAAAAATCTCGAAGTTATTATGAACCATTGCCTTGATTTAGGTGTTAAACACTTGACTGTTTATGCCCTGTCTACCGAAAACTGGCAAAAACGATCTCCCGAAGAAGTTAAAGGCATTTTTGATTTACTCGTCTGGCTGGTCAAAAATAATTTTCAAAAATATGCTCATGCCGACATTAGATTAAATATTTTGGGTAATTTTACTGTTTTTCCTGATTACGTCACTCAGGCTATTAACCAAGCCGTCTCAGTTAAAGTCAAAAATCCCAAGTTAATTATGAATATTGCCCTTAACTATGGTGGTCGTGACGAATTGATTACGGCTGTCAAAAAAATTATCAAAGCCAAAACTCCCTCAGATCAAATTAATGAAGATTTAATTTCCCAATATCTCTATACCGCCGGTCAGCCAGAACCGGAATTGATTATTCGTCCCGGTGGGGAAGTCAGATTATCCAACTTTCTTTTGTGGCAGTCATCTTATTCCGAACTTTATTTTTCCGATATTCTTTGGCCCGATTTTGGACCCGAACAGTTAGATCAGGCTATAATCTGGTATCAACAACGTCAACGTCGTTTAGGTAAATAACTAGATCAGCTTAATTCCCAGCACCAGCTCCAAAATTTGCGCCACAAAGTAAGATATAAATATTACTAAAAATCCGATTAATCCCGCCGTAATTTTACCCTGTGCCGCCTTGATCTTATCCGGATTTCCTGCCGCCGTCATCATTCCTATTCCACCCATCACTATCAAAAACAGCAAAATTATCCCTGCTACCACATAAATATAAGGTATTAAGGAATTAAATATATTTGCTGGAGTCGAATTTTTAAATTTAAAGTCAGTTCCTTCATAACCCGGCAGGACTACTTCCGCTCCCAGTCGACCACCTCTCCCTCCATACAAAGTCTCATTTCTTTCTTCCGACTCAGCTCCAAAAACTTTCTCAATTAACATAATTTTATTTTACCAATTTACCCTAATCCGGGTATACGTAAAATATTAACTGCTATTAGTCTGAAGATAAATAAGGCAAATATTGACACTAGTAATCCGGTTATAGCTGAGGTTATTGTTTCTTTTGCTCCTTGAACCTTTTTTTCATCTCCCGACGAAGTCGCCATCAATATAAATCCATAAACCATCAGCAAAAACGCAATTCCTCCCGATATTCCAAATAAAATCTGCAGTAGCCAAGACACAAACCCCTCAGTTGTATATGGCACACAACCAAGAGCCGTCTCTACACACTCAGCTGCTCTAACCGGCATTGGCTGCCAAAAAAATCCTCCCATTATCAGACCCAAAAACAATCTTATCTTCCTTTTCATTATGACTCCAGTATATCAAATGCTACACTTAAATAGTGAGATTCAATCCTCCAAAATTACTGTTTTTACTGGTTCTTATTTTTGTCGGTTTTTGGCTAATCAAGCCGGCTCTTGCCGATGATCTCCAAAATCAGATTGATCAGATTACCAAACAAATTTCCGATCTGGAATCAGCTATTGCTCCTCTCAAAACCGAATCTTCCGATCTCCAAAAAAAGATTTCCTCCGCCAAATCTCAGATTACTAAAATTGAAGGTCACATTTCTGCCCTCAACCAAAACCTGGCTGACAAAGAAACGGAACTAAATAACCAGCAAAAGCTTTTAGAAGCCAGAGTCAGGCGCTATTACAAAAACAGCAAAAAATTTAATCCCATTCTTATGTTTTTATCTTCCCAAGAGGGGACTTCGCTACTGCAGCAATATACCTGGTCTCAATCCATCATCAGTCAAGACAAAAACATAATTTCCCAATATAGTGCCGATATTTATTCTCTTAATACCAACAAAACCAAGCTTGAATCCGAAAAAACCAAATTGGCTAATCTCAAGAAAAACCTAGAATCCCGCTTTGGGTTTTTAGCCGGCGAGATCAAAAAAGCCGAGACCTACAAAGCTGAACTTTCTGCCAAACAACAATCCTTGATTGCCGAAAAAACTGCCATGTTTAATACCTCTGTTGGCGACGTTTCCTCTTCTGATGATCCTGCTTCCCGAGCAGATTACAACCCGGGATTTTCTCCAGCTTTTGCCGCCTTTTCTTTTGGTGCTCCTCACCGCAAGGGTATGTCTCAGTATGGTGCCTACGGTCGGGCCAAATCAGGTCAAAATCATGAAGCTATTCTTAAAGCCTATTATGGTGATATTAGGGTTGAAAAAATTGACACCAACGGCTCTATCAAAACCGACAAGGGCACCCTGCCTTTTGAAGATAATTATCTTGTTGGTATTGCTGAAATGCCCGCCCGTTGGGGTGATAACGGTGGTTATGAAGCTCTCAAAGCTCAGGCAATTGCTGCCCGCACTTACGCTCTCAGTTACACCAACAATCTCTCCGGTTCTATTTGCACTACCGAATCCTGCCAAGTTTATAGTTCCGCCCGTCTCAACTCGCCCGGCCGGTGGAAACAGGCTGTTGAAGATACTCGGGGTATGGTCGTTAAAAGCAACAAAACCGGCAATATTTTTTCTACCATGTATGCTTCCACTTCCGGTGGCGCCACCTATTCTTATAGTTCTCTGAGCCATTCCACTCCTCAAGTTTGGGATACCACCTGCGGCAATCAGTCTTGTTGGCCCAACGACGCCTACGAAAAAATTGCCGGTTCTCCTTGGTATTACAAAGGTTGGTATAAAACCAGAAGCAACAATTCTTATGGTCGCTCGCACCCCTGGCTCAATCAGGAAGAATTTGCCGATATTGTTAATGCTGTTTTATATTTTGACAAAACCGGTGATTCCAGCCACTTGTCTCAAATTCAAAACTGTATTGGCTCTTGTGATGGCAATGCTTGGTCCAAAGATGAGCTCAGGCGTCAGGTCGCCGACAAAGGCGGTCCAATTTCTTCCATCAACTCTGTCAGTGTTGACTATTCCACCAGCGGTGATACCCGAACTGTTCACATCTCCACCGACAAAGGTCAGCTAAATTTTTCTGCTGCTAACTTCAAAACCGTCTTCAATCTTAGAGCTCCGGGAGCCTTAGTTATCAAATCCGGTCTTTTTAATCTCGAAAAGAAATAATTTTTTTTGCTAAACTATAGTTATGAATCGATCTCAAGATTTGGATGCCATTGCCCCCGATGATCCCATCATCCCCGCCAAAAAATCTGCTCCTGTCAAAAAAAAGAAACCTTCTGTCAAATCTGATTCTCCTGCCGCCGAACCTGATGTTTATGGACTTCTTGGACACACCCAAAACTCATTTTCTTCAGTTTTAGTCAAACCCAAAATCCTTTCTTTTCAGGAGCAAGACGATGGCGAAAAAATATATGTTGGTCTCAGACCTCACTGGATTAACAATCTTTCCTGGATTGTCACTTTTGTTTTTATGATTTTTCTCCCCATCTTGTTTAAATATATTGACATCCTTGATATTTTTCCCGTTAGTTACGTTAATTTTATTTTAGTTTTTTGGTATCTTTTTACCTTTATTTATGCCTTCGAAAAGTTTTTGAGCTGGTATTCAAACATTTTTATTATTACCGACCAGCGCATTATTGATATTGATTTCAAAAATATTCTCAACAAACATTTTGTCCAAACCCGGTTTGCCCAAATTGAAGATATTTCTTCATCCATCAAAGGTATTCTTGGCACCTTTTTTAATTATGGCGACGTTATTATCCAAACCGCCTCCGAGGACAACAAAATTAAATTTGAAAAAATTCCCAATCCCAGCAAAATCATTATGGTTATCAAAGATCTCCAGGATCTCGACCGTCAAAAACGGGGAGGAGCTTTATGATTTTTCCCCAAAACCAAGTCCTAACCAGCTACTTTCTTTCTGCCGTCAAAGTTTTTCTTTTTATTCTGGCAGCCATGTTTGTTTTTCTCTCAGCTATTGTTGTCAAACAGGTAGCCTCCATTACCAAAAGTGTTTCTGATAAATTTAACCCCACCCTGACTCTTATTTCTTATATCTTTTTAATTCTCACCCTTATTTTAGTTCTGACTGTTTTGACTTTATAGTATCATTAATTAATGCACTTCACTTGTCGCTCTCTTATTGGCAAAACCACTCCCGGCTGGTGGTCGCAATACTGGGAAAATGAACCCGACGACGATCAGAAATTTACCAAAGGCCACCTTTTTGGCTTAATCAGCCTTGAGTCGCTTGATGCTCCCGAACTCCAGGATATCGGTCGGGATATTATTGCCAAAATAAATCAGTTTTATTTTTCCCTAGAATCTTTTTCCGTCACCCAAAATCTCCGCCAAACCCTGTCCCATATCCAACAACACCCCGAATTTGCTCACCTAAAAATAAACATTACCCTATTAATAGTTGTTAACCAACAATCCTTTTTTGCCGCCCTGGGTGATTTTAAAGTTATTCTCCAACGGGAATCAAAAATAAGCCAGATTCTTGCCGGCAGCAACCAGGACATCACTTTGGTTTTTGGTCCCATTGTTGGCGGTGACAAGTTATTTATTATCAGTCAACCGTTTTTTGATAGTCTTGGTTTTGACCAAATCAAAAACTTTCTTCTTGATACCCGCTTATCTACTATCGAAGAAAATTTTTTATCTTTTCTTTACTCTCTTGATGACCAAACCGGACACGCCTCCGCCCTTATCCAAGTCCACCAGGATTTAGACATTCCCATCCCCACCACCGACAACCCACCTCCGCCACCCCCGCCCCCACCAGTGTCTCCTCCAAAGGATTCTTCTCCTTCAGTCTATCTCCGTCGCCATCCTCATTTTAAAATCGGCGATCGCAAAAAGATTCAAATTGCCGTCGCCCTGCTTCTTCTATTGGGTTTGCTTGTTAGTTTCTTTTTTGGCTATCGCAAAAATCAATCTGCCCGGGCCGAATCTCAGTTTCAATCTCTCAAAGCCGAACTCGAAAAAAAACTCAACCATATCTCTGTCGTCAAAAGTCTTGATCTTAATACTGCCTATCAAACCGCCAAAGAATCAAAACAGATTATTCAAAAAATGTCTGATCTTAACATTCACTCCGACCAGGTATCTCAATTTCAATCTCAGGTTGATTCTGTTCTTTCCCAAACCGGTGACAGCGATGTCTTTTCTCCTCAAATGCTCTATGACACTTCCTTAATTGTCAGTCAACCCGGTTTTTCCCGGATATTTTTCTCCCAAAATAATATCTATCTTCTTGATCCCATCAATGGCCGGATTGATAGCTTCGACCCCAACACCAAATCCACCAAAAACATTAGTCTTTCTTCTGAACTCAAATCCGCCCAAAAAGTTCTGACTGATGCCAACAATGTCTACACTCTGATTCAAAATCAGATTAAGTTAGTCGAAAAAAATAGTTTAACTTCAAAACTGGATTTTAGCTCTCATTCCTCTCTTAATCCCACCGATGTCCAGTTCTGGAATGGTTCTATTTATGTTCTTGACGCTCCTTCCCAGTCAATTTGGAAGTTCACTCCCAGCGCTTCCGGTTTTTCTTCTCCCCAATCCTGGCTCAAAGGCGAAACTAAACTTAATCTTGGCACTAATTCTCTTGACATTGATGGTCGGATTTGGGTCCTGACCGATTCTGGTCAAATAAGTTTCTATACCAGCGGAGTTGATTCTAAATTTAAATCCAACCAGTCGCTCAATTTTACTCAAGCCAAATTTATTTCTACTCCCGCCAACAGCGATTACCTTGTTTTTAGCGATGAAGCCAAATATATCTATACCTACAAAAAAACCGGTGAATTCAATTCCAAATATAATTTAGGGGATCTAAAACTTATTGATCTTACCTTTGATCCCGCCGCCAAAACTATTTATTTTTTGGCCGGTGATCAAAAAATATACAAAATCACCCTATAGTTCCAATTTTATACTTTAAAAACTTTACACACCTGATAAACTAGCCTATGCGCTATTTCAACAAAGATTCTCGGGATTTTAATTTTATCCACAAATTTGAGGCTGGTCTCGTTCTCACCGGCGCCGACGCCAAATCTCTCCGGGTTCAGCCGCCGCAATTTTTGGGTTCAAAAATTGAGGTTATCAACGGTCAGCCTGTCATTTTTAATCTCAAAATTCCCCGATATAAATATTCCCAAAATCAAATTACCGATACCACTCCCGAAAGAAATCTTCTTTTATCCGGCAAAGAAATTGCCAAACTTATTTCTCTTCGTCACCAAAAATACATGATTATCCCCATTGCTATTTACCTTCAGGGCAAATGGTTCAAAGTCGAAATTGGGATTGGCCGGAAAATGAGAAAGTTTGAAAAACGGGATAAAATCAAAAACCGCGAAGTTCAAAAATCACTTCATTAATCCACTTATAACCAAGTATAAATATAAGTTTTAGGTTTTACGCTATACTTAAAATTAGACATGGTCTACGAAGTTTCCCGCTTTTCTAAAATCAAAACAATTATTGAGCGTCAAATTCTCAACACTCTCGATTTTCTCTACACCGATAATCAAATCACCGAAATCGGGGTCATCAAAATTGCTAAATCTGTCCTTAGCAGCATTGACACCGCTTCCACCGTCCCCGAATTACTTAAACACACCCATCAATTTACTCGCCAGTATCCAATTTTTACAGAAAATATCCAAAAAACCATTACCACTTTAAATCTATCTTATGCCGATTGATGCTTTGGACAAAAACCCAACTATTTCCCCAAAACCACCTGAAAAAAAGGATGTTTCAACACCCAAAAATAACAAAGAGAAATTCTTTCCCACTCTCAAGGACAAAATTGCTAGTATTTTTGCTAGTCGGGACGACAAAAACCCCAGAGAAACACTTCAGGAAATATCTTTATTGGAAACTGTCAAAGAATCAGATAAATCCCAAAATAATACAAATCCTGATTTTGACCCAAATTTTTTTCAAAAAATCAGAGACCGTCAAGAAGCTCAAAAATTATCCCAACAAATCAAATCTGAGGCTGCAAAATATTCTGAAAATCAACCAATTATCAAGACACTTTTTCCTCGACAGCCAAGCCTATATGAACAATACCACCAGAAATACAAAAAAGAAAGAAAAACCATCCGCGGGACTATCAATCGGTCCGCCAACATCCGCCGCCTCCAAAAAGAAGGTCTTTCAAAATCCGACGCCAAAGAAATATATGACAGTTTGCGCTTCCGTGGAGTTCCAGATTTTTTAATAAAAATACCAAAAGAAGATTTCTATGGAAATCTTTATAAAGACACTCCATTAAGTTACTCTCAAATGATTACCCTTTTAAAAAATTCCCCCAAAATTATTGACAGACTCAATTCTCTTGGTCTTATGGAGTCTCCAACTGAATTTAATATCACTTACTTAAATGACAGCATATTAACCCTCACAGACGCTCAATTTCTCGAAAAAAAAGACCAGATCGATCAGCTATTTTTTATAGAAAATAAAATGAAAATAAGGGAAATTATGTCCCGAGGCCCATTAGACAGTGCCACACTTAATTTCATTAATTATTTTAGTTCTGAGTTTTTAACACAACAAAATCAAAAAATAGATTTTTCTATGTTTCAAGATGATTTTTTGAGTTTGCTTCTTCATACAGAAAATACACCATCCTATGATTATCAAACTACCTTTTTAAACATTATCCAAAAACTAATTGTTTCAGATATTAACCAAAACAGCCCCATAAAAATTCATGAATTATTATCACTCCACGAAACTAATGGTCAGTTTAATGACAAAAATCCTATTGTTTTGCTGTTAAGCAAAACCGATAGGGCAGAACAAAAATATATCATAAGTATTTTTCAAAAATATAGCAAAAATAAAATCGGACACAATGATTACGAAAATCTAATTAAAAAAGACGGAACAATAGGAATAAATTTTATTAAAGATTTTGTTTCATCCTCAGAAACCATCTCAAACAACACAAGGATCAGATCTGCTCTTTTTGAAATGGTAACCATCTCAAACTCTACAGATTATCAAAGTTTAAAATCTCTTTTATCAAACCAAGAAATTTTTAGTTCGTTTTCTTCAGAAGACCAACTATTTTGGACAAAGATATTAGCCGTTGGTGACACTCCATATCTTAATTTTCTTATTAGAAATAAAAACTCTATTAACTCTTTTATCGACCAAAATAATCAGCCAACACTGGAATTATTATCAAAACTAATTGAGGCAAAAAGCGACTTTTCTACTTTTAGTTCCATTTGCACTCCCGAATTAGTTGATAAAATATCCGACTCGCATCCAGATAAAACACTTCTTGTCTTAGTTTCAAGGACTCAGTCTCAGCCAGTCTACGATTTCCTGACTCAAAATAAAAGTGTTTTACAAAAAATTAACGATTCTCTTCACCCTAAAGAGACATTAGAACAATATGTTTCCGTTATTACACAAATCAATTCTTCTCCTTCAAAAGAAATTCTCAAAATTAAAAATCAGTTATTGATTGAAATTTTGAATCATCCAAACCCATTAGAGACATATCAGAAAATTTCTGATATTTTCATAGAAAATAATTTACCTCTTATTGGAAAAATTGCGAAAGTGTTTTATACCCTCTACCCACCATCTGTTATCGAATCAAAACTAAATACAAATAAAGAACTTAGCCGGGTCCTTTTGACTCATCCCTCCGCCCGCCTCCGCCAAAGCATTATCTTTAATGATCTTCTAAAGGTTAACCTTGAATCCGGCGAGACAAGTTTAGTAAATTTTCTAAATTTGTTAAACCAAAATTCTGTTGTTTTAGATAAAGCCAGGGATGGAAGTCCACTTACTCCGACTGAAAGTCATCAACTGTCTTTTTTCTTCAAAAAATTAAACACCCTGTATGACTCTTCACTTCTAAGTCGCATTCAACCAACTGAGGCTTCGGATACTTCCACAATTCAATCAGAGATTTCTGAACTGTACAAAAAATATCAGGTAAAAGAAGGCCAGAGTTTAAATGATCGGGTTATTGAAATGTATTTCTCAGGTTTAGGTATAAAAACTATCTCCGAAGCATTGGATTACATTAAAAAATCAAAAGAGGCCGCTCATAACAGAAATCTCAAACCAACACAGTTTGTTATTTCTCAAGGAGACTTGATAAAAAACATCAATTCAGAAAACTTGGGTAGTATTTTGAATTTCGGCAGTATCGCTCGTGAATACCTTGGAGCTGATGCTGGCAGTGACGTTACCCCATTTGACACCGACGTTATAATGTCAGATGACGAATACCCAGTCAAAAATTATGATCAAATTGCCGCTTCAGGATATGGTGATATTTATATAGTTATAAAGAATCGGGGTCAATTTCAAGACACAACAAGCGACCCCAACCCCCAATATGATCCTTCTAAACTTGAAGTTTTTCAAAGCGGCGTAGTTAAAAAGAACCATTATGGTGTAAGGACCGGCTTCCCGTCATCAGAAATTGATTTTATAATTACACCAAAAAATGAACCCAAAAAACTGGAAAACATCTTTTATGAAATTGCTAAACACGGTGTTTATATACCAGTTTTAGATAACAATGGAGACTGTGTTTTTACCCCCCAAGATTATGAAAGATATCGTCATTCTTTTGATGGAGTTAAACAATTCGGAGGTGATCACTTTGAGATTGAGAGATCTCAACCGTCAGATCCTTTCTATCAAGAAATTATTGATCTAAAAAAATCTATTCAATCTGAGCCGACAGATAGTGTGTCATTAGCTGATACCCAAATTAAGGAAAGAATTAAGAAAATTTTTGATTCCTTAAATATTCCTTTTAAAGACCAATTTGATACCTCAATTTTAGGCTCGCGTCTCTACAATATTGGATCTTCAGGTCGCCACACTAATCTACCGGGTGATTTTGATTTTGATTACAACATAGTCCTTGACGCTCCAAATTATTCAAAACTAAGTATTGTTGTTGATGAAATCAAAAAACACTTCTCTCATCAAAGCGAAACCCCTTCAGAATCAAGTCAAATTAGACTTATTGGAGTTACTGGTATTGGTTCTGAGCTTATAGATCTTGATATTGGTATCAATACCACTGCCAGTACCTTAATTTTTGCTTCTCATGAAGCTATCGAACAAAAACTTGATTCAATTAAACTTTCTTACGGGGAAGATAGTTATCAAGAAGTCATTGCCAATATTTTATTAGCAAAAAAGATTCTAAAAGAAAACCATGCTTACAAAAAGGGCGATAACCAAGATGGAGGATTTGGTGGCATTGGCACTGAAAACTGGATTTTGTCTAATAATGGTAGTATCAAAAAAGCTTTTGAAACCTTCTGGCAGGCAGCTCACAAAGACGGGCGCGAACTTACGTTAGAGGAATTTAGAAAACGTTATTTTATTCTTGACCCAGGAGAAAATCTTCGAATAACTGGCAGAAGTCACGACAATTTTGTTTTTACCCTCCAGGATAAGGGTTACAAGGCCATGCTCAAAGCAATAGGTAAATATATTTCTTAATTTATGCGGAGATGCCAGGTAACGAACCCGGGTCCGAAAGTTGACTTTAAAAAACTTCTACAAGCTTAGATTAGCCTTATCCTACACCTCTAACAGCTAAAGCTAACTCAAAGCGTTAGAGTGCCGATTGTTGAGAGCATTACCTCTCGCTTTAGCGGTCAAAAAATCGGGATTTTAATCGCTACATTTCGGTTTAGTTAACACTTTTTAGCTTCCTCCGAAACAGAAAACCAAAAAATGGTTGAGTGCTTAAGCTAATGCAAAAGCGGTAGCCTTGGGAGCAAAAGCGCCGGTAAAGGCGTCTGCTACCTTGGTTAAATCAACACCAAATTTAGATTTGGCATTATTGTTTGACCCTGTTTATCGACTCAGTGGATCAAAGTCGGCTTGCTGTCTTTTAAGGTACTAACTCCGTCGATGCATTACATCTCCATCCCCTCATTATACCAAAAATACCACCATATTAAAAGTTTGACTATAATCTTTATATGGATCTTGTCAACTTAGTTTTTCCTCAAACCTGTTATGGTTGTGGTCAATCCGGCTCCTATTTTTGTCCCCAATGCCTTTCCCAACTAAAGCCCAATAGGATTAAATATTTTTCCTCGCCCCCAAAAGAGGGGAGTCTCAGTCTATTTCGTTATCACTCCTGTCTCCGGCGGGCAATTCAAAGCCTCAAATATGAATTCGTCTCCGATTTAGTTGAATCCCTGGCTGATATTTTCTCCCGTCAAATTATCTCCGATTTTCCCCATCTTTTATCATACTGGCAAACCAACAATTTTTGCCTCACCCCTATTCCTCTTTATTGGACCCGGCAAAACTGGCGCGGCTTCAATCAATCTGAAATTCTCGGTCAAAAAATCGCTCACACATTAAACCTTAACTTTAGTCCCCACCTTCTTTACCGCCATCGGCACACCTTCACTCAAGCCCAACTTAAACATTATTCTCTCCGGCTTCAAAATACTCATCATATTTTTACCCCGCTCCTGCCCCTACCTCCAAATATCATTCTTTTTGATGACGTTGCCAGTAGTTTTTCCACTCTCAACTCTGCCTTTACCTGTCTCAATTCCGTCGGCCTAAATCGGTGCTGGTATCTGACACTGGCTGGCTAAATAACCGTTCGCTTTTTATTTGTTCTGCTGTTTTTGGCATCACTGGCTCGCTTGGCGGCAATTCATTATCCATTACCTGCCAGCCTTCAATCGGTGTCAATGAACTTAAATAAAAATTTTCTATATTCAGTCCATGCGGCGCCAAAGATTCCCTCAGCTCTTCTGTCACCTCTTCCTCAATCAAACTTCGGTTGGTTGACAGGGCATTTGCCAGCGTATGATTGGTGATTACTTTTCTAATTCGGCTTCTGGTCACCGGTCGGACCACTTTTGATACAAAATTTTCTCCGATATTCTGCCAAATTTCCGGTAATCTCTCCGTATCCAATTTAATTAAAGCTGTCGCCTCTACTGCCACAAATTTATTATCCGAAGTTACCGCATTAATCACTTCATCACCCATTATCTCTTTATTGTCTTTTAATAAAATATCTTTAGCAATTGTGTATTCAATCAACTGGGCATTAAACAACTTTACCCGATGAATTATCGGCACTTTAAAATGCATCCCTGGATACCACACATTTTTTAATACTCCTCTAAAGACGCTATAGATACAACCTACATGACCGGGGGGAATAGTTACAATAAAACCGCCGACGACCTCATCGACCAACAACGACACAAGCAAATTATCAATAGATGCCATATATAAACTTAATTATATCAGTTTCTTATCAAAAACACTCTGCCAGTTCCAACAATCTTTTTTCTGGCTCATTACTCTTTACTATATACGAAGATATCAAAATTCCTGCCGTCCCTAGTTTAAGTGATACTTTTACGTCTTGAGCTGAATGTATCCCTGCTCCCACCAATATTGGCGTTTTGGGATAATTTTTAACCATTTTTTTGATAACTTCCGGTTTTTCTGTTGCCACCGATTTGTCTCGGCTTCCGATCAAATATTTTGGTTCATAAGCAATATAATCTGCCTTTATATTTTTTGCCCAACCTTCAGCCTGACCCAAACTATTTAGACACACCGCTACTCCAAAATTTTTTGGCCACATTTTTAGCATTTTTTTGATTGTTCCCGGCTTTTTTCTTCTTTCCGAATGATTTAGCAAGGTTCCTCCAATCCTCAAACTTTTTGCCCCAATTGGTGATATTGCTCCGGTCGCCGCTCCTTCAAACACCTCATCCACATCCTGGAGCCAAACCTCAGTTTTTACTGTCTCCATTATTCTGACCGCATCCAACGCCGATACCACTGGAATTATTTTTACTCCGGTTTTATTTGCTACTTTTTGGCATATTTTTGCCAAATCAACCGCTTTTTCTCCCCAGGTTTCCTCATATGCCTTAAAATTTACCAATATCATTTATTTTCTTAAATTATACTTTTGCTGCACTTGTCTGATACCGTTTTTGAAATTAGTCATCATCTCTGTTGTCGCCACTCCGCCGGATCTGCTTATACTGTTAATGGCATCAGTAAAATACTTTTGCATTTCCGAATTGACGCCATCATCTCCCGTTTCCCCCGACAAATACCAAGTATCAGCTTGATTTGCTACCGACAAAAATGGCCACACTTTTTGGTTTTCTTTTAACTTATCCGTCATGCTTTTTCTCGGATAAATTTCTCCAAAACTTCTTATCTGAGACTGGGCGGTATACAATTTCTCCAACACTTCCGGTGAACTTAAATATTCCAAAAATTTCCAGGCTTCTTCTTTGTGTTGGCTTAATCTGTTCACTCCTTCAGTCCAATAACTTGCCCAGTGGTTGTCAGTCAATTGAGTATCATCACTCACACTGGTCACTCCGCCCAAAACCGCCAACTGTGGCACCGGCGCTATTCCGTATTTCAAATTTGGATTCAAATTTTGCAAATCAAATACTCGCCATGACGGCGCAAAATAAAATGCCAGTTTACCTCCGGCAAATAAATTGGTTGAGTTTGGTAGAGTCTCGTCCCAAACATTTTCTTCCGACTTAGCAAAAGAAATATAATATTTCAATACATCCTCGATCTTGGTTTGGTTGATATCCAAATTTTTTGTCATATCAACCTGATTTTGCTTCATCATCAGTCCCACAATATCACTCCAATGATCCACGTTGGCATTGGCCAATCCCAAAGCCGCTCCTGCCACCAATACTTTGCCTTCAGCGCTTTTAACTGTCAATTGTTTTGCCGCCTCTCCCAAAGCCCACCAGTTATTTGGCACTTCTATCTTTGCCGCCTCCAGCAAATCCTTATTATAAAAAAGCGCCAATCCATCATACATTATTGGAATTGATACCCACCGCCCGTTTTCTTTCAAATCCTTTTTATATACTTCCAAAAAATCATTCTCCAAACCAACTTTTGTTACCGTTTCACTTGGGACTAAATCCAAATGTTCCCTTAACATCGGCACCCAGGTATTATGAAATCTGAATATATCCACCTCTTCTGCCTCGCCGCTACCGCTTCTCTTTAGTCTTCCGTCCAATCTGGTTCGATAATCATTTCTCAAATTTCGGATATATTTTATTTTTATTCCCGGATTTTTGGCTTCAAAATTGCTAATCACTCCATCCATGGTAGTGGCGTCCTCCCACAACCCCCAATAGTTCAATGTTACTGTATTGTCATCTGTTTTTCCTTTTTTGGATAACACCCAAACTAGCGCCAACAAGGCTATTATTATCCCTATTGCTACCAAAACCCACTTCAACCAGTTTTGCCTTGGTTTTTCTGCCGTCGCCACTGGCTGACTGCTGACCACTTCTGTCTTTGTTTCCAAATTATTCAATCCTATCGGTCCTTCCTCCATTTCCGCCTCCACATTCGTCCTTATTTTTCTTGGTGGTAATGGTGATTTTATATCATCTAGACTCACACTTATATCATACCCAAAACCCTAGCCTGTTACCAGATTTAATTTTAACTGGTAGAATTCATCTTATGACCACCCCGCTTCTAAATTCCATCCTTGCCAGTCTTTTAATCAGCTGTCTATCCTTTTTGGGTCTGGTTTTGGTTTTTGTTAACCAAAAGTTAGTCAAACGTTTTACTCCACTACTGGTTAGTTTTGCTATCGGCAGCCTTTTGGGTGACGCTTTTATTCATCTTATTCCCGAATCTTTTGCTTCTATTTCTCCCCGCCATTTGGCTTCATGGCTTATCCTTTTGGGTATTATTTTGTTTTTTATTTTAGAAAAGTTTCTTCTTTGGCATCACTGCCACGATATCGACTGTCATCAAGACTCTCGACACATTGTCACTCTCAGCCTTGTTGGTGACACCGTTCATAATTTTATTGACGGCGCTCTTATCGCTGCCAGCTTTAATATTAGCTACACGGTCGGCTTTACCACCGCTCTGGCGGTTATTCTTCACGAAATTCCCCAGGAAATAGGTGATTTTGGTATTTTGATTCATCATGGTGTTTCCGTCAAAAAAACCGTTCTTTATAATTTCATTTCCTCTCTTGGTAGTCTGCTCGGAGTCATTTTAATTTATATCCTTGATATTGATTTTTCTCTTTCTCTCATTCCCATTACCGCCGGCGGCTTTATTTATCTTGCTATTGCCGATCTTATGCCCCAACTTCACCGCCACCATTCTAAAATTTCTTCATCCCTGCTCCAATTTCTTTTCCTTATCTTTGGAATTGGTTTAATGTCATTGCTTCTCTTTTTGGACTAAATACAGACACCAACAGCCTGATTTGTTATCATTTTTTATGCAATTGAGTATTTATACTGACGGCGGCTCCCGCGGCAATCCCGGTATTTCCGGCTATGGTTTGGTTATTTACGATCAAGACCGTCAAATTATTTACCAGGAATCAAAATTTTTAGGCATCAAAACCAATAACGAAGCCGAATATTCCGGCGTTATTGCTGCTCTAAATTGGATCCACCAAAATCTCACCCTTTTTGGTTTTACTCAACTAAATTTTTTTTCTGATTCCCAACTGTTAGTTCGGCAGTTTCAGGGGAAATACAAAGTTAAATCTGCCACCCTGCTACCTCTTTTTGCCCAAGCCCAACAGCTTTTGCTCCAGATAAATTTACCTTATACTTTTACTGATGTCCGCCGCGATTTTAATCAATTAGCTGACAAGTTGGCCAACCAGGCCATGGACCGCCGCCTATGAAACATCTCAAAAACATTTTTATTGCCGCTCTCATCACTCTTTTTCCTCTAATCTTTCTTTTTGCTCCCATCATTCTTAACTACAACAAAAGCGGCAGCAACACTTCGCTTTTGGGTCGGGATTATTCTCACCTTTCCCGCGATCAAATAATTTCCCGAATCAATCAAGATTTTACTCTTCCTTCCGCTATCAATCTTGAATATCAGCAGCAATTCTTCCCCCTAAACTTGGCTTCCGTCTCCGCCTCCATTAATCCTTCCAAAACCGCCTCCACTATTTTATACCGCCGTCTTGATGAAGGCATTATCAACTATATTAAATATTTTTTCCACCACAAAGATTTTTCTCTCAACCTTGACTACAACACCGACCAGCTTAACCAGCAAATCGAAACTATTTCTTCTCAAATTAACCAACCTTTTATTCCCACCCAGCTTATCATCAACAAAAATGACATTACCATTGAAACCGGCGCCACCGGTCTAAGTCTCAACCAATCATACCTCCAAGAAAAAATCATTTCCTCCCTTAGTTTGGGAAATTTTAATCAGCCCATTCCTGTTGAAACTACTGTCGTCGGCTTTATTCCCACTCAGGATCAGGTTAATCAAACTATTCTTCGTGCCCGCCGCCTTATTGGCAAGTCCATCAACCTTTTGACTGACTCGGACAATATCACCGTTACCGATCAGACCTTAATTTCCTGGCTGGGTTTTGACAATAATTTTGATCAAGAAAAAATTCTTTCTTATTCTCAGGATCTCTCCAACAGCCTCCAGCGCCAACCGGTTGATGCTGTTTTCAAGTTTGAACGTGGTCAGGTTTTAGAATTTCAACCCGCCAAAAATGGTTTGACTCTTGATGTTAATAAACTTGCTCAAGAAATTACTTCAACTCTCGCCGATTTAGAAAATTCCGATAAGACTCATCTTAGTGCCAAGCTTTCCTACCAATCCTTACCTCCCAAAATAAAAAACAGTGATGTGAACGATCTGGGTATTGTCGAACTTTTGGGCAGTGGCACTTCCACTTTTAAGCACTCCAGCAATACCCGCAATGTTAATATTGTCAAAGGTGCCTCAATTGTTAATCGGATTTTGGTTGCCCCCGGCGACACCTTCTCTTTTGTCAAATCTCTTGGTCCGGTTACTATCGAAGCTGGTTATACCAAAGCTTATATTATTCGTCAGGGACGAACCGAACTTGATGTCGGCGGCGGTATCTGTCAGGTCTCCACCACTCTCTTTCGGGCTATGTTAAATTCAGGCTTAGATATTACCGAAAGAAAAGCCCATGCCTATCGGGTTAGTTACTATGAAGAAGACAGTGAACCCGGCTTTGATGCTACTGTTTTTATTCCCAACCCCGACCTTAAGTTTGTCAATGACACCGGCCATTATCTTCTTATCCAAAGCCTGGTAGATATAGATAACCGGCGTCTAACCTATGAGATTTATGGCACCTCCGATGGTCGCAAAACCACCATCAATAACTATCGCCAGTGGGGTTATGCGCCCCCGCCGCCGACAGTTTGGATTGATGATCCCACTCTTCCTGTCGGTAAGGTTATCAAAGATGAAACCGCCGTCCCCGGGCTCAAAACTTCCTTTGACTGGACTGTTACTACTGCCGACGGTCGTCCTCTTCACCAAAAAACTTTTACTTCCAACTTCGTCCCCTGGGCAGCTGTCTACCGTCGCGGCCCCACCAACTAAATTTCCATTCTGGGATCTCTATCAAGTTTGTCGACATTTTTCACCAATTCTCCTCTCAAAGCTTTATAGTAAGCCGCTACTCCAATCATAGCGGCATTATCAGTATTTAGGTTTTTTTGTGCCGGCATCAATATTGGTAAATTCAATTCTTTGGCCATTTTTCTCAATCTTTTTCTCAATTCCAAATTTGCCATTACTCCGCCGCTGGCCAGTAGCATCTTTGGTTGATATTTTTCCACCGCCAGCCTAAATTTTCTCAACAAAGTTTCAAATACGGCATTCTGAAAGCTTGCCGCCAAGTTATGTAAATTAGCCCCAATTTGCTCTGCCGGCCAATCCTTTATTTTGTAATAAAAGCTGGTTTTTAACCCCGAAAAACTGTAATCCAAAATTTTTTTGTCTGCCAAAGGGTGGGGTAGTTTTATAAAATCCGTTTTCCCTATTTTTGCCAGTCTTTCCAACACTGGTCCTCCCGGATAACCTAACCCCAGCATTTTGGCGGCTTTGTCCAGTGCCTCCCCGGCCGCATCATCCAAGGTTTCTCCCACCACCTTATATTCGCCAATTTTTTCTATCCAGATTAATTTTGTATGCCCCCCCGAAGCCGTCATTGCCAACGCTGGCAGTTTTAGCTCCAGTTGTGGGTTGCCGTTTTTATTTTTTACCAAATTTGACAATATATGACCCTCAATGTGGTTTACTGCCACCAACTTTTTGCTATATTTTTTTGCCAATTCTTTAGCCTTATTTACTCCTATCCCCAAAGCTATCGCCAACCCCGACCCTTGAGTTACCCCAATTACCTCAATTTTTTTCATTCCTTGCAAAATTATTTCTTCTATTTTTTCTTTTTTTAATTTTCCCTTATTTGACCCCAATATTCCCGATCTCAAAATTGCTTCCGCTATTACCGGTTCTATTCTTTCACTGTGAGCCCGTTTAGCAATATCCGGCACCACTCCGCCCCATTTGGCGTGCAGATCGGTTTGTGACGAAATTATGTTCGACAACACCCAGTCATTATCCAAAACTGCGGCGCAAGTATCATCACAACTGGTCTCTATTGCCAATATTTTCATTAATAATGTATTATTAAATTATAAATTTATGAAAACTAAAAATAGCACTTATTTAATTTTAACCTTAGTTCTGCTGATTTTATCAGCAATTGGCGCTTATTTCCTTTATCAGTTGTATCAGGATCGCCAATCACCTGCTTACAACTCTGCCACCGTCCCCAAAATTGAACTTATCCCCACCGATGCTCTCGAACCTGAAATTATTGATATTCCCGATGATATTGCCACTCCCGCTGCCATCGTTACCGCCTCTGCCACCAAAACTATTACCCCCACTATTTATCC
>Ga0209718_1002109_pt1 | contig 20325 bp, 17 predicted proteins | sample AD_JPNAS1_MetaG_FD_184420 | JGI IMG/M metagenome (GOLD analysis project Ga0209718, IMG submission 184420) | Active sludge microbial communities of municipal wastewater-treating anaerobic digesters from Japan - AD_JPNAS1_MetaG (SPAdes) (version 2) | ecosystem: Engineered > Bioreactor > Anaerobic... | reverse complement strand
GTCACGCGTCCCTCAAGGTCCGTTGTGCGTGCGGCTTCACTTGCGATAGTGCTTGTGTTTGCGTCGATGTCTGTTCGAAGAGCGTTGTCCTCTGCAAGTCTTTCTTTAGTTTCAGTTTGAAGATCTTGTCTTAAACTTTCAAAGTTCTTTTTTCCCGCGTACCGGCTATCAATATCTTCTCCAAAAACTTTTATGACGTCGCCGTCATCTCCGTATTCTTTTGCATTTTTTCCGAGGCTAATGTCTGGAGACTCAACGGTGGCCTTGTCAGCAGACAAGTCGTACTCAGTAGCATCTTGTTTCCATTTTTTTCCTGGCTCAACTTTAATAGTATCACCAAAAGTTACATGAGAAATCGTCAGCTTTATGTCGTCCATGTATTCAACATTTTCGCCAGACGTGCTTCTTAAATAAATTTTATCAAAAGTTGCTGTTGTTTGCCCTGGCCAATTAAATGTAAAAGGTCCGGACTTTACAGCTGGCGAAGGTGATATTGCAAGATTGTCGGTCTCAAAATAAACTGCGTTATCTCCACTAGAGATAAAGTCGATACTTAATTTGTAATTAAATGGAAACTTTCCATTTTTTTGAAGAGTTGTAATAGTTTTTTGTATGCCACTCACAATAGGATTATTTGCTTCATAAATAATATGGCTTGAGTCACCTACAGGAATGATTTCTTCTCCAACAACCGTTCCTTCTTGTTGTAAAAGACTTGGCAGCACAGTGTTTTGATATACGTCCCATCTTAAAACGGAACTTAAGTCTGGGCTGTTTACTTTCCCGGCTAAGAGGTCTGCAATTTTTAGCACGAGATCTTTTTGAAGTCCAACGGTGCCTGTGATATTTCCCCATTTAACAGAAGGAGCTAAAACTTTGTTCAATGGTAAATTATTATATGTTGGAAGAACTCCTTCTGGACCAACGAGATTAAGTGGTAGATTTTTTTCTCCGTCCCCTATTTCAACAGATTCTGGTTTTCTATAAGAAATAGTTAACTTGATATTATTAAACTGGATTTTCTTCGATTCGTTTTCAGCTAGCACTAAAATACTGTCGAATAATGAAGATGATGAAAAGTTGATGTCCCATGGAGTAACATAAGCAGCCGAAAAATATAAAGGTGATTCGAGCCCAGAGTCTGTCTGGAATTTTATCCTAGTTCCAGAAGTGCTTAAAGTCGAAATTGACAACTTCATATCGACAATATCATTTCCTGCAGCAAGTATAGAACTAATTTCTGAATAAAGCCCCGTTTTGAGGATATCCCCAGATTTCCCTTTGAACGAAGAGGGCATGCTTACTTCGAACTCTTCTATAGTACCGTCAAAAGAGACTTGTTCAAAAGCTTTAGAATAAGTTCCATCTGATACCACATATCTTTCTGGTCCTTTTGGAAGGCTTGTAATATTATTAAGAGAATTATTCCATCTTTCTCGTTCTTCTATAGAAATATGAACGCTCGTTTCTTCGCCGACATCATTTAAGTGGTCTTCCAATTCTTCAACGTGTCCTTGAAATGCAGCATATGTAATGAATGCGTTTAAGTCTGGGGAGTCAACTGGCACCCATCCTTGTGATCCATTTAGTTCATCCCAAATAAAATATGTTGCTGTGTTTGATGGACTATCAACACCAGGTCTCGGCTCAACTAAATAAAACTTAGAAAGTTGTCCGCCTTCTGGAAAAGTTGCCTTCAAAACTTGATCTGCGGTTGGCAACCATTCGCCTTCATCATCTTTTTTCCATGAAACGTACTCATAAGACTTGTCATTATTTTCTTCAATTTTGTTTTCAATTAAGCTATAAATCTCTTGTCTAGAATATGTATCAATCGTTTCTGGTGTAATTTGTAGCTTGATTGCTCCATCACTATTGGGCAATTGCAAAGGCCGGTCATTTATGGCTATCGCTTGGACACCGTGTGCTTCCCCAGAAGGAATTTCCATCCATCCGGTCCATCTTGGAACACCATTAATATCTTTAACTAATCTTTTTTCATAGATCTTTCCGTGGCGACCTTCTTCAGTTGCCCTAAACACCTGACGACCTGCTTCAAAGTCATATTTCCAACTTTCAAAAATGCCAGTCTTGGCTGTAGGAAGATCTTCAAGCCGTCCTTCTCTATAAAACACAGTACCATTTACTTGATTATTAAAAGTGTCCTGTGAATATATAATATCATTTGACATACTTTTCTCCTTTTCTAGTTTGATAATAATTAGTTGAAGCACCTTTGAAAGCTGCCTAAAAACGAGGCAATAAGCTAGAAATTTCTAGCTTTTTCCAACTAGCTTGTTACATGGATTGGGAAAGAAATTATTTTTCATTAGTGAGTCGTGCAAAGCGAGCTAATAGAACTAGAATGAGAAATGGACCAACATACGAGACACATCGCATTATCCCAACCTCTGTTGGTGGAAGCGGAAGTTTAGGGGACTGGAGATTTCATCCAAATGTTGTGCTCCTCTCTCCAAGAGAACATTTTGTCGCGCATCTCATGCTTGTGAAAATATATCCAGAAATTGGTGAAATTCGGAAAACGTTTAATCGGCTTTCAAAGAATGGTGAGCTCTCTTCTCGAGCATATGAGACGTCTAAGAAAAAGAGCGTCACCTTTTCTTGGTACACAAATGGAAAGAAAAATTTGAAAGTGTTTGAGGGCGAGAAAGTGCCCGCTCATTTTGAGAAAGGATTTTCTCTCAAAGAAGATACCCTTGAGCAAAAAGCTCTTCTCAAGTCTAAAAAACGAAAAGCAGAAAGTGAAGCATTAGAAGGTCTCAAAGATCTCAAAAAGATGAGCAAGAAAATATATGTCTATGAGAAAAAACGATTCGAACAACAAAAAAGAAGGAAGAAAAAAGAGAACGATTTTGTTCGTGAAAATGACTTAGAATCATTGTTTCATCAGTTTAGTTTCCTTGCCCAAGATTTCGAAAAAGCAGCTGGAAGAGTAGTAGAGGAAAATGAACTTTACAATTTTTTTCGAAAACCTCATTTAGAAGATAGCCACCCTGTGAACCGAATGATCCGGCTCCATGTGCTAGAATACAGATTCCTAAGCCAACTAAAAAACTTTCCATCAATGGCTACTTCCCTCCAGACTTTCTATGAAAAAAATCCACAGATTAGAAACCCGGTGGGATCAATTTTGCGAGAAATGAATGAGACAAGTTCTCTATAGAAATTTTTCTATTCTAGATTACCTTTAAAAAGGAAAAAATCCTTTAAGAGAACTAGGCCTACAGTAGGAATAGCCTTAATTCTTTTTCAAAATCTCGTTAATCTTCTTTTAAACTCTAAAAGGAAATTGAAGAACTGCCGAACTAAAGATTCGGCAGATTCTGGAACAGTTTAACGTGTTCCAGATTGTTTCGTGCATTACCAATTACTGAGCGCAGCTCAGTGCAAGATTAGCCAGTTCTTCAACTGACAACACGCTATCAGTGTCTTTTGACAACTTGTTCTTTTTAGAACAAGTCTTTTCCTGATTTTCCTCAGCTTCCCTGAGTACTCTTATGTGAACGGACGCTCAGCTAAAGACTGAGCATCTTCCTAACCTTACGAGCCGAAAACTCGACTTGATGGATTAGGAACTTCGTGCTTCACAGCACTGCTTGGTGCTCCACACGCATTTTTAATTTCGGCTCGTTCCCTGCCTACTATGCTCTGACTAGTTTCATTCCACTTATGCAGAATATTTAGAGCTGCATTTATAAATATTGTTTTGTATAATTAGTTAGTATGAACTAATTATTTTGAGCAATTCACGTGCTCAGCTAAAGACTGAGCACTTATCTTGCTCGCTTCCTATATAATTAGTTAGTATATTTTAAAAAGACTCAAGTTCTTATAGTTAATATACAACTATGGCAATTCATACGCCACACTAAAGATGCGGCATTTTTCTTGCCGAGGAGATATAAATGTAATTGTCATTGCATCAAAATTTACGAGCGGCTGTGCTGGCAACTGGATGCCAAACTGACTTCTAATCAGTCTTTATGCAGGTTCGAGTCCTGTCAGCCGTATTACTGTTAGAAGATTTAAGAAGAAGAAAAAGGAGAAAAACGTTTTGAAACAACTCTTCTATTTAGGAAGGTGGCAGTTGTCGACTCCGATTTTAGCGATTGTGCCATGGGCCCTATCATATTTTGGGATAGGAAACTTTTGGCTCGCAGCTATTATCACGAACTTAATTGGTGGCTTGCTATTTTTTCAAATAGACAAGCTAATCTTCGTCCGCCGAGCAAAAAAGCCACTTTGGGAAATCCAAGAAAATGTGGTTTGCACAGATTGTGGTGCCAAAGGCACGGGCTATCGGATAGTGGAATGGGAAGACTATGATAGGAGGGTGACTCTGCATGTTCTTTTTAGATGCAAAGAATGCAGTGAGAAAAAAAGAAAGAAAGTTCAAAAGAATTTGAACATCAAATCTTAAGTTCTTATATACTACATGAATGGGAAGCACAGTACCTTCCAAGGTGAAAACTTCCTATTCTAAACACCTTGCAGGTGTAGCACAATGGCTAGTGCATAGGTCTTCCAAACCTGAGATGAGGGTTCGATCCCCTTCACCTGCTCAATGTAGTTCGGAATCGTAGAAGCGGTAGGATGAAAGACACAATAGGCCTACAACGAGTGTCACCCGGATTACACCACGGAAGTGGTAAAAATTCAAAACAGGCATTAGCTAGCCTGCAATTGAAGAAAATTTGCTAAGAGGTGCACTTTTTAGTAAGTTTTCTGGGAAGGCTTGGCAAGAAGGAAAGACTTCTAGCGTATCTAGCATAAGGGTAATGCGCCGCGGAAAACGCGGAGAATCAGGCTCGACTCCTGGGAGACGCTTAAACTTTTTAGGTGGATCCACCCGCCAATGGAATTCAAAAGCGCTTTTGAGTTTTCTGAGGGAAAGTTTGACTGAGAGGAAAGACTCTCGGTGTGTATCCAGCATGGTAGGGGCATGTGCCGTGGAATGACGGAGATCTGGGTTCGAGTCCCAGGAATACACAGAGTGCCGGTAATGCAAGATATTAGCCGGGTAAGACATTGCTTGCCGTACTAGGTCTTTTCAGAGACCGAAAGAAGGGTGCCAATCTTTTGTACGAGGCTATAAAATAGAAAATACACTGACAGGTTTGAAAATTACAACTTATATTGTTAATATACAATTATTGGGTAGGTGTTGAATGGGGAAACAGTGGCCTGTTAAGCCACTGCAGAAATGCCGAGCCGGTTCAAGTCCCGTCACTCCTGTGAACTAAAAACTCACTAATTAAGCAAGGAGAATAAAATGAAAGCTAAAATGGAAATTAGAGACAGTATGAGCTTCACTGACCTACAGGCCAGATGCTGGTCAAGAGCCGAAGACACGCTAGCAGCAGTCGCAGCTGCAGGTTTAGAAGATGAACTAATATATCATTTGGAAGATTATTTTGAATATGACGTTCCTTCGTTAGAAGATGTCAACGGCTACTTAGGGACCTACGACGAAATACTTGAGGCTTTGGGCATTGAAGAATTCTACGTAGAAGACTAATGTGAACTAGAAACTCACTAATTAAGCAAGGAGAATAAAATGGTAAAAGAATTAAATACATCTTTCAACCCAGATGATTATACGAGGCCTGTGGAGATATTAAATGCAGATGAGTTAGAGCGTTTCATGCACGACAGCTATGTCGATGAGTTTTATCTTGAATTTGGAAAACTAAGAAAAGAAATAGAAGTCGATATTGATGATATCCACCAAATGTTTCAAGATGGAACCTTAGAACCCGGTATTTACGGGGTAATCTACGAATACTCAGAAGTAGCCGGCAAGTCATCACCAGTTGCTTTTTTAGACCCTGATGCGTTTTTAGAGTCACTCAGGAGTCTCAAGAAAGATGTGGAGGATACAATTTCCATGTTCTATAAAGAAGACTTCTGGTTCAAGAACAAAGACGGTGCGTATACACGAAAACGATAAGCGGAAGTGCTGTCAAATTTAAGAATGTGAGAGTGGTGAAAATGAAGCACGACACGCTAGACTTAGGATCTAGTGCCTATCGGCGTATGGGTTCAAGTCCCTTCTCTCACAAATATTTGTCTTGTTAGCTCAGTTGGCAGCAGCGACAGACTGTTAATCTGTAGGTCGGTGGTTCGAGCCCACCACGAGACGAAAATAATTTTCCTGGGGAAAATTTTTTAAAAACGGGATGTAGCCTAGGGGCTAAGGCGTCTGGTTTGGGACCAGAAGATCGGGGGTTCAAATCCCTCCATCCCGACTTTGTAGCTCTACTAGGCTCTCTCTGGGAGAGCGTCATATTAGGGTTCGAATCCCTTGTGGAGCTCTGTGGCCGTAGCATAGCTGGCTAATGCGTCTGGTTGTGGTCCAGAAAATCGCCGGTTCGAATCGGGCCGCACCTAATAGAAAGTCGTAGAGAATCTGGCCAGAAGGAGATGAAGAAAAATAGTGCGGAAAAGAATCGCTTATTGGTCTCCTTGGTGGCATTTCTTCTGTTCGCTTAAGAAGTCTTTGAGAAGAATTTTTCTAAATCGAGAGGCTTAGCCTTTTCGACCTTAATTACCCTTTCTTCGGGAACTCTAAAAATCACACGGCTTCCGACGTCTAAATCATACAAAATTTCATTTTTGAAGTGAGTAATTCCAACAACAGTAGCGCCCGTTTTTGCCATTGAGACCCATCCAAACATGTAGTTCACTTCATCACCAATCTTAAATTTTTCCATGTTAGTTAGAACATTAAGTCTCAAAACCTTGAAAGATGTTAATCTCATTGACATGAGACCAATTAAATATGAAGACGAAGAAGTCACTTTCACTTTTTCAGATGAAGGTGCAGAATGGTATGGAAAATTCGAAGACAAACCGGAAACGGAACAAATACTTTTTCTTTTACAAGACGACTTTTATGCGGAAACGAGCGAGCATAAGCGCCAAAAGATTTGGTCAAAAATGTTTTCTATCGTTCAAGGATACTCGCGCTCTCTTATCTTAAAAAGAATGAAAGGAAAAGATCGGTACCGTGATATAAACGAAATTGATGATGACGCTACTCAGACTGCCCTCTCTTTTATGAGCCAATACATTACGAGACCAGGGTATCGAGTAGGCGCTAGCTTTGCCGGAATGATAAATCCTAAGGTGTTAGAAACCTTGTATAAATATTCTAAAGAGGACAGCCATGCGTCACTTCATTGTGTTGTCGGTGATACGAATTTAGAATTCGGAGACCTTCAAGAAAAAATTAAGTTTGAGAGCTTATATGCAAATGAAGAAAGCTCCTATGAAGACAAATTAGATGAAGTGGATCTCAAAAAAATCGTAAATAAAACGATTAAAGAATTCTTATCTGAGGTACCTAATGAAGCAACTCAAATGAAGCTAATGTTTTACTTGTTGCTTCTTTTAAGAAAAAGTAAAAATAAACATTCTAAGCTCATGTTTCTAAAACATATTGTGCCCTCAAAAGAAGAATATGATTTAATACAGCTCTTCGAATTAGAACTTCATAATAGATTAGAAGACGCCCTACTCTGATTTTTGCCACCGGATAGCAACTAACTATCATGGGCGAAAAAAAATCCGAAATTCTACAAATTGAAGAAACGACAACAGATCCTTATGAGCCACTTTCTCATGAGCATTTTCTTGATTGGGCTCGCAATAGTGAAGCTGCAAAAAATTTAGACGACGGAGCCTTAAGGGTCCTCACTGGTTTTCTCAATGGCAACAAAGATATTGTGAAAGCCTTCGACAGCGGACTCGAAGCCTTGCGCAAAGAAAATGAAGCTATTGTATCAGCTGGGCCAGAAAAAGCTTCAGAAAAAGCTCTTGAAAAAGAAGCTGGTTCTATAAGCTCCGTGCGCGAGCAAGTCAACAAAGAGCGAGAAGAAAAGCAAAAAAAAGAAGAGCAAGAAAAAAAAGTTTTAGATCAAAAAATTGGTGGTGTGAAGGAAAAGTTTTTTTCTAATAGCTTTGGCCATGTTGAAGAAGTTACTCCCGTAGAAACTATCAATAGGACTGGCCCCGACTTCTTAAAGCATAAGTTTACTGCTTTCCTGACATGGAATAATGATACCATCTTTTTTGAGGAATATCCTTGGCTTTCAGAGTATGAAAAAAAAATCTTGGACAAGAAAGGTTTTGCCATCCGTTTTGGTTCAATCTCGGTTCCGGCGGTACGCAACGAAGAATTTTCTATTCCAATCTTAGAAACGGCGGTACGTAAAGTAGCTTCTACAAAAGAGATGAATAATCAAGCGTCTTTTACGTTCCGATTAGATGAAAATTTAATTTGGCTTGATAAGATAAATGAGCTTTCTGGAAGGAAAAATTTAATAGAGAGTCCGAGTCATCCATATATAGAAAATGATGAAAATAAAAGATATGATGAATGGCAAAAAGTTTTAAAAGTAATTTCAAAGTCATGGTCACCAGGCAAGCGAAGACTTAAAGACCATAGGTTAAATCTCATTATTAGAATGGACCATCTTCATGATGTCATTAATCCTAATGTGCAGGTAGAAAACTTGCCCTATTTTGTATTTCAAGACATAAAAATATTAGGTACTTCAGATGCTATAGCTTATGACCGAGAATCAACTTCAACTCAAGAAATATCGATTTCGTTCATTTTCAAACGTAGCTTTCAAGTGACTGACCTCGATTTTTTGAAAAGTGCTGTTTAGGAAAAGGAGATTAAGTGGAAAAAAGAATTAATGAATTTTCTTCAAAAGAACATCTACACTATGCAATTCAGAGTGCCGGCGATTTCTTAAAGCACCAGTTTGACGTCATTCTTGTACGATACAATAAAGACTTAAATGCGCATGATCATATTGGAGCAAGTCGGATAACTTTACAGGATAAACTTTCAGGTAAAAGACCTATAGATGGGCAAACATATATGTCACGAGCTGTATCAGTATCGGTGCCTCAAATGATGTCTGAGACATATGATATAAGGTCAAGCTTCAGCACGATTAAAAAAATTGGAACTAAGGTTGCCTATGAGAGAAAGTCCGAAATAACTTTTTTAATGGACGAGCCTTTATACATCTTAGATGAATTAAATGCTTTTTCAAATAACGGCAGAAACCTTCTTGACTTCGACTTAGGCCCAGATCCTGTTCAAAAAAAGCTTACACCTCTTACAATTAATAGCCTTTTAAAAGGGGGAAAATCTAGACTAGACCTCATTGTCAGGCACAATGATCTCTTAAATAAAAGTGTTGATGAAAAATCTTTTCAGCCTCTTTGGCTTTTTGAAGATATTATTTTTTTAGGCCAAAAAGACGACCTAAGCTTTGACCGGGAGAATGCGGATACCCAGCAAATTGCTTTTACATTTCTATTCAAAAGGTGCACGGCTATTAGAAATGATGTTGCATCAAAAATCATTTAAGGCCGTTTTCTAACTAACTTAATATGAGTGATCGAATTAACTTTGATTTAAAAGAACACAACGGGCAACTTAACTTAGACAACTTTGTCGATATAATAGACTCGTTTCAACATGACTCAATAGATTATCTTTACGACTTAGAGCCACAATCTCAAAATTTATTTTGGGCAGGCTATTTTTGTGAGTCTTCCTCTGGGGAGAAAGTTGAAAAAGCATTCTATAATGCAGCCTATCGAATACGGAAAATTAGTATTCCGATGCCTTCTATGGAAGTTGATCAAAATAATACTTTGAGAGCGCCACTCTTTAAAAGCGCAAGCTTTTCTCAAGAAATTACTATTGATTGGACAGAAGATGTCTATCATTCCGTTAAGAAGTATCATTTAGATTGGTTTGCGAGATGGTATAATAGACAATACGATGTTCTCAGGTGTGGTGTCGCAGGAAAATTCAGAAAACTTTTAGTGGTCGCCTTTCATTATGTAGACGACTCAGAGAGCTTACTTAGCCAGCCTAAAATTCAACCCATCTTAGCTTTTCATATAGGTGGGCTTATTCCAATTCAAATCCCCGAGCTAACTTTCGATTATGCTAATGGCCAAAATGATGCGCCGGTAAGTATTAAGTATAAGTGCAGCAAAATTCAAATGTCGTATTCAAAAGAAATTGGACTCGGTCGAAATGCAAACATTTGGGGAGATGCTGCAAGTGTAAGTTCTGCAGCTTTGAAAGATGCTAAAGTTTGGAACCCTTCTGGCTTCCTTCAAGATCCTTATGGTCCAGGAGACAACGAATTAGAAAAGTTAAGAATCGCACGCTCTGCAACGAGCTATCAACCATCGGAGGGAGCAATTGGCTAAATCTCTTCTCGTCAAAGACTTAAAAAATTTAAATACGCTATTAGAAAATAAACTCAATTTTGTTGATATAGACTATAATGTGAGCGATCCAGGAACTTCTCAAGGGAAAACGCACACCAGGTCGATGATTACTAAAAATGAGTATGCACTATTGAATGGATACAGGATGTGGCTTCAGTCAAAAAACTATGATTATATTAGAATGCCCTATTTTGGTGGCCTCTTTTCTTCAGCGCTTAATGACCGTTTTCATCTGTCTAAAGATAATGAGGAGGCAGTCGCAGATCTTATCAGAACCGAAACGGAAGAAAAATGGCCAGACATAAATCTTCTAGATTGTAAAGTAACGGCAAATGTTTCTAAACGGGAATGGCTCATTCGAATAGTAGCACAAGATAAGAACACGAGACTCGTGCTTCATGAAGATGATATTTTGATTCGAGCAACCGAAGAAATCTAAAAAAAGAGGAGCTCTGAAGCTCCTCTCATTTTCCTCATTCTAAACGATGTGTCCGCCCTCTGTTAGAGCGCCAAAGCTTATTGGCATTCCATCCCTTCCACCAAATGCGCGCAGTTTAGAAAAGTCGAGTGGACCGCTTTCTTTAAGTGGATTCACGTCTTCTAACATTTCGTCCTCAACGGCAGCACGAAGTTTTTCCCTAATTGGCTTTACGTCGATTGGTTTTGCGAGCTTCATATTCATGGAGCTCATCATATCCTCTTCATACTTCATACCAAATACTTGAGATTCTTGAATTGACTCAAAGTTAAGCTCAGTGTCATTTTTGCCAACCTGTTTAGCTTCATCAGTTAAAACATTTTTATAATAGTCTTCTAGTGACTCTTGAGATGACTCTTGAGATTGAGCACCCGTAATGTGAGACTGAGGCCCATTAGATAAGTCCGGAGCAGCTGTCAAAGATTGACGTCTTTCTTCAGCACTCAGTGGTCTAATATCTCGATATGGGATACTTCCAATAAGATCTTGAAGAGACTTAAGGCTTGACTGTCCGCCTTCAATCATAGGATTCAGGTTCTGGTCTGCGATTTTCGTGAGCTCAGCAATATGCAATTGAATATGTGAGGGGACGATTTCGGCAATTTTTCCACCAATAGCTATTGCCTCAATCAAAATTTCATCTAAAATATCTGCAGCATCCATGAGACTAGATTGAACTTTTTCAATCGCCATCATTGATCTTTCTAATTGGCCAAATAACCGGTCAACGTTACCAGTAGCAGAGGCCTCTCGCAAAGATCTTCTGCTTCTCATGCTTGCGTTTTGTGAATATCTTCTCATTTTCTATAGCTCCTTTTTCCTATTGTAAACCGCTTGACTTAAGCTTTTCTAAAAAGTCGGCGTTTTTTTGGTCCACTGAGCTTTTAGCGTACTCTTCTAACGGATTAATTATTCCTTGGTGTTCATATAAAACGGCGCGCTCTTCTTTATTTCGATATGCATATTCAGCTGGTTGAGCGACCGCAAAGTCTGGATCAATTTGTGTACGATGTTTTAAGAAAGCGTTAGTTGCTTCACGAAGTGTCTTTGCTCCGCGAATTTGGCTCTCAAATGGAAGAATCGATTCTCCATATTTTTGAAGTTGGTCATGCCAGTAAGCTTCTACTTCAACCCCTTTATTTTCTCTTAAGTTTAAGTATTTTCCAACACGTTCTTCAAATCGAGGCATCATCTTAGCTGTTGGATTGTATGTTAGGTTCACCTCTTCTTTATAAGCGGCAAATTCTTCAGTGAGCTTATCAAACCGAATGCTTTGTTGTTTATAATTATTTTTTAAGTCAAAGATTTCTTTTTCTTGTTCTCGAAGTTTTCTTTGTAATGACGCCTTGTCGCTTTCTATGCTTTTGGACTCTCGAAGAGATTTTGTTCTTTGTGAGTCCAATTCTTTAATGAGAGATTTTGCTTCAGAAAGCTGTTTGGAAAGTCTGTCGTTTTCTTTTTCAAAAGATTTATTACTTCTAGACAGCTTCGAAATTTTTTCCATGAGCCGTTCATTTTGTCTTTCAGATCTATTAAAATCTTCTTCAAGAGAACTTAATTTATTTGAGGTGCTTACAATTTCTCTGTTTCCATTAAGAATTTTCTTTTCAGATAACTTTGAATGAATTTGAAGCTTTTTATTAGCAACTTCTAGTTTTTCTCTAAGCTTCGCGTTTCGTTTGCCTAGTTCATTACAAAGTTCTTTATAGTCCGTAATTTGCTCTTTAAGAAGAAGGCCCTGTGCTGTGTTTCTCTCAGCGGCTTTTTTAAACTTTTTTAAGTCCATGCCATATTCTTTTTCAGTGCTTACAGCTTCTTCTACGAGCTTCTCAAGTCTTATCTTTTCTCTTTTAAATTGTCCTTCTAAACTCTCTCGTAAGTCTGGACAAATTCCTTCTTCAAAGCAGTCTAGAATTTCAACACATTCATTTAATCTAGCTAATGGATTATCTATATTTTTTGAGTCTTCAATAAAGTTGTCGACATACTTTCTGAAAGCTTTTTCTTCAACTTTAGTGAGAGCTTTCATTGGCTGTTGTGCTGCTTGAGCTTGAGGTTGCACCTGAGGCTGCACCTGAGGTTGCCCTTGAGCCGGGTTTTGCACTTGAAATTGCTGCCCTTGTACTTGAGCTTGTCCTTGAGGTTGCACCTGCTGTACAGGTTGTTGTTGTGGCTGATTCTGTTGCAAGAAAGCGGCTTGAACAGCATCTACAGCGTTGTTCGTATTTGTATTCATGTTTTTTCCTTTTAGTATGTAAGATTGTCCGTTTTGAGACTCATTCATTTGTGAGCCATTGTAGTTTATACTTGCACCTTTGTGCAAGTCATTTAAAAAGTCTGAAGCTGATGAAGAGGTTGAAGTCTCTCGTGTTCCGTATGTCCCTTGAGACGGATTTAATACGAGGTCAGCTAGTCTCTCTATTTGAAACGAGTCTGGATCAACTATTCTCGTTACTGGGTCGACGTCGCCAAAACCTGAAGAAGATGTTGATACTCTTCCACCGTTATCAAGTATTTCCTCTGCCATCGCGCCATGCTCGCCAATAAAAGTTCCGTACCCATACACGATGCCATCATCACCAACGTCCATCTCGTGCCAGATGATAGCCTGATTTTTAAATTCCCCTGGATCATCATCTTCGACTGGGTGGTCAGCTAAGCCTGATACCCCAACCCACGAGTCCCTTTGAAGGTCTCTCACGTTTTCCCATAACTTTTTTGGATATACGCGTTTATTTCCATTCATGTTACCATACTTTCCGACAGGTAACTTCCAAACTCTTTTTGAAGTCTCGCTTCCTTTTAGCTTTTCCATAATCTTAGAAAAAATGAGGCGGTCATTATCGTTTTCTCGAATAATGGCCTCATTCAACTTTTCTGGATCTTGTCGTAAACTTAAAGATTTAGCTACAGAGCTGTCAAAAGAGTGACTTTCTCGTAATCTTTCCAATTTTTGTCTCCTTAAACATATGTCCACTTCTTCGGAGTGTTCTATACTTAATTAGTTATTTTTGAGTTCAATAGTTTAGATTTTAAAATCAGAAAAGGGAGTCAACAATAACGTCTAAAAGAAGGATGTTTTTCAAAGCCCAATCTTCGTCCCACTTTCTAACTGGACTGATTGTGATCTCATTATGTTTTTCCGGACGCCAATAGAATCGTAGTGCTTTGCTTAAGACTTCATGTTTGTTTAGCCGGTATCTTGAAGCGAGTGCTCTGAGAAGGTCGTTATGGTCTCTTGTGCGCCCTTCTGAAATCATAGCGTGTCCTTCAAAAATTACGAGTCGGCCATCAGTTGGACGAAGGAGTCCATCTTGGATGTCCCAGTTTAGATGATATTTCATTAGATGAGTGGCACTCCTGTTGGACTTCCGCTCCGCCTATCTCCACATAATTGGCCAACTATCCAAGGGACTTGTTTGAGCACAAATTCATCCGACTCAATGGATCTCCCGCGAATAAAAAGACTTCCGTTTTTCACCGCCCAATAGCCACCATATTTCGTCCCTGGCTTGTGTCCGCCTTCTTGGCCTGCAACCCACGGAGTGCCAGAAGATGAGATGCCCCACCTTCCAAAAGCAGAATAGCCTTTCTGAATTTCTTGAGATTTGTTTTGGCAATCAAAGACTCCAGAGTCTCCGTTGCTTGTGGCGGGCAAAACGAAAAAATTGAGGCCTTTTGCTTTGAGTTGCAAAGTGGGCCTCACGAAGTCTACCCCATAAAATTCGCCAAACTTTTTCAAGTCTTGGAGGTGAGCTAAGTTATTAATTTTCTGTGTTGGAAGTGAATTAAGTTTTTTTGTGTCCAGTGAGGAGGTGTCGAATCGTCCCTCTCGAGAAAGAGGCTTCATTGGATCGAGCTTCACGAGTTTTGCAACTTGATAACCTTCGGCAGCACCTTTCACGTTGATCGTTTTCTCATTAAGGAGGTGCTTGTTGCATTTATAGAAAATTTCTTCAAAAAGTTCACACATTCTTATATTTCCTCGGCCAAGAAAAGTGCTCAGTCTTTAGCCACCCATGGCTTTAAAGGGCTCACACATTTTCATAATAGTTAGTTAATTTTGAAACGGTGAACTAATTCCAGCTTAAAAGCTGGAATCTTGTAACCGTTTTTTCAAGCCTTCTTTCCATATTTCTGTCATTTTTGTAACCACAGACTTCACATTTTTGAATATCTTTTCTTAAGTTCTTATATGCTATATGTAAGGAGGATTTAGCTGAGAGTAGCTTCGTAAAAGTTAATCTCTAAAGAAAGGAAACATCAAATGAAAGAACGACTACGAGTTGAATATTTTGAGGGCGGACCGGTCCATCTTTCTCAAGAAGAAAAACAAAAGCAAGGCGCGGTATACACTCCTAGAGAACTAGCAGAGTATATGGCAAGGCTTTTAGACTTAAAAGAACGAAAGCCCATTTTAGACACCTGTGTTGGGTATGGACAACTTTTAGCCGCCGTAATGAATACGTATGACTTCATCGAATATGAAGACCTTTACGGCATCGACATCGACCCAGAAGCAATTGCATTTTGCATAGAAAAGTTTCCAGGCGGTCATTTTCAAGTCGGCGACGTTTTAGTCGACGACTATACTGATGAAAAATTTTGGGAAAAAGACCCTTTTGAAAAATATGAGCCCTTTAAGCTTAAGTCTGGATTTAATTTTGGAGCTTTTTCTAAAAATTAAAGCTGTTCTCAGCTAAAGACTGGGCATACGGACGGCAAAAAGCATTGCCTACAAACCACAAAGGAGAAGATATGAAAGAGCGGACGAGGCATTGTTAAATGTCTTAAAACGCAAAGGCAAAGATATTTGCCCTAACTGTGGGGCGTGTTATTGATCGCGGTGATATGGCGTGGAATAATGGTTCCACGAAATATGGAACTGGGTGAATTAGTTCACATCAAAGGAATGAAAAATGAAAATATATTTAGCCTATATGGATGGCAAGAAAAAATTAAATATCGGTGAGACTGTAAATACATGGCATGATAGATATGGACCTAAAGAGCGGTCGGCTCAAACATTTATCAAAGAAATCGAGATTGGCGACTTTTTGCCAGGTGAACATACAGACACTCAAATACACAAAATTCTTAAAAAAATGGGTGCCAAATCTGCAGCAGATATTAATGCTGGTGAAAGCACAGAGGTCTTCATAGTTGACACAATTGCGAAAGAAGAAGAAAAAGCCATTCAAATTGTCGAGTATATTATTAGTTCGTTATATTTGAACCGGCCAGATTCTAAAAAAATTAAAGAAGGTCGACTTCGACCTATTCCAGAAAAACTAACAAACTCGATTGTTGCAGACTGTCTCAAGATTAAATCTAGTGAACTTAAAACGGTGAACTTCAATGGCCGAGAATTTAATAAAAAAATAGTTGATGAGTGGCTCACTACTCCTGCCAACGAAATTAAGGGTCTCTTTGCATACCCCCGGGCTGGAAAATCTATCACAACGGCGTATTATTTTAAGAAGCGTGGATACAAAAATATTGGGATCTTTTCAGGCAAGCCTTCAGAAATTAAAGATGCTTGGGGAGAGCTTAACAAAACTTTCATCGACTTCATGGACATGCACTTTGATATGATTTCTCTCCAAAAACTGGGCATAGATGCTGAGCGAGATGAAGACAGACTTTTTCAAGTCATCAAAGAAGTGTGCAAGAAAAACAAATATGATGCCATTGCAGTTGACGAATTTCACTATGGAATGTGGCACGCAAAATACACAAAAGCTCTAGAGTCTCTAAAAATTGAAGTCATCATTATCACGGGAACTCCATATGTCCCATCTGAGATTTTTAAGACGATTAAAGAGGAAAATATTAAAGTTGTCTCTTATGCTCAACTCGTGGAATCTGGCATCTGTGTACCATCTCAGCACTTTCATCTTAAACCAGCTGAAGAAAACATCACTCTTGAAAATTTTGACTCAGAAAATATTGGACCATTTCTAGATGACCTCTTCAATGATCAAACAGACTTCTACAAAAATTTGGACCATGGTCTTATTGTAGTGAAAAACAATAATTTTGCAAAAGCCATCACAGCATATATTAGCAAAAAATATCCAAGCATTGAAGCCATCCAAATTTCGGGTGGTTTAAAAATTACATCATCGCTTGAAAAAAAATTAAATAAGCATATTGAAGAAGTGACCGAAATACGAGATGGAAAAATGAGCTACAAAAAACGGGTACTTTTTGTAACCTGTAACCGAGGCCTTTGTGGCATCTCAGTTCCAGCGCTTAACTATCTCGTGTGGCTCACAGACCAGACCGAAATGTCACTTAACAAATTTCAGCAAGCAAATGCAAGAGTCACAATGGTACACGGTGAAAAAACGTATGGCCGAATTTTCTATCTGAGTTTAGCTCTCGCAGTGAAAGCCGTCCTTGAATATAAGCCAACGTATGGAATGAGCTCACAAGGGCTCAAACAAATGTATCTTAATAGTGACTATGAACAAGCTGAATATAATACCTTGCACGAGTGTGCTTTTGGCGAGTATCGTCTCAGAAATGGTGCCTTCGTCGCGGTTGATGGCGATTTTAAAGATATAGCGCCTCAGTATATTAAACAAATTTTAGGTGAAGAAATTTTCTATGAAAAAATTAAGTTTAGGCTTAGACCTTTTATTGAAAAAATTGACTGGTCTAAAATTAGTTTAGACGGAAAAGCTGTGAAAGCCGTGCTCAATAAGCAAGTATTTAAGACCGAGTCAGAAGTTGCAAAAACGGCTCCTACGAAGAAAAAAGGTGTCAACACTCAATTAGACGACAACGGTAATACGACTGATAAAGTGAATGAAAGTGAAATGCAAAAAAGAGAGCAATGGCTTTTAGATATGCTTGTTGTTAGAAAAGTCTTAGGCAAAGATATAGTTAATATTTTAAGTAATAGCCTTGATGAAAGTGAATTGTCCGTTATTGAAGAAATTTTTAGCACGATAGAATTAGAAGCTAACGATATTTTCTATGATGAAAATATTGAGTCGGAAAATTTCGTAAAAATTCTTTTCAAGTATTTTTTAAACTCACAAGCAAGGGTCTATCTGCCTAAAGAACACGTGAATACACTTTTTGGAGAACCTGAAGGGGCTATTGGCACACTTAACTTAGAGTTATATTTACATATGAAGACTGTTGGACAAGACGTTAGTCTTTGTAATGTTGATAATGTTTGGACAGAAGACGAAAAAGAAATCTTGAAAAAAATATACAAGACTAATATTGTCGAGATTGGAGAAAAGAAAATGAAAAAGTTTGACACCATTATAATGAACCCTCCTTATGGAAAGATGCACTTGCCAATTTTAGCAAAGCTAACTGAGGAAGTTGTCGATAAACATGGCGGCAAAATTATAAGCTTGCAGCCTCTCAGGTGGCTAGAAGACTCGCTTTGGAAATGGAAGAAAAATAAACCAGACGCCCAGAAATACAGAAAGACTTTTGAGGGAAAGTTAGAAGTCCTAAAAGAAATTCCATCTATGGAAGCTAATACGTATTTTAAAGACGCTGCTGGTTTTGTGATGAACTTAGCAATTTTTAAAGTTTCTAGAAAATCAAACTTTAACTATGAGAGCTATCTTATAAACGAAAATCATCCAATGCTTAAGCAAGCTTTTAAGAACCCAATAAAAAAGCACATTAAGCTTTATGAAGAAGAAAAATACTTTGTACCCTTAAAACACATTACATACGTAAATAGGCCGACGGGGTACCGACTAAACAAAGAACAATGCTACTTAATAGACGGAAAGACGCCTAATGGAACTTATTGGAAAGACAGTCTACATAAGACTCCTCTTGAAGGTGTTGCATTTAAAACCAAAGAAGAAATGATGGATTTTTACACATACACTAATTCTAACACTATGAAAAAATGGTTAAAAATAGTTATCAAAGATGCACATATTCCTTATCAATTCATCCCCTATATTTTCGACGGCTACGAAAACGTGAAATTCTAAAATAGAACCAAGTGGTTCTTTTGAACATCTTTTCTTAAGTTCTTATATACTATATGTAAGGAGAACACAATGAAAATAGCGGGAAAATACAACGAAGCAATTATCTTCACAAAAGAAATTGAGCAATCTGCCATTAATCAAATTAAGACCCTTTGTGACCAAGTATTTGTGGCCGGCTCAAAAATCCGTATCATGCCCGACGTGCATTCCGGGGCCGGCTGTGTTATCGGCTTCACCCAAACAATCACTGACAAAGTCGTTCCATCCCTTGTGGGTGTCGACATTGGCTGCGGTATGCGAACTGTAAAACTAGCCGAAAAAAATATCGACTTTGAAAAACTTGATGAAGTGATTCGAAAATATGTGCCAGCTGGTTTTTCTATACGAGACAATTCCATTCATTTTGAAGCCCTTTCCGAATTAAAATGTTTCGATGACTTGAAAAATATAGACCGTATTGAGAAGTCTCTTGGTACTCTAGGTGGCGGCAATCACTTTATAGAAGTGGACAAGGATGATGAAGGTAACCTATATCTTATAGTTCACTCAGGTTCTCGAAACCTGGGTAAACAAGTAGCAGATATCTATCAAGAAAAAGCTGTTCAAAACTTGGACTATAGCGTTCTTGTGAAAAAGAAAGTAAAGAAAACTATTGAAGAATTCGGCCGAAAAGAAGGTCTAGAGGAAGAAATTGTGAAGGCTCGAAAATCGGTGGCTTTCATACCTGAAAAACTTCGTTATCTTGAAGGCCATGAGGCAGCAGACTACTTACACGACATGAAAATTTGTCAACAATGGGCAGAAGCAAATCGTGAGGCAATTGTAAATGAAATAGTTCTTCGTATGGGCTTAACTATAGTTGACTCATTTGAAACTGTTCATAACTACATAAACTTTGAAGACAACGTTCTACGAAAAGGCGCCGTTTCAGCTCATGAAGGTGAAAAGCTTTTAATACCTCTTAATATGCGAGACGGCTGTATCTTGGGTGTTGGCAAAGGCAACCAAGACTGGAACTTTTCAGCTCCTCATGGTGCTGGCCGCATTATGAGCCGAGGCGAAGCTAAGAAAAAAGTTTCACTTTCAGAATTTGAAAATTCTATGAAAGGTGTTTTTTCTACCTCTGTAGGCATAGATACTTTAGATGAGTCTCCAATGGCTTATAAGCCAATAGAGGCAATTTTAGATGTTGTTGGTGAGACTATCGAAATAGTTAATCTACTTAAACCAGTGTATAACTTCAAGGCAGGTGAAAAATGAAACGATTAGTTCTCACTATAAAAACAGATTATGACTTGCAGACTCTCATAGAGTATTGTGAAGCCGAAAATATTAGTTTACGAGAGTCTGACAAAACGTGTGGCACGTTTCTTATTGAGGCTAAAAAAAAGAAAAATGGTTTATTGAAGGTTCTTTCGGTAGAAAAAATAGATGACTATGTTGAAAAGGAAAAAGATCTTGAGTCATTTATGACAAAAATGCTAAAGGAATGGGCCAGCGCCTGTCCTGAAAGCTCCTATACTTTTGGGAAAGCGGATGGTGCTTTGGCGTACTATGAAATTAAAGGGGGAAACG
>Ga0209718_1002106_pt1 | contig 20349 bp, 7 predicted proteins | sample AD_JPNAS1_MetaG_FD_184420 | JGI IMG/M metagenome (GOLD analysis project Ga0209718, IMG submission 184420) | Active sludge microbial communities of municipal wastewater-treating anaerobic digesters from Japan - AD_JPNAS1_MetaG (SPAdes) (version 2) | ecosystem: Engineered > Bioreactor > Anaerobic >... | reverse complement strand
GTGTTGTATGAAGACGAAAACGACAACTACAATTACGAAAAGGGTGTTTATACAACCATCCAATTTAATTGGGATGATGCCAACCGTACGCTGACAATAGGCAGCCGTGAAGGAGAATTCCCAGGCATGCTGAAGTCCAGGAAGTTCAATTTCGTTATTGTGGATACCAAAAATGGTATAGGTTCAGAACAATCGAAAAAGTTTACCAAAAAAGTATCCTACAACGGAAAGGCTAAAAGTGTGAAGTTTTAGGATTGTATTCAACATTGGGAGATGCACGCGGATGACGCGGATCAGGTAGATTTACACAGATTGATAAGTTCCGTCTAAGAACCGGCTTAAAAATCAACATCAGGTTTGTAATATGCTTGATGACACGCGACCGACCTTTTCAACCTTCTTCATTTTTTTGTCTTGATACAAAAAAACGAAGCAAAAAAAAATCAAGACTGCGCCCACTTCGCTCGAAAAATTAGCGCTCGAACAGCTAAATTGTCCAAACTCGCAACTTCGTTGCTCAAACAATGGACGATTTTTAACGCTGTTCTCACTTATTTTTCGGCTCACCGGACGAGGTCGGTCGCGTGTCGTCAACATATAGCAACCCTGGAGTTTACCTTTGAAGCCAGTCCCCGGGCAAGTTTTATCCCGCGGCACTGCAATCTGCGTCAATCTGCGAGAAATCAATTCCCCGCGACCACGGAACTCGTACCCCGTTTAAGGTTTCTTCTGATATACCCTGACATAATCTACTTCGTACACAAGTGGAAATGCAGCATCATCAGGTTCACCCCCATTGGTGCCTCCGATGGCCAGGTTTAGCAATATATAATGTGGTTGCCTGAACGGATTGATCTTATCTTCTACCGGTGCATTGTAGGTGTTTTCCAGCCTGGTTTCGTTCAGCAGTTGGTCGTCTAAATAGATCCTGATAAAATCCTCATCCCAGTCCATGCGCCAAACATGAAACTTATCAGCCCAATTGGGGTCCCTTCTGAGAAACCTCCTGAATTGAATTTTTGAGGAGTTCCATTCAGCCTGCCAGGGTTGAGCTTTCCCCCAGGCAGTGTTGGCTAAAATGTGAGGCACTCCGTTGATGCGGTAGTACTCCATGATATCAATCTCGCCGCAAAAGGGCCATCGCATGGATTCTCCCAGGGTCCAGATTGCAGGCCAGGAGCCTCCTGCCGTCGGGATCCTGGCTCTAATCTCAAACCTGCCATATTGAAAAGCTTTCTTCCCTTGTGTTTTGATGGAGGATGAGGTATAGTTGATAAATTCTCTGTTTTTACGCCAATCTCTGCTGTTAGGTTCGTAATTGGGATTTTTCCTGTTTTCTTCTTTCTGTCCCGAAATAACTAAAACGCCGTTACTGCAGACTGCATTGTCCGGCTGATACCACTGGTATTCTTCATTTCTGACATAGCCTTTTTCATGCGTCCATACTTCAGGATCAGGCACTCCTTCGTAATTGAATTCCTCATTCCACACAAGTTGATATCCTGCTATCTCTTTGGGTTCGCTGAAATCCGGATTCATCTGATCGAAGATGTCCAAATCCCATCTGTCGAACCACTTTAATACAGGCATGCCGTTTTCAAACAGCAAGGGCAGCCAGACGTACCGGCCATCAATCGGATTATCGGGACGCCACCGGTCTGCCATAAAGATAAAGGCATTTTTTTTACCTTGAACGGGTAATAAATAGGTGCTTTGAGAATGGAATGTAAGTTCGGCATCCTTGCCTACACAAGGATTAGGGTGCAGCGTCCATTCGCCCATGATATCACCGGCTGTGAGCAAACGCGCTGCATTGGGTGCCCATCCTGTACAGCCGGAAGTTACCATGAAATACTTTCCGTCTTTCTTGATGATTGCCGGTGCTTCATTGTGACCTCCCGGTTGTACACGGACGTATTTTCCTGTATAATCAAGATAATCGTCTGTGAGTTCGGCAATTTGAAGGGTGAGGTTTTCTTCGGAAGCATAAATATGATAAGCTTTTTTATCGTCGTCAACATACAGTGTCATATCTCTTGACATTTGTCCTGATTGGAAGTCGCGACGGACAAAGGAACCTTCTTTAACAGCTTCAATCCATTTGGGAGTCCACGATTCATGACTGTCAGGCAGTTCTTTCAGAGCTCGTTGCCCGGCTGTCATGTTCAGTGGCCATATTCCTGCATTGACGCGCCCGTTTTTCAAAAACCGGTACGGACCGGTCGGATTATCGCTGACGGCAACGCCTACGTTAGCAGCTTCATATCCCCTGTTCCTAAGTTCAAGGTGAAAGTACATTACGAATTTTTGTGTCTTCTCATTGAATATCACTTTCGGACGTTCAATGATACAACCCTCTACGATTGGACTATCCTGATCTTTGCTGACAGACAGTGCAACTCCTTCATCTTTCCAATTGTATAGATCGGTGGAAGAATAGCAGGTAACGCCTACCCAGGCAGAATTGGAGCGCTCTCCCTTGTGCTCACCAAACCAATAATAGGTGCCGTTGTGATAGAATATTCCGCCTCCGTGGGCATTGATAAGCCTGCCATTGTTATCCAGCCATACTTTTCCGGGGAAGAAAGCATTGTTTTGTGCCCCGATGTTCACGGCTGCAAAAAGGATTATAAATAAACTTGCGAGGTACTTATAATTGATGTTTAGAACCTTTTCAATTCTCATATGACATTAGTTGATGATGTTGTTTTATTCAAAATTATAATGCAAAGAAAGTTTTCAGCAACTTCTATAAATCTGTCATATTTTAAGGTCTTAGGAAATGTAAAATGTATCTAATTATTTAAGTTTATTTTTTATCAAAATATCTATACCTTTCGCAAGCAGCCAACAAGAATGCACCCACTCCGAAATTAGACTGTGAGTTTGCATCGATGACCTGTCCGGGAATGGCTCTTTCGCCTATAGGTTGTACATAGCCCACCTTTCCACTTGCCTGTAAAGCCGTATTTGTCAAATAATTCCAGGCCTTGTCTATGGCCGGTTGGTAGTTTTTTTCTTTCAATAAACCATTGTTGACACCCCACTGTAGTCCATATGTAAAGAATGCGGTACCGCTGGTCTCCGGTCCGGGTGCATGCTCCGGATCCAACATGCTGCGTGTCCAATATCCTTCGGGTTGTTGAATTTGTATCAATGTGGCAGCCATGTCGGTAAATTGCTTGATGAACTTTTGTTTGTGTACATAGCTGTCAGGCAGGTCAGGGATGATTTTCGCCAACCCAGCCAGCAACCAGCCGTCGCCACGCGCCCAAAAGTCTTTTAGACCGTTCGTGCTTTTATGTTTGGGATAGATGTATTTGGCATCTCTGTAGAAGAGTGCAGTTTCCGGGTCATACATGATGCTTTCAGCGTATTGATAATACTCATAGAGCTTATCAAGGTACAACTCATTACCTGTCAGTTTATAAAGCCTGGTCATCACCGGCATGACCATATAAAGTCCGTCAACCCACCACCAATAGTCGTTCTTGTCTGAATTTATCTGGTACTCCATCACTTCAAGGGCACGAGCGATTTTGTGGTCTGCAGGTTCTATGTTGTATAAATCAATATAGGTTTGAAAGCAGATTTGCCAATCCCCAAAAAGAACATAATTATGCCCTTCTCCGTAATGGTTGTACTTCCACTCACTTTTGTTATCCGATTTAGCGCCTTTCCACTCGTTATGAATGGCCCAGTCTTCGGAATATTTCAGATAAGCCGGCTCTTTGGTAAGAAAATATGCCTCCATATTACCGGTATGATAGGCTGCATTATCCCAAAATGCCCAGGTTTGGGGTTTGTTGTTGGATTGCCAGTAATTATTAACCAGATGAATGGTGCTTATTATCTGGTTTTTCTCCTGTTCCGCTTGTGCCGAACTGATGCGGGTGCTTTTACAGGAAGTTACCATCAGAATGGTAATACAGCAAAAAAATAATGTTTTTTTTATCATGATCATATTTTAAATTAATATTCGATGAATCTCGCAATTTCTCTTCATTTTTTTTGGCTTGACTGAAGCAAAAAAGGGTCAAATATTCTAATCAAACGAGATCGATCGCGTCATTTAATTACACTTCTAAACCGACAATCCGTATAAATCTGCGATTTCAATCTGCGCAAATCCGCGAGAAACTAATCTCGTAACTTGTTCGCAAAGTTAGCAAAAACTAAAACCAAAACAGCTATTTTTTCAAGAATTTAAATGAACTCATTCTTTCGCCGTCATCAATGATCATTATATATAATCCACTTTGCAGATCTCTGCAATCAATCTGGTTCGTGATGTTGTTTACGATGCTGTGTTTAAGCAGGCTGCCATCCACCGAATAGACAGAACATGAAGCCCTCTCATATCCGTCCTTCAATTGAAATCTCAAAAAATCCCGAACAGGATTGGGGTAGAAAACAACTGCATTTAAACTTGTCTGTTCAATTCCGTTTGTATCTTCATCGATTGCGACAATTTCAAACGGATAATCGCCAAGTGTTTTTCCGCCATTGGTGTCGATGGTACCACCTTCACCTATTTTCCACAATGTCAGACCACCTCCGGTATTATTTTGAATAGCATATAAATTACCGTCCTCCACACCATGAAATGCAAATCCATGTTTGCTCAATGTAAAAGTTTCATCAGTCAGGTGTGCCAGTTCATTCAGAAATCGGTTATCAGCTTTGGAAGTAATTTGATACCTGATGGTGCCTGGTTTACTGATAGACCAGATCTGGGTGTCTAAATCATCCTCATTTTTCTCCCGGAAGCCGGGCACATCAGTACCGGTATTGGTCAGATAAAGTCCGTTCCCTGCATTTTTGATAAAATAATCTCCTGCTTCCGTAGGTTTATTGGTAATGGGAATATAGACATGAAAATCCAATGGGTAGTTCACTCCGTTGTATGCATAGTTTACCGTGTAGTGCCCTGTATTTTGCACTTTGTTAAGGGTGATTTTTTGCGTAGTTTCACCGGTGTTCCAAAGCCAGGTACCATCAGCAGTGTTTCTCTGTACCACAGCTTTCAGTTCAACAGTTTGACCTCTTCTGATAACCACCCTGTTTGTTGTCTGTGCCTCTCCATTGTCAACCACAATCGAGGGGATCATAAATCTGGCTTTGATGTGGAAGTTCTTAACAATTTCCCGTCCTCCCTGATTGGTGTACAAGACCGAATAGGTCCTGTCCGAACGGATATTATTCACTTTTATGCTTCTGGTGGTAGCCCCGGTATTCCACTTGATGCTTCCCCAACCCCAACTATAAGATGTAATGGACAGGGTCAGGGATGAACCTTGCAATACTGTAATGACGGTATCGTTGATAATTTTATTGCCATCATCAATTTCAGGGATGATGGGTTCGTAGGTGCAATCTCCGGCTACGGCGATCGTGAAAATCTGCATGGATTTTACCCCATGTTCATTGGTGTAGGTAACGCGATATACAGCACTGCTATCAGCCATAATTTGCAAGTCTTTGGTCGTTTCACCCGAATCCCACTTCCAGTTGCCGGTGTCATTGATCCCATCGGGTAGGGCAGGTATGAATTTGATGGTACTTCCCGGCGGGATAACATCGGGAGTTTTCACCTGCCAGGTGTTGGCTAAACCTCCCAATTCACCCTGATTGTAAGTATTGCCATTGTATTCTATGGTTGGAATAATAGGGGTGGGTACTTGCTCAGCAGATGCTTTCGTGGGTCTGTAACAGGTCAGGGTTGAAAAGCCCATATGATCGAATCCGCCGCTGGTTTGTCCGTATGCTCCGCCACCGTTGTCTATGGGTTCCTTTTCTCTCATTGCACGAGAGTAGGGCATATCCACTCCCATAACACCTTCATAATGTCCTATGATCCTGTCCCAGTACGGACGGAACTGTCCGCGACCACCTTCGCTTATGACTGTCATCTTCCAGGAGTTGTGAATGGCAGTTCTCACATCGTGGTACCAATATTCTGTCCACGGCAAATCATTTACTCCTGTATTGTAAGCCGCAACATATTCTATTCCCGCTGCCAAACGATTATCCATCAATGAAAACAGATCATCGCCCTGGTTCCGGCATATCTGACACACATCTGCAGCCAGTCCGACGGCCATCAGGGAGTGACCCTGGTCTCGTCCGGATTCCTGCATTTGTCCCAAATAGCCAAATGGTCCGCGTTCGTCTGCATGGGTAATGGGGACCAGGTTACCGATAAATTCAGTAAGTCCGTCATTAACGATGGGTGCCGGGCGATTGTCCGCAAAACTGCCGACCTGGTCATATTTATAAAACGAAAGCCCTTGATTGTACATGTAAACATCATCACATAGGATGGCAATGCTCAGTAAGGATGCTAAATTGCATAAGCCCCAGTTTGACCAGTAATGTCCCGGACGCCCTTGTTCCCACGTGCCGTTCCTGCCTCTTAAGAAACCGATATTGGGAGCATACCACACCTTGATCATCCAGGCTTTGAATTTTTCAAAATCTTCTTTCTTCCATCCTTCGTAATCCCGCATCAGTTCGGCAGCATTGGCAAAACCATATCCATAAAGTCCGGCAGCCAAGGCGTAGTTGCTGTCTCCTCCCACCATCTTACATACGTCAGCCCATGAGTTTAAAATCAAGATGGCTCTTTCTGCATGTGCTTTTTCCCCGCTGATTTTCCAGCGCAGTGCATTTTGGTAAGCCATGGCAGCTCCACGTGCCGCATTCATATAGTTTTCGCCTACACCTCCGCCCCTTACAACGGTTTCTACCGGATAGGTAGCCACATTGGATTGAGAGTAGCCATTGGCTTTCAACTTTTCATAAGCCGCCGTAATGGTAGGATCTCCTGCTGCCAACAAGGCTTTTATCCTGTCGAAATCCTCTTGTGTGTGCAAGGCTCCCGGGTGTTTAAATCCTTTGTTTGTGTGAAGGACAGGCATGGGCTTGGGTTCAAACTTCACTCCTTTGGAAAGGTTGAATGCCGATCTGGCATTTCTAAGTTCGGAGAGAATCTGATCGATTAAATTTTGGGAAGCCTTGTTTTCGTCGACCAAAGCCTGAGCATGGTCGATGGCATCCCGGAATTCAATGAAGGCTATCTCCGGATAGTCGTTTTTCGAAGCTGAATTAATTGTGTTGTTGCACGCAATCAACTCGGTATTTAGTTGTGTGAAATTTCCAACTGTTCCCCCATAGTTGTGAGCATAGTCCAAATCGGCGGTTACGGCAGACAAGTCCCTGATTTCTGTAGCGGACAAAGCCTTGTCATATACCCGAAAGTCATACACCAAAGTCTTTTTTAAATAATTGTCAGCCGAAAAGGGCGCCCGGCCTATCCAATTGAGAGTGGGTGCTTTGGAGAAGAAATTTTTAGGTTGAGGCATGGAATTAACGTTACCTGCCAATGTGCCGTTGATATAAAGACTGCCTGTACTGCCGCTTTGGCAATACAGTACATGTATCCAGTTGTTTTTGGCTGATTCTCTGCCCACCTCATATCCCACTTCATTTTTAAAGCCGCCGGGAGATGAAGCGATGCGTTGTGCGTTTAGGCGATAAGCGATATACTGTCCATTGGTGGCATCGCAGGCTGCCAGGGTGGAAAAGGACCACAAAAAATATCCGGCACCGCTCAGTGATGCGTCACTGTCAACACGATAATACACAGAAACGGTAAAGTTCTCCAATGCCTTAATGGCTTCACCTGCCCGGGCTTTCATGTCCAAATAGCCGGTTCCGTTGCCCAGGGACAATACTTTATATTGCCCCATCTCTATGACGGAAGCCTGGTTCATTAACGTAGCGTTATAGCCTGAACCTGATTCGTCGGGTACAGTTTTGCCGACTGTGTTTTCAAAATTATAATGAATTTTTAGATTCGTATCCTGTGCGCTCAGAATGTGTGTTAAAGTGAAACAAAAGATAAATAGAATGGTTTTCAGATTTCTCATGATATAAAAAGTTTAATGATATTATGTCTTGATAATGATGAAAATTTTCTAGAATAGAATATACATGTTTTCATGGAAGTTAAAATGCCACACAAAGGTAAAAATCATTTTGTGTATTGCAAAATCTCTGTCTTCATTTTTTGGTTCACCAGTCAAGGTTGAGTATCCTTACCAATCATCTGCATCAATCAGCGAGAACCCCACCCACGCCACCCCTGACCACGCGACCCCGGAACACGGAACTCGCCACCCCGTTATGACACAAAAAAGAGGCTGTCTCAAAAAAGACAGCCCCCTTATTATCAGATTGCTTTATCAGCTATCGTTATGTTATTTGATGTATTTTACATACTCTTTGCTAACAATAACTTTACCTGATTGCAATACACTTTGCTTGATGTAAATGCCGTTTTCTGTCGGTTTCACTATTTCCACACCATGCAAGTTGTAGTAACGTGTTGAAACAACAGGATCGTTGGCATTGAGATAATCTACTGCACCTACTAATTTCCAGCCTGCGTAGATGGTGGTGTTATCATCTGCAACGTCTGTTGCAAAGTTCCATGCAGTTTCGCATTCTTCATCTTTAAACCAGCCTGTAAAATCGAAGCCATCCTTTTCGGGTACTTCAGCAGGTTCTGTAACCAATGAGCCTTTCATCACAATTTCATAAGGAACTTCTGAACCTTCATTTGTTTCAAAAGTAACCAAAGCAGCTACATAGAGTTCCAGGTTGTCAATGTATCCGGTAAGATTAGCTCCGGAGTTACAAGTGTTGAACCAGATCAATCCATTATCTGCACTTGCATCTGCACCTGTGATAAAGCTGTTTTCATACAACTGCCATGCGCCTTCTGTGTCAGGAATGAGGTTGTAGGCTTCATGGTTTTGCACACCCTCAACATAAGCATTTCCTAATCCTATTACAAAGCCTTCACCATTAGTGTTCACGTATGCGCGAATGATGTAGGGTGTTTCAGGTTCCCAGGAAACAGCTCTGTCCATGGATCCTCCACAGGCACCCCAAACTTTACCTGAAGTCAATCCGCAGAATACCTCTTCAGTGGTAATTATACGATTACCCCAACCCGGTTGAGAAGGATTGTTGAAGAATGGATCATCAATCAGATTGTTTGCAGGATCTAAGATGGTTGAGCAGTCGGAATCAACAGAGGTGGTGAAGTTCACAGTTATAGTATCAGCACCTTCTGATGAAATAACAATGACACCGTCAGCAGTTGTTCCCAATACTTCAGGATCCCAGGTTATCGTAACCTCTTTGCCTTCTCCGGTTGTTTCTGCCGGTGTAACAACAGCAGGATCGAACGATATGCCTGCGGGTGCGTCGAACTCAACATTTGCGGCAATGTCCATTCCGGTAATAACGATAACTTGTTCTAATTGATCTTCAGAGAATGCAATGGAAGATTTAGATACAGCCAGCACCGGATGAGCTTCAGTTCCTAAATATGTCAATGAAGCATTGTCCAAACCAACCCAGTTATTGTTACCGGATCTTATATCCAATCCTATTTCCAATTCTCCGCCTTCAAATTCAAAATTCAAGCTAAAGAATGCAGGAGTAGATGCGTCGCTAACAGGAGTCTCATTCTCTCCCGCATAAACAAATAAACCTTCTCCGCCATTATTTGCAAAGACACCAATTTTGAAGCTGTACTTACCGGCGGGTAAACCGGTTATTACCTGATACATCTTACCGGTATATGGTGAACCATTCCAGTTTTCCCAGTAGGGCATCGTTCCTGCAAATGCACCGGAGTTTTGGTTAGTTGCCAGGGCACTATTTTGAGCACCTGTTGTGGTAATCCAACCTTCCATGGAGTTAAATTCGGGATTCCGGATAAATCCGGTCATATCCATAGGTACTTCATCAGCATTGGCTATTGCAAATGTGTTGAAGGCATCTTGCAATGCTTCAATAGCACTTTCTACACCTGCAATATCTGCTGTGGCTGCATCATAAACACCTTGTGCCGTAGCGACAGCTGCAGTGATGTCAGTCTTGTCAGCTTCTTCATAAAGATCCAATGCACCATTGGTTGATTCTATTAAGTCTATCAATGCAGCATAAGCTTGTATGCTTGGATTAGCAGCATCAATAGCAGCATAGAGTCTGGCTCCGGCGGTCGAAATGCCTCCTTCGGTCGGAGTAGCTACAGCAGTTTCAGCTTCAGCAATTGCTTCTGCCAATTCTGTTGCTACAACGTCCTGCATAACATCGGTAAGTGCTTCTGCTTCTGCAATGATGGCTTCCAAAGTTTCAGCCATGGCTGCAACATCAACACCTATATATGTTAATCTGTAATTGTCGGCAGCAACCCAGTTCCCCTTTTCAGGAATAACTCTGAAGCCAATTTTTAAATTACCGTCTATTACGGCTACAGTTATGGTATAATCCTTACCTTCGGAAACTATTTCTTCTTTATGATTGGCAAAAATAGCAGCACCCTCTATATAGCCGGGATCAGTACCGTTCTCATTTACCCTGGCCTGTCCGGATGCCGTAAGTACGTACGTACCATTGGGCAAATCGGAAATTACCTGATAGAATCCGGCTGCCGGTAAAGCATTTCCGGGACCTACATATTTTTCGGCAAATACTTGTCCGTCCTTTGTGAAAGCTAAGGTTCCCGGATTACCGGTTGAAGACCCCATACCGTTATTTACCCAACCTTCGTATCTGCTGGCGAACTCAAAGCTTGGATTGATGATACGGTCTGTCATGTCTACCGGGTTTTCCGCTGAGGCATTGGCAAGTTGATATGCATAAATCGCTTCTTCCAATGCTGCGATGGCTTCAGAGACTTCACTTTGAGTAGCTTCATCGTCAGCTTCAACTGCTTTGGCCGCAGTGATGGCATCGGATAATGCATCGGCTCCATTGCCACTACCGTCTCCGTACAAGGTTTCAGCATCAGCAATCTTATCGGTCAAACCTGCTTTTCCAACACCAAGATAGATGAGTTGAACCTGATCGAAGAAAATACGGCCTACATTAGCTGACCCTGTGCTCGGTGCACTGATTCCTACTTGAATTTTTCCTACTGCGCCGTCTTCTTCAACTACGAACTCAATGGTGTCTTTCATCCATTCTCCCACAGCAAAGGAAGTTACAGTAGATAAAGCAGCCTCTCCTTCATTCGGTACCCAGCCTACTTTACTGGAATTGGCATCTTTCGGACCTGAGTTATAGGCATTGTATATGATACCATATCTACCACCTAATGGTAAGGTTACCTCTTGCGTATAAGCAACGGTTGCACCCCAGGCAGTAGAAATACCCAGAACAGCACCTGTGTTACCACCACCCTGATCTGTGGCAGGTGGGTTTTGTCCATTCAATGTTCCGGCATATCCATACTCAAAAGTAGAAGCTGCGGAGTTGTTACCAATGGTTCCAATAGTCCATCCTGCTACTTCGTGAATGTTTGCACCGGCATTGGCTGAGGGCAGGTCAGAAGCTGCGTCGGCAGCCTTGAAGTGCGGAGATTCATCAAAACCGGGGTTCGCAAGGACATTTACTATAGAAGGACCTTCCTGCCATTTAGCATATAAGGTCTTATTGCCATCCACCACATCGGTTTCAAAATCCCAGGGGGTATTGTACTCCGAATCTGTGTACCAGCCTTCTACGTTCTTGCCCAGTAATATGGTTACCGGCTCTGTTATTTTTATATTATCATCCTTGATGAGATACAATGGAGCAACCGGACTACCTTCGCCTGTCACAAAGTTAACAGCGTAGGCTTCGTAAAGTTCCATATTGTCAATGTATCCGGTAACATTTTTTCCGGAAGCATAATTATTGAACCAGATCAATCCGCCTTCCGAACCGGCGCTTGCACCCGTAACAAATCCGTTTTCAAACAGTTGCCATTCGCCTTCTGTGTTTGGAATGATATTGTAAGCTTCATTGTCTTTATGTCCTTCAACCCAGGCTTTTCCTAAGCCCAGTACAAAGCCCAGATCATCAGTGTTCACATAAGTGCGAAGCAGATAGGCTGTTTCAGGTTTCCAGGTAACACTTCTGTCTATGGAACCTCCCCTGGTGGCCCACACTTTTCCTGAATGAGCTCCGCAATATGCGTTTTCAGAAGTGATGATATGATTTCCCCAACCCGGTTGTACAGGATTATTGAAATACGGATCAATTATTAAATTCTTTTCGGGAGCCAGGAAGTTGGCACATTCCGAATCCTTGGAAGTCATAAAACTAATAATCTGGGGATCAGCGCCTGTAGAAGATACAGTGATTTCTCCGTCTAATGTGGTTCCCAATACAGTCGGATCCCAGGTTACAGTTATCAATTTTCCGGCTGCTGCGTCTGCAGAACTTACAGAAGCAGGTTCAAAGCTAATTCCTTCAGGGGCGGAAAATTCAATGTCGTCAGTGATACCAACACCGGATACAGTGAATGTTTTTTCTGTGTCAGTTTCATTGAAAACGAAGCTTCCTTCAGAAAGACTTATGATTCCGGCATCAGCTTTATATACGTATAGCCTGAAATTATCAAAAGCAGTCCAGTTACAAGCCACTTCACCTTCTGTTTTGTATCCGATGGTCAGTGTGCCGTCTGTTACTTCAATAAAATCAACAAAATAGTTTCCTTTAACACTTACTTCCGTAGATAAGTCTCCTGCAAACACAAAAGCATTGGTGTGGAAAGGATTGGAACCTGATTGTTGATAAGCATGGGCAGACAAAACTAACCCGTATATGCCGTTGGGAAGAGTAAGCTCTTGGGTAATAGATATTTCACCAAGATTGTTCGGACCTCCTATGTGTCGTTCAGCAAAATAACTACCATCTCTGTAGGGATTCAATCCGTCATTAGTTTGGGTCCAAAATCCGGGATCGGTATTGGTCCATCCGTTAAGGCCATTTTCAAAACTTGGATTAGTTATCAAAGAAGTAACTTCAAAAGGATTCAATTCAGCTGACAGTTCATTGGCAGCCTCTAAAATGTCGGCAGTAACATTGGCGTTATAAGTCGTAATATAACTTGCCAAATCAATTCCTCCAACCAATTTGGCATAGGTCATATAGCGATCCAATGCCTTTTTGGCCAGATACAGATCATAATCGGCCTCTGTTATGAAAAACCATTTGGTGTAATCATCACCCGAGGGGGTGTTGTATTTTACCACATTGGCATAACCTCTGTTGGTTGCTTCAACATCAGGGTTAACACCCAAAAATTGTTCGGCATTATAGCCACCATAAGTACTTGGTACTTGTATGGTGTAGTAGTTATTATCTGTATCAACCAGATCAAGAACCCAAGTGATAGCTTTGTCGCTTGCACCGTCCGAGTAAACAATTCCATTCTCGGGGTTCTCAGCGAACAGATAACGATCACCGGTAGGAACATTGAGGAATTTCCACACCAAATCGGCTTCGTCGTATGTCAAAGTCCACTTCAAGTGTTCAGTTGACTGATTTGGCTCACTGGGGGGATAAGGCGTGGAAGCAACTATGGCTTGTGTTGACCAATTACCTCCCCGGTTGAGAAAACCTTCAAGTCCGACATTATAAACATAGTAGGTAGTACCGGATGTCACTACGCTACTTTTCAATGATGGCGCATCCCACGTCGCTTGCGCGAAGGATACGCTACTCACGCCTATAAATGCTATAAGCAATGAGATTAAACGTAAGTTTTTCTTCATGAAAATGAATTTTTTAAAAGGTGAATAATAAATGAATATTTAAAATTAAAAAAGAATAAGATATGATATAAGATATAAGATAGTTGCCTTAAGACAACAATTGTCAAATGACCTGCGAAAGATACAAAAGATTTTTCTTTAAAACAAGAAGCAATGAGATTAATTGTTGAACTGTTTAATTGTTTAATTGAGAATAAAGAACAAAGAGCAAAGACAAAAGAGCAAAGACAAAAGAATAAAGACGATGAACGAAAAACTAAGAACGATGAACTAAAAACTGAACTCGCGACCCCGGAACCCGCTAACTTCCCTAACTTCCTTAACTTCTTTAACTTCCCTAACTTCTTTAACTTCCTACTAAACTACTAACTACCGCGGTATCTGTTGAAAATGCGTTTCACAAACACAAAAGTATGGGATAATTTTTTATTTTGATTTGCCTTTTTGGCACAAAATCGTCTTTTTTTAGCACAAAATCGTCTTTTTGTTAATTTTTGCTGCATATGTCTTTTTTGGCTTGCTTTAGTTTCTCGCTGATTGACGTGAAGAATCGTTCATGTTTGAGCTGCGCAGCAGCGAGTTTGAACGATTTAGTCAATCGAGCGCAAGTTTTTTGAGCGAAGCAGGCAGAGTCTTGATTTTTTTTTGCTTCGTTTTTTTGTATCAAGACAAAAAAATGAAGTAGGGTTTGGGGCGACGCCCCAAGTTTAACAAATTGAACAGTTGTTTAATAAAAAACCCGGGGACGGTTTGAAGCCAACCCCCGGGTAAATTTTGTTACGCAATTTGCGTCAATCCGCGAAATCATCTGCGTGCATCAGCGAGAAATATTCTACGAGAACCTGACCACGCGACCCCGGACCCCGCACCGCTCTTAATTCGCATATTTAATAAACTGCTTCAGCACTTCTGTTTTACCGGATTCGTAAATCTTCTTAACGATGTACAATCCGCTTTGGTCGATGCTTTCCAGTTGTGTACCGGTCAAACTGAAGTATTCTGTTCTAATTACTGCATCGCCCGGCAGATTCATTCCAACATTAAAATCCCATTTAGCATATAGGGTCTTATTGTTATCCACTACATCGGATTCAAAATTCCAGGCGTTGTTTAATTCTGCTTCTTTGTACCAGCCTTTAAATGTATGACCCGACTTTGTGGGATCAGCAGGTGCAGCTATTTTTTCACCTTTAACAGCATACACAGGATCAACTGCACTACCACCATTTGTGTTAAAGCTTACAATCCAGGCTTCGTAGAGTTCAAAGTTGTCAAAGTATGAGTAAGCACCACCATCATCAGTAGCAAGAGATAGTCTTCCGTTTGAAGTGGTATTTCCTGTGACAAAGGTAGCTTCATGCAGTTGCCATTCGCCTCCCGTGTTAGGAACATAACCTCTGGAATTTTGGTTTCCTCCAATCCAGGTGTTCCCATATTCGATGAGAGTACCTGAACCAGTGGTATTCACGTAGACGCGAAGCAAGTAGGCTGTTTCAGGTTTCCAGGGAATAGTAGTAGGTTTATCTATACAATTCTGCCAGTTTCCCAGTACCCTTCCTGCATAAGCTCCGCAATACGCATTTTCAGAGATATTAGCACTACCTCCCCAACCCGGCTGAGGATTGTTGTTGAAATACGGATCGACCATAATATTCTTGGCAGGAGCCAGGAAGTCGGCACAATATGCATTTCTGAAGGCGGTGACGTTAACAGTTTTGTTATCAATACCCGTAGTGGCTGTAGATACGGTGATCTGTCCTTCTAACTTGTCTGTCGAAGGATTTACGGTTACAGTTACCGTTTTACCGTCAGCTGCTTCAGCAGGAGTTATTGAAGTAGGATTAAGAGTAATGCCTGCAGGGGCGGAGAGGGTAACGTTGTCAGTCAGATTGAAGCCGGTCACCTTAAATGTTTTTACTTCATTTTCATCACTAAAAAGCAAGCTACTTTCTGAAACATCTAAGTGCACAAAATCACTGGAAGTGGTGTGATATAGGTATAATCTGAAATTATCAAAAGCTGTCCAGTTGCAAGCCACCTGATCTTGGGTTTTATACCCTATGGTCAGTGTTCCGTCAGTTACTTCGAGGAAATCCACAAAGTAATCCTTTCTAACACTAACTTCTGTAGATGAACTTCCGGCAGTTACAAAAGCGTTGGTGTGACGGGGATTGGAACCTGCTTCCTGATAAGCGTGGGCAGCTAATACTAAGCCGTATATGCCATTGGGAAGCCCGGTAAGGCTTTGGGTGATAGATATTACACCAAGATTACTTCCATGATTCGTCCATTGTTCACAAAAACGATTACCATCTTTGTAGGAACCCAATGCGCCTGAATCGTGTGTTTTGAATCCATTATTGGTCCATCCGTCAAGATTGCTTTCAAAACTTGGGTTAGTGATATAGTGAGTGACATTTACAGGATTTAATTCATCCAGTAATTCATCGGCAGCAGCCAATATATCGGCAGTGACATCAGATTCATAAGTTGAAATATAATCTGTCAAAACAATTCCTATCATATCGGCATAGGTCATATAGCGACTCAGTTTCTGTTTTGCCAGATACAGATCATAATCGGCTTGTGATACAAAAAACCATTTGGTGTAATCATCACCCGTAAGCCTGTCATATTTTACCATGTTGGCAAGGCCTTTATTGGTTGATTGAACTGTCGGATTAACACCTAAAAATTTACTGGCATCATAGCCGGTATAGGTACTTGGAATTTGTAGGGTGTAGTACTTATTTGTTGGATCTACCAAGTCAACAACCCAAATGGGGTACCAGTTTGGATCCCCTCCATCTGTAAAAACGCTACCATCGTTATTGTTGATGGCAGAGAACAAATACTTGTTATCAAGGCTGTATTGGAATTTCCATTCTGATCCGGTAATGTTTGTTGCGACCCACTTCAGAAGTGAATTTGATTGACTGGGGTAGGGTGTAGATGTGACCACAGCATGCGTTCCATGCTCACCACCCCGGTTGAGAAAGCCTTCTAAACCAACGTTACAAACATAGTAGGCAGTACCGGATGTCAGTACGCTACTTTTCAGTACCGGCGCATCCCAGGTCGGTAGTGCAAAGGATACGCTACTTATGCTTATACACGCGATAAGCAATACGATAAAATGTAATTGTTTTTTCATAAGAGATGAGTTTTAAAATTAGTGTTTAATGTTTAATTGTTGAATTGAGAACAAAGAACAAAGACAAAAGAGTAAAGACAAAAGAACAAAGACAATTTAACTAAGAACAAAGAATAAAGACAAAAGAGCAAAGACAAATAAGAACTAAGAACTAAGAACGAAAAAACTATCAGCTACTAACTACCAACTACTAACTACCAACTACTAACTACTAGCTACCAACTACCACGGTATCTGTTGAAAATGTGTTTTACAAGTACAAATGTATGGGATAATTTTTTATTTTGGCTTGCTGATTAAATGACGCGACTGACCTTGCCTGGTGAGCCAAAAAACAAGTGAGATTGACGTAAAGAATCGTTCATGTTTGAGCTGCGCAGCAGCGAGTTTGAACGATTTAGTCAATCGAGCGCAAGTTTTTTGAGCGAAGCAGGCACAGTCTTGATTTTTTTTTGCTTCGTTTTTTTGTATCAAGACAAAAAAATGAAGTAGGGTTTGGGGCGACGCCCCAAGTTTAGCAAATTGAACAGTTGTTTAATAAAAAACCCGGGGGCCGGCCTCCAAGCCAACCCCTGTATAAACTTCGTTACGCAATTTGCGTCAATCCGCGTAATCATCTGCGAGCATCCGCGAGAAAATATTCTGCGTGTATCAGCGAGAAATATTCTACGTCATTCTGCGGGAACTTGACCACGCGACCCCGGAACTCAATCCAGACTTTTCAGCACCATCGTTTGACCGTTCCTTGTTATATGCACCAATAAGTTGCCCTTCTTCGGCATTGGTGTTATATTAAAAGAAGCCACATAAGCATCCGTTAATTTCCCTTCCAGATCATACAGCATAATTTTGTCTCCCTGTTGTGTGTTCATGATGACACGCTTGTCGCCATCGTGGATGATATAGGGTTGTGTTGCATCTTTTACTTCTTTGAGGAATGATTGATCGCCGGGTGAGAGTCTGTAAAAAGCAGCACCGTGGTAATTGATTTTCGTGGAGAACTCCGTACCTTCAAAAATACCTTCTTCTTTTTGTTTCCAAAGGTTTGTGATGGTAACAGCTTCTTCAAATCCCAATTCGCTTAGGTCAACCTCAACATCTCTGCTGACGTTGTGATTCCTGGGATCATTGTCCACAAAAACCATAAACTCGATGGTGACACCTTCCGGTGCATTCAGCACCTCATCATCGAAGCCGCAGAAAGCAGTAAAGCGGGTATAGCCTTCCGGCAGGTTATACACTATGTAGGAATAAGAATTTACTCCCAATCCGTTTTCATAAACCTGGCCGTTGACGGTAAGCTTGTTTCCATCCAAACTTAAATTTTTTCTTACTGATGCCCAGCCGCTGGTTGCACTGACCCAATTAAGCGAAGTCAGGGGTGTGCCTGTTCCGTCTTCTTTCCATATGGTAGGATTGATCCAGTCGGCATGATCGTAATTGAAGTTGTCGCCGGCATCGGTAACTACCAGATATAACTTCTGCGCGCCGGTAATGTCGGCTTCTAAATGGACGCCTTCCCGTTGTGTGGTCCGGCTGATGCGTCCGGAATTGGCAACTGCCTGTCCGGGATCGACCTGCCGTATGGTAGGATCTGTATTGAAGAGCATAAATTCCATGGTAGCTCCTCCGTCCTGGTCGGTACCTCCCCGGTCTAAACCTGCAAATGATGCGAATCTTGTAAATCCTTCGGGAATCTTGTATTGAATCACGGAATTGGCATGGGTGCCTATCCCTTTTTGGAAGGTTTTATCTTTGATTCTCAATGTGCCGCCTGACACACTCTTGTTTTTCCCTATGGTTCCCCATCCGGTGGATGCCATTTCCCAATTGATGCTTACCAATTCCAGGGTGTCGCCCTGTTCGTTATATACGATGGGATTGATCCAGTCGGCGTGGTCGTTGGTGAATCCGTCTCCTCCGTCACAAACCACTAAGTATAACATGTCAGTCCCCTCCGGCAGAGCAATATCTATTTGAACACCATAATCATCCGTAAGTCTGGAAATAGTGCCGCTCCTGTAGAATGCATCGCGTGTACGTATAAATCCATTGTCGCCGGTAAAGAAGAGTGCCAAAAATTTATCATCACTCCCGGTATCGTCAGCCGTCCAGGCAATGACATCATCGCGATTGTACAATTGCCTGTTGTTGGTAGAATGTTGATTTACATACAACACATCCGGATTGGTCAATAATGAATCGGTAAATGCATTGTTGTCGGGCAGGTTACCGCCGAACATCAGGGGTGACCTGAAAATGGAGAACAAGGTCATCAGGGTGTATTGCTCATCTTTTGTCAACCTGCTATATCTCGGATCGTTTTTCAGGCTGATCCTTCCCAGAGGGATCATGTCGCAGTCGGGCCAGGCTCCGGGAGTAATATAGGGCGACCATTGATTGCATTTTTCAAACAAGTGAGATAGTTGATCCCAGTTGTCCCACAAGTCGTCTATCATACGCCACATATTGGCATGGGTGGAAACATGCTCCGCTTTTTCGATGGGAGTAGCCCCTGGAGACGTGCTCAGTACGATCGGGCGTCCGGTTCTGTCAATGGCATTGCGTATCAATTCTATTTCCTCTTGATGGTACGGGCGCGAAAGGTCGTCAATTTTGATAAAATCCACTCCCCAGGAAGCATACAACTCAAAGATGGAATTGTAATACTCCTGTGCGCCGGGTTTGTTGGCCAGGATGGTGTAGTTGTCCTGCAGCCAGGTGCATCGCAAAGCGGTGGAGTATATCTGATTGGCAGTAATTCCGTCTGTTCCCAAAATGGGCAGCTTGTCTTGTACCGCTTTTTTGGGAATGCCGCGCATGATGTGGATGCCGAATTTTAATCCCTTGTCGTGTACATAATCAGCCAACGGTTTGAACCCCTGTCCGTTGGCAGAGGAAGGGAAACGATTGACAGCCGGCATGTACCTGCCGTATTCATCTATGGAATAGTTGGGATTTGACTGGTTGTAATTGGTACCTGTTGTTTGGTTGGAAACAAACCAACGGATGTCCACCACCACATATTCCCATCCAAACGCTTTGAGGTGCTTTGCCATATAATCGGCATTGGCTTTCACTTGTGCTTCTGTCACATCAGCACCGTAACAGTCCCAACTGTTCCAGCCCATAGGGGGCGTGGTTGCCCACTGATAAAAAGCCGGAGTTTCTCCTGCTTGTACGAATAGCGATAATGCCAGGAATAATTGAATGCATAACAGGGGGGTAATTAGTTTTTTCATAATGGTATTATTTTTTTGCAAAATTACACTAATTTCTTCATTTTTTTGTCTTGATACTCACTTTTTGTCTTACTTTAGTTTCTCGCGGAATGTTTCTCGCATAATATTTCTCGCAGATGATCACGCTGATTTTCGCAGATTTATACGGATTGTCAGTTTGGAAGTGATTAAATAGGGATATTCGTTTAATTCAAATTTAACAAATATGCTGCCCTTACGGGGCGCACAGAAGGTTGGATTGACATTAACCCAGAGCGTTGCTCTGGGCTGACAAAGCTTGCCCTTTCAGGGCGTGGATAGTCGAAAATACCGAAATTGTCCGTAGGACAAA
>Ga0209718_1002101_pt1 | contig 20378 bp, 28 predicted proteins | sample AD_JPNAS1_MetaG_FD_184420 | JGI IMG/M metagenome (GOLD analysis project Ga0209718, IMG submission 184420) | Active sludge microbial communities of municipal wastewater-treating anaerobic digesters from Japan - AD_JPNAS1_MetaG (SPAdes) (version 2) | ecosystem: Engineered > Bioreactor > Anaerobic... | reverse complement strand
CTTTCGCCATGCTCATCCCACCGGCAATCGTGACGGTGTACTTCGCCGGGACCGATGAAAAGACGTCGTTCTTCGGAGCGTTGTATTCCTGCACCAGAACATCACCCTGAAACGGGAAACTGTTGGCGCCCATCGGGCGCATCATGCCGGTCTCCGCACCGCTCGCAGAAATCTTGAATTCCTTAATGCCATACTTGGCCGCGAACCGCTTGATGTCATCGAGCGTGACCGCGTTCTCCACGACCTCTTTCGCCATGCTCATCCCACCGGCAATCGTGACGGTGTACTTCGCCGGGACCGATGAAAAGACGTCGTTCTTCGGAGCGTTGTATTCCTGCACCAGAACATCACCCTGAAACGGGAAACTGTTGGCCCCCATTGGGCGCATCATGCCGGACTCCGCACCACTCGCGGAGATTTTGAACTCCTTAATGCCATACTTGGCCGCGAACCGCTTGATGTCGTCGAGCGTGACCGCGTTCTCCACGACCTCTTTCGCCATGCTCATCCCACCGGCAATCGTGACGGTGTATTTTACCGACTCGACAGAAAAAACTTCGTTAGCCATTCGTTTCAACTCCTTAATGTGCCGACATACACTGTATGCGGGCACAGACCACAGTGCGGACTGAACCGCACCTCCCCATATCGCAGAGAGGAACTGTGGTTACCGGGAATACTGGAATGAGAATCCATTGATTTTTCCTTCCGGGGTAATATACGCTCCACAGTGCGGACACCGGTACCCAACCGGCGTTCGGTCGCCGAAATAAATCGGCTCGATGCGTCGTTTAGCGCACCGTGGACAGACTGACAGGTATGGTAACATACTGACCTAATGATTTGACAGCGAAATGACGATGCCGGGCATGTGAACCCAGATATCGCTGTGTTCCAACGCTGTATTGAAGTCATACGGTTTCACATTGTCGCTGTATTCAAAGATATATGTGTATGACGATTCGTGGTGCATAATTGTATTGAGTTCTTCAATGGCGATCACCGAATACTTTGCATTGATCCGTTTTACCTCTTCCTCGAAGGCGGTTCGATGTTCTCCGTGAAGATACCACGACAGTTCGCATTCTGTAATCATGGATGGTAGCCGGTCCATTCTCCACTGAAGAATCTGCCGAATCCGCAGAAAGTCGTTGACCTGTTGAGCATTGGCGTCGGCAACGATCTGTTGATACAACTCTTTGCGAGTGAATGGTTCGTAATCAGCCGGCGACGACTCGAAGAACGTATCGGATAGGAACGCAAACCCCCGTCGGAATGTTTCGAACGTCGTCGGGAACGGCTCATCCAAGATCACGATGAATGTCGTGCTGCTGGAATTGCTGACGAATCCGTCTCGAATCATGCCGCATCCCGATACGCAATCAACGCATCATACATCTCGTCAATTTGTAACCGTTCTCCGTTATACGACCGGTCGGACAGATGCAACCACTCTTTGAACGCGGTAAGATGGGTGCGGAAGTAGTCGAACTCACCTTTCCGCAGAACGGTCGGGGTGCCGATCCCGCCGCCGTAATCCCGGTCTGGTCGGTAAGCGAACGCAACGGTACCGCGATTGATCTGGATCACCTCGGTGTCCCGCCACATCTTTGCTTTGATGTCGTAGAAGACGATGGCGCCGCCGACCTCGAAATGGTCACGGCTTCGGTTGTCCGGAAGGATCGGGATCTCGGCGGCCTGCTGCATGAATTTCTCAAGAAGGGCGCGGCGTGCCTGACAGGTTGCAATCATTTTCAAATGATGTTGTGTTTCTTTCGTTATAATACCGACTGCCCGCTCCAGATCATTTCGACCGAGCCGTTTGATGAGACAGGGCGATTCCGACGTCAGTTCGCCGTTCTTCGGGGTGATGTCCGGCAAGATGTCGCACCGTAATCCGCACACAATTGTTGAACTGTGACTGCACTGGCCACAGACGGTAAAATCATTTGTAGATGTCATGATAACTGCTCCTCACCCGAACCGAGTCAATGTTATAAACACCTGTTCGTACACGTATGGGGTTACGTGTGGCGAATTGAACCCGTTGATCCAATCACAGTCAATATGTCGCATCATTTCGCCCAGTTGACGTTCGCCGTAATGCCATACTACAACAAACGCCTTTAACGTTGGTTTTGCCAACTCTCTTTGAACCATCATCTACCTCGTTAACACTGCAAGAGCTTCGTCCTCTCCTGTATTGAGGGCGTTAAAAAAGTCAATGGTCGTTTCGCGATCCTGTTTGTAATTCTGTGTAAGGGGGAACGCAATAAGAAACTTGTAACGAACCTCTTCATCTTCGTGGATGAATCCCCGTACTCGTTCGAGCCCGAACACGATGCTCATTGCCGTCTCCGGATCTGATGCATGCTCCCACATTGCCATGTTAGTCGCAAGATCCATGAACAGGTCATTGCGCCATCCCTCTAACGGGCCGTGTTGCAAGATCGCGCCAACGAAACCCTGGATCAGTGGCAGACAAGTTTCAGCAACCCTCTCAACGTATTCCTGCTTTGAAATCGTGCCAGCATTGCGTTCTATCTGCCACCGGGTGATCGCTCCGATTGCCCGGGCAAATCGGGTCAGATATTCGATACCGTCACCGAGAACTTTCGCAGTCGGTAAGGGAGAGTTGGGATAAGGGGTACAATGTTCATGTTGATCGTAGATTATTTCTTTGGTGACTTGCCGTTTTTCGACATCTTCACGGTCCAAATCTTTCAATTCTTCCAGCACCTGCTGTTCCGCGGAATAATATGCAGCAAGATCAATATCATTTGTCTGCAACCGATGTTTATGGAGTTGTGCCGCCCCGACACAATTATTGGTGAGTTTATGTAGAGTGAAAGCGACATGATCATCGAGCGATGCTACCTTGCGAAACTCATCGTGTTCCCGAATAGTGCCGTCTTCCGCTTTCATGGAATTATACAGTATTTCATCCGGGTTCATGGTACACTGCGCTCCCATGATCCGGGCGAACCGTTCCGGTTCTCGGACAAGCGTTCCGGCATACTGTTCGACAAACGTATCCAGTTCTCGAATGAACGCAGTATATCCGTCCATATCGTATTCGTCAAATCCTGCCGACTCGATCAATGTTGCCAACGCACGATCCCGCATCTCTTCCAGATATATGATTCGCTCTACCTCGTATGGCATCAAAGTCCGACCAAAGTATCGGGCATTTCTACTCAGTAGATATGTTGACCGGATCGTTGCAAACAGCGGACGGCAGAGTCCAATGATGTATTGTGCAAGGTCATGGTTTGAGACCCATTTGTCGGCAACTTTTGTGCACGTATTTGACCGATTTGCAATGAAGTTGATGAGATATGCCTTATATTCCGGATCGGGTGCATCGATATACTCACAGTCCCGGGTAATGCTGGCGTCACCGTTCAAAACAGCTGTCATCTGTGCTTGCGAGATACCGTCGAACGCATTTTCTAAGATGTCGACGGCTTTCCTCTCCTTTTGCTCATCATGGAAGAGTTGACGAGCGATCGTTACAATCCCTTCCCCGTCAATGGTAAATACACTCATTGTCGTCTAACCTTAAACTTTACTAAGTACGCTGCTGTCATAGGTGTAGTTCGTTCATGACAGATCTCAATGTTTACACCGTTCAGATCATCTTCCACTGCCGATATAATGTTCTGCGCGAACTTAACAGCTGACTGGCGTTTTACATCGTCTCTGATCCGTATTTCGCGGTTGCGATATTCATCCACGATCTCATAATCGCTGAACTCTTTGATGGTTTTCTGCTTTTGCCACGGCCATTTCATAACAGTCCTGTCTCCAGATAGTTGACGTTCTTGAAGATCCGTGCATGGTTCGTGGCAATAAACATGCCGATCTCGGTCTGCCGTCCACCCCCGCTTCCTGCCTGCACTTGCCGGAACGCACAGGTTGCATTCGCCTCAACAAACGCACGAACCTGTTTTGCCGCCTCGTCAATCCGTTCAAGGTCCATGAAATGATCCTGTCGACGATACTCTTGAGAGTCATAATTCAACTCTAACGTGTCGTCAAACCAGGAGTTCCGGTTATCGATGGTGAACGCGACGTCGGTAACGAGTTCATAGATCTCAACACTGTGGACACTCTCAAACTGGCCGAACAGATATCCGACGATCGCATCGATCGGCATAGTTGGCGGAATGCAACTATCCGGTATCTCTTCGCCGTTCATCACATGCTGTCCGTCAACGACGGCGACATATTCGTTATTGTCAAACAGCAATGACCGCAGGTTGGCGAACGCAACCATTTCAGGTTCGACGGCAAGAATGAACGACGCCGACGAACTATTGGAAACAAACCCATTTCGTATTTTCATGAAAACCACCTGTGAACGATTGTTCAACCATTTCGGCGCGAGGTCTTATTGATAATCTCCCGAATTCGTTCATTTTTCCGAACCAGACGAATTGTTTGGATCGCCATTATTAACGCCACAGCGCAGATCAAAACCGCAGATACATTGATCACGGCGATGTAGTAACGTCCGGTTAAAATATTCACGACCGCGAGCCCGCCATTTAACATCACGATCCCAACAATTACGGTAATGTTTACAATGTCGGTCGATATATCGGGTGCCATGCCACGTCACGTCCGGTAAATGCGGAAAAAGCCGTTCCCCTCTTCGACGATCTCAATGTCTTCAAAATTTTCTCTCCGTCTCTTTCGTTCTGCCCGTTCCGCTTTTCGCCGTGCCGCATCGCGTTTTATGTTGTACGGTATCCACACGTAACTGAACACGATGGCGCCGATATACCAGATGGAGATGACGATTCGACCCCAGGTGTTCTGTACCGTATACCCGGTCGTCATCGTGAGAAGATAAAGGGTGTGCAGAACGTATGTCGTGAGCAGCAGATGGAACGCTCCCATGAATGCCGATTTGAATGTATCAACGGCATTCCACCGCTCTCTGGGACGTTCAACGGTGTCGACAATCGTGCCGTCATCGGCGACAAGGTGTAACCGCTCGACATCCTGCATCCGGATCTCAGTATAACTCTCGTCGTCGTTCCGGAAGAAGAGCGTGAACTGACGTTCTTCTCGTTTATACGCTTCGAGCAGTTCCTGCCGCCACCATCGCATAACCCGGTTTCCTGACGGTTTCGGCACTGGAATACCGAGTGTCGCCGGTACCCCCGTCAATACACGATCATTGCCGTATACTTGGGTCCACGTTCGCCGCCACCGCCAATAGAGATCTTTTGCGGAAGCCCGACGGGGTGCGTCTGTCCGCGATTCGATGATGACATCGAACGGAAATAGGTTTGCATCGTCCGCAACAAACAGCATCCGCCATTTACAATTCTCTTTGATCCGGTCGACCAGTTCCGGCGCGAGATCGGATTCAGTCACCCCATACTGGTCCACAAACTGATGTAGTTTCTCCCGGCAGATCCGGTCGACGGCTTCTCGCCACATGATACTGAAGATGACGTCGACCTGTGCCGGGCCGTCGAAGAACATGCGAGCGAACGCTTTGAAATCCGTGCCCCCATACAGAGTGGTGAAAACGTTGGGCAGATCGTAGTATTCCGAAAGCCGATACGGTCTTCGGACGAACTCGCCGCGAGGATCAGGTTCATCGCGTTCAACATAGGTGTTTGCAAACCGACACCAGTGATCGTATATGACACTATAACTGAGATCAACCGTGCCGTCCCGGTGCTGGCCATACCAGTTGTATCCGGTTCGCCGATCATAGCCGTCCACGTCAACCTCCTCTTCGTGAAGCCATGGAAACTTTTCTTCTAACGATGTCATGTTCACCCCGATGGATAGAGTGGGAAATCCTGATTGAATTTATGGGCAACCAGCGCTCTGGTCAACTGTTCAACAAGACCGAATTTTGCAGCAAATCCCGGCATGAGAACATACTGGTCATCTGGAGTACAAACAAACGTGCTCTTCGCGGTGATCGTTACAATGTCGTCTGCATGATGTGCGCCTTCCACGACAAACTCGGCTTGCCGGTTGAACTTAACAATGACGTTGAACGTAGGCAATCCATCCGAGTTATCATATTCTCCCATCATGATCTTCCATACTTTGAACCGCTTACAGACTTCCATGAGATCCCAATGCGACGTAAAGAATGCATGAATAGCCTTCCGAATAGTGCTGTCGTCCGTAATAACGATTCGATCTATCGAGACAGGAGGGTGAACCGCTGTTATCTGTAAATCATTGTTTTGTTTTCTAATATTATACATAATATCCATGCCTTTACCGTTCGGGCAGACGAGAATGTTGAAACTCCCATCAACGGTAATGATTATATCTTCGATGAAAACTGTTAGCATACCTTCTCCTCCGTCATTCGTCGAACACCATGTTGCCCGTTTTCGATAGATCCGACTCTTCATGCTTTTCGATAGGGCAACAGGCGAGATCATAGATCGGGCATTGCCGACACCCGTTCTCGTCTTTCCCGGCAATGACGGTCGACCGGAACCGTTTGAAATCACCGCTATACCAGATATCGGTGAGGAAATCCGTACACCCGACGACATCAACCCCGTCATACCCCACCCCTTCGCTGAACGAACACGGATATGCCTTTCCGTTGACATCGATGTAGATCGAGAATAGCGTGCTCTCACATGGTTCGACACATTCTTTGTACCGGTCGCCGATCGCCCGGGTGAAATTGCTGGCCGAACAACTGTCGAACCCAACGCTTACTCCCTGCTCTTCTGCCGTCGCAAAAAGGTGGCGCATCTTGTCAAGATCCGTGATTTGATGATATGTATTTCGTTTTCCCATCGGTTTGAGCCAGAGGAACACGACTGCGTTCAAATATTTGACAAGCCGTGGGTCGTGTCGTGCTCGGTCGATGATCATGAGGCACTTATCATATGTCTCTTCGGATAACAGGCAATGAATATTGACCTGCTGCAATCCCCGCCGCCCTAACTCTTCGACCGCCGTCACACAGGTTTCGTAATCGTAGAGGCTGACGGCAACCGCCCCACAGGTGGTGGCAAGAAACTCGTAATCGTCTGCCATCATGCGCGACCCGTTGATCGTGACGTTCGGCACAATCCCGTTTTCGCGACAGTGCCGGAAGATCGCCCGGAGATCGGGGTTAGCGTCGATATCTCCGATCCCGAACGCGATCTGGGTCAGAGTTGCCGGGAACTTGGCGAAGATCGTCTTGAACGTCTCCAGCGACATGTTCTCGCCGCACACCGTATTGGATTTGTAACAGAACGGACACCCGTTACTACAGACCGTGGAGATCTCAATATCTGCGATCTCCATGCCGAACGGTGAGAACTCCGGATCGTCGTCCCGGGTCGCCCCGTATCGGACAAAATAACCGTCACTTTTAAAGAATAGGTAGTTGTAGTTGTCACTCGATACCATCTTGACGTTTTCCGTCTCTTCAACGGTGGCCGTCTGGCCGTCTACCTGGATAATCGTCATACTGCGTGCTCCTGACAGGTGCAATGATCACATTTGCCGTTACAGTGACATTTCCCGTCGATGTCTGCATTCATTACTTCATTCTGTTCGACATGCCGGGTAATGAACACATCGGTCGCCGATCCTTCGCCGTTGGTAATTATTACATTATTCGCAGCACAGAGACGGTCGACCCCGTCCCAGAACACTTCGTCGAGATACACATCCCGGCTCCCATGCCCACCGCAATGTGGACACACCATGGTTTTTGCTGTTTTGCGTTTTGCCAGAACAACTGCCGTGAATGCGATATTTAAATTGGTATACAGGTCAACATATTCGTCGTTGCACCGGCATTTCGTCAACCGAGCAGACAGATCGGTTTGGCACTCTTCCGCCATCACAAAAATGTCGGGATCGTAGTTCGGATTAGGAATTCTCCCCGTTCCGGCACACAGTTCGCATGTGTCAACGTTGCTTGCTGCGAACGCCGTGTAATATTTGCCCGACGGCGTGATGGTGCACACGTTACCAACGTATGCCGACACCTGTGGATTCCTGTCTTCGTCCTGGCCTATAACACCGTCCCGCTGCAGGATCGCAAGCGCCATTGCTACAAAGTTTCGTGCCTGATTCTGCACTTCCCGCTCTCTATAGGTCGTCATGTTACACCTTTTTTATCTCTGGATGTTCATATAAAAACGCCCGGATGCGGCGTTTGTCTTTTGCCGTCGCCTTCCGGAAATTTGCAAGCCTGCAACAGATATGGCAGTCTGCAATGTACGCAAAGTGACACCCGTCACATGTGCCAAGCCGCCGTTCGATAACGCAATCCCCGAACTGTCCGTCGGGAAACATCATCTCGGCCAGCGCTGTGAGAAAACGATCCTCCTCTTCCGATCCCATGATACTCCTCAATGATGTCTGAATTGGATAATTGTCCATTCGAGCCGATCCCAGTGGTCGCCATGTTCCATCAGTGAACCAAACCCGCCACACTCATCGCAGTATTCCACCCGATACACCCTGAAATCACCGTCGTCCACCCGACTGAACAATGCGGTGAGCATTTTCCGTCGATAGATCCGATTGATCACCATCAATTGTTTTTCCAGTTTATCATAATCTTTTTGTGGGAGCACGGCGACATGAGGCACGGCACGAACGACGTCCATCATGTTCGACAACTCGTGGAAGAATGATTGACGTGCTTCTTTGTCGTTCGTAATGTCGTGCAGATCCTCAAACAACGCTTCGGCGACCTCGCGATACGTGTACGCGTTGTCATGATATTGGTCCGGACACACCACGTCCGGTGTAACCCCCCACGTGGCCTTTAGAATATCGTCAACCGATGCCGGTAAACCAGATATGTGGATGAAGATCAGAAACGAACTACTCGAACTATTCGAGACAAACCCTGGTCTTATTTTCATGCCGGTGTCTCCTCTTCCGGCTTCGTCAAGATCCAGTCCATCACCGGTTCTTCACAGAACGCGATCTTCTTCTCCGGCATGTCCATATTGAACGCCCGGCGAAATGCGTCATCGGTAATAACCGCGATCCGATTCGTCTCCGGTGCAATGATGAGCACCCCGTGCGATAGGTAGTTCTCCCGGCACTCCTGACAGGGTTCCGGGGTCATCGTATACCGCTCAAACACATCTCGAACCTGGGTATCCATCAGCAGATCGCCCGTCTCCTTGCGGCAGATCGGGCAGACCGCCATGGTCACGAATGATTTTCCCATACGATCACCTATTGTCAACCCGTCTAATAACAGATTCGATCTCACGAAGAGTTTTCCGGATCTCTTCCTCTCGCTTGGTAAGGTTTGTGAGGTTGTTCAACCGATCCAAGGTCTGTCGCACTTCGGTATATGCGGCGTGGCAATACTCATACGATGAAAGGCATGTTTCATCATCGAATATGTTTTCAAACACCCGGATGAACAAATCCTGATACGTTTCCAGTTCGTGCTGGACACCCCGGTGATCGGCATAACACTCCAAATATTCGTCGTTCATGCCATTTTTTAAGAGGTTGTCGAGTGCCGATACATATTCCGCATCGGCTATCTCCAGTGCGCGACACCGCTTGTCAAGAAAATCGAGAACATTAAGTTTGTCGATTGATGTGTGAAGAAACACCACCACCTCTTCAGCACTCAACTTCATGATACGTCCCAACCCTCCAGATCTCGGCCGGAACCTCTTCGTAATCGCAGTAGAATCCCCAACACGAATCAACGCATTTACCGTTCTCGTAGATCTCGTAACCGTACACCTCACCCCGGAGGTATCGGTCGTAATCCTTTACTTCCCCCTCGATAACCCATCTGGCCAGTCGTTCCGTCTCCGGGGTGACCTCCCCGTATTCGTGCAGGATATCGTCTTTCGTTACGTAGACAAATCCTACCTGTCCGCTATCCCACTGGTCGCGGGGCGGACCAATAAAGATCGTGACCCCACTGTGATCATAGATCGACAGCGGGCAGATTATATATGCGCCCCGTTCGTTGATGAGAAACTGTTCCAATTCCTCCCACGACCCAAAGTCGTCGGGATTGATCCCGTGATCGCTATCCCCCAGCGTCATCCGCTTGTGAAAACAGACCATGTGGGTCATGTTGCTGAATTCGTCCGGCGACCGTGGCGACGCAATGTCGTCGTGGTAGAAAATTTTCATCGTCTGTTTCGGCACGAACACACCGCTCTCATAGTGTGCGTCCCTGACATATTTTGCAATCGGTTTCATGGTTCACCTATACATATGTTCATGATCATCAGTCTGCTGCCACTTGAATGCTTCCGCTCGCTTGACAAGCGGTTGCACCTTCTGGTTGCATCTTCTTCTCCCAGTGTCTGGCGTGGTCGCCGATCATATCCCATTTGAAGACGAGGATATAGAACAGGACTGCAAACGCCGCTGCAACACCGAGACATTGAAGACCGGCGGAAATGTATCCGTCTCGTATCAATACAACCCCAAACATCACATACATCAGGACGGGGAGCGCCATAACGACAATGGCGCAGAGCAACGAGCCGGTATCACAATCGGCCTCAAACTTGGCCATTCGTCGTTCTACAATCGGGTCTCTCATGTTCACACCGTATGCATCTGGAACTCTGCAAGGATTCGTTCCGCGAGCCGTCCGTACATCTCAGAGTCCCAGACTGGTGATCCCATCATGGTGTCGGTTTCATAACTCCAGACCGGACGGTCGCCAAATGCGATCCGGGAAAGGGGTTCTGCCCGATTCTGCCACTCCAGCGGCACGGCGAAATCGATCTTGTTCACGTCATAGCCGGCGACATGATACAACACATCACGATTTTTTCCGTCGAGCACAGCAAACCGACGGATTGCCGGCAGATCGAGTGTCTCATCCGGCTCGTATTCTTCCACCTCATCACTGGTTAACAGTTCAAAACAAACTCCATTTATGTCAATTGACAACATACGTTAATCACCTGCTGAAAACACTCCTGACACTGCCGTCGCTAAAAATACTACTCCGTGTCGACCACGTTTCCCACTACATTTACGGTCTTAGTATACTCATAGATTCCGGTGAATGATTTATCACACCAGTAACAACAAAAGATGAATTATAGAGAATTTACAGCAACAATATTCCGATACCAGGAGCAGAACGGAACCCGCCATCCCGTACACGTTATGGCGTACCGATTGCCCTCTTTCAACTGTACATAACGATTCGACGCATCGAACTGCATCCGAAACCAGTTATCTTCGACCGTGAACATCTCCCCTTCTTCGGAGACGATGAGGTACCGTCCTTCTTCGCCATGTGCGCCGATTCGCTCCTCAACCGTGATCGTTGTCTCTGACACAACGTTTGCGCCGACTGCGGCGATAAGAGAAACGATGACGATGACCACCATCAGGATGATCCCGATAAATCCTCCAATTTTATCGCCGTTCATTTCCGTTCATCTCCAGATGTTTTGCGAAGTAGGCCGTTACAACGACTCGCGATAACATCAGGCCGGGAGACGTCACGATGTCATGGCCGTTGAACGTCGCCTTATACCGATCGTATCCGTTGCCATTGCCGGCAACCCGGCCGTAGATCTCCAGAGTCTGTCCATGGACGAACATCGTGTCGAGCAGCACCCATGCAGGATACGCTGCTGCCGCGACCAGGAGGGGGACCAGATCATCGGAATTCACGTATCCGATATCACGATCGTCATACCGGTGCTCAGGGTCGATCTCTTTCGTCAACCATGTGTCATCCCGGAAAAACGCAACTTCAGCGTTCGGACACTGGTCCCGTTCACGTGGCAGTAAACGTCGAGTTGAACAGTGATGCCGGTCACTGAACTGTACCGACGCCGTCACCCCGTTCTCGAACGTGATGTGGAATCCATGTTGGCTGGTCACGCGAAACATTTTCGCACCACCCCGTCAAACAGATCCATAAACTCGTTGATGTTCCCTTCAACGATCTGCACGACCGGCAGTTCCGCATACTCGGCGTAGAACTCATCGAGTGTCCGGCGAAATGCGCTGTAAGACAGATCGATCTCGCCCATCCATGCCGCGTTCTCAACGAACGCCGAAAAAAGTTCTTTAACATCCAATACCAGGACGTCAAATTCATAATCATCGTCCATCATTCATGATCACCATCATCGATACGACCGCGGATACCGGGTGTTCGTATTCCCGACGCACCCTTCGGAGGCCGAAGTCATAACTTCATACTTCCGACAATATCCTTCCGATGAAGAGTTCCGACGCCAATTCTTGCACCGACTACATTGCATAACCGACGGTGCCGCATGCAATAACGCTTTCCGTCCAATCACAACCATAGTATCACCATAATACTAATAGATAAAAGAGATGAACGTTCCAGTTTCGTATGGACGTTCTCACACCGAAGTGCAAAATTCCATTTGGTGGCAGAGGAGATAAACCCTTCGACCCTAATTAATATGCTATTATATATTAATGACAAGTTGTCTGACTATTTATATTAATTACGCACACCTCCATTAATGTGCAATGCGGGTGGGCGGGTGCGCGACGGTCGCAGGCACAGGCAGCCGCGCCCATGCCCGTATTAATTTGCGCGTATTCGGGCACACCTGCTTGATACACGCACGCGACGCGCGAATTAATAATGTCTGCAAAAACAAAAAAAGAGGGTAATGGATCTGATCAGAGGACGTAGCAGGGGGCACGACAGTGATGGGTCGTCGCTTTCAGGATCGCAGCGTTGATGATGCTGTCAAGCGCCTCCGGGACCGGCTCGATCCAAGTGGTGCCCGTGAATTCGTTAATGACGGACAGCATCGCCGTGAGGTTATCCCGGTCAACATCGTCGATCCGGTAGATGTAGACCGCACCGATTCGCCGGTCTTCACACATCGCCTCAACGACGATATCTCCTCTCTTGACGACGAACAGGGCATGTTTGTCACATGCCAACTTTCCATCCGTCCTGACGAAGATCGGGCGTTTCGCTTCCCCCCGGTGGTTGCCGATCACGAACGCTGTACCGCGTCCGTTACTCTCCATGCCCCCCTGCTCCCACATGACAGGGAGCCCTTTGTTCGATACTTCAATGCTGATAGATTTTCTCTGGAGTGTCTGCTGCATTACTCAATTCCTCCACATATGCGGTTCGTTCCATCGCTGAAACGATAAAAATCCATTTGGCGGTCGTCGGGATAAGGCTAGTGGGTATATTAATATGCTATTATATATTAATGGCATGCTGCGTTACAATCTCTATTAATTATATTGCGTATATTAATGTGTGTGAGCGAGTGAACGTGCGCGATTGCGTTTACCACGCGCCCGCCCACGCATATTAATTCGCGCGTGGGCGTATGGGGATCTGTAATGCGTGTGCCATTACGCGCGCGCGTGTATTAATATTGGTCGAAAACGAAAAAAGAAAAGATTAGAGGATAAGGACATCTTTGGTGTCCCCAATCTCCTTCGGAGATGCTGCGGCACGCCCGCCTTTGGGCGTCGCGATCTCGCATCCCATCTCCGGCGTGACCTGACCGCCCGCGGCGGACCACGCGAGGAACGCACACCCCTTCAGTTTGACGGAGCTGTCCGGGGGGAGCTGTGCCAGGAACGGCGATAACTTCGCCATTCCAAACGTTGCCCCCTTTCCGAGCACCAGGAGTGCGTACACCTTGGGTGCCTGTCCGTTCTTCGCGTCGGGCATGTAACCCTTGACGTGGAACCTGATCCCCGCGAACGTCACGGGCACGGCACGGAATTCCGTGAACATCTGCTCATCCGTGAGTTGGGTTCCGTCAAACTTCCGAAGGCTGACGGCGGCCTCCAGAACCTTCGTGCGCTGCTGTTCGAGCGTAAGCCCAAGCACGTTCTCGATCGCGGGGGTGGTCGTCTTGCTGCTCTTGCGACCACGGGTGGTGGTCTTTCCGGTGTTGTTGGCTTTCGTTGCCATGCAAAGTCATTCGGCGGCTCTGGGCATATAACATCCGGGTATATTAATATGGTATTATATATTAATGTCGTTCGGGGTGTCAGTATTAATTACTGACAGTTGTGGGTGACAGTATTAATGATCGCACGCGCGCGGGCAACGTCGTATTAATATATAATTTGGCGTGTACCTTTATTCTATTAATAACAAATCCCTCATTTTATTAATTGCCTCATTCGCACCTGCGTATACAATTAATGACTGTATTGGTATTCAATTAATACGTATCACGCGGGAGCACGCTCGTTATTAATAGATAATATTGTATATATTAATAAGTGGAAAATTGATCATTAATTAAGAAATAGTGATCCTGTTTATTATATTAATAAACAACTGTCTCCGTAGACATGTTATATTAATATAATAGATAGCCGTCGTTTTTATTATATTAATATACGGCCGTAGGCCGGGGGTTAATATATTAATAAATGGCCGTAGGCTGAGCCTTAGTATATTAATAAATGGCCGTAGGCTGAGCCTTAGTATATTAATAAATGGCCGTAGGCCGAGCTTTATTATATTAATACACGGCCGTAGGCCGAACTTTATTATATTAATACACGGCCGCAGGCCGAGCCTTAGTATATTAATAAATGGCCGTAGGCCGAGCTTTATTATATTAATACACGGCCGTAGGCCGAACTTTATTATATTAATACACGGCCGCAGGCCGAGCCTTAGTATATTAATAAATGGCCGCAGAACGGCCTTATTATATTAATATACGGCCGCAGAACGGCCTTATTATATTAATATACGGCCGTAGGCCGAGCCTTAGTATATTAATAAATGGCCGCAGAACGGCCTTATTATATTAATATACGGCCGTAGGCCGAGCCTTAGTATATTAATAAATGGCCGTAGGCTGAGCCTTAGTATATTAATAAATGGCCGTAGGCCGAGCTTTATTATATTAATACACGGCCGTAGGCCGAGCTTTATTATATTAATACACGGCCGCAGGCCGAGCCTTAGTATATTAATAAATGGCCGCAGAACGGCCTTATTATATTAATATACGGCCGTAGGCCGAGCCTTATTATATTAATATATAGTCGATTTATATATTAATGTGTGGTTGCTAATAGGTCGTATTATATTAATATACAGCCGGGGTTTATATTAATATACAGCCACTCATCTGAAGAGAGTATATTAATAAATATACTATATTCCACCCTGTCATGGCTTTATTATATTAATCTACAACCATATTCCTATCAGTAATATATTAATATATGTCCGGAGCGTTCATGCCGGATTTGTTTATATATTAATATATGATAAAAACGCCGGGTCATCGAAGTTTATTATATTAATATATACAGGACCGGACGCCCCGGATGTCAGGCATGGGGTGGGGGTAGGCAGGGGTGGGGAAATAAGCCGGACATGCCACCCCCCGTTGTATACCCCCCATATATATTACATATATATACCGTATACGGTGGGTATACCCCCCACCCCACCCCAGTTGACGGGGGTATCCATCCCGATTCCCAATGGAAAAAGAGATTATTGTGACCGCCGAGCAGTCGGTTTAACGGTAGAAATCGACTTCTTCGCCGTCCCACGTTTTGCCGCAGGTGCTTCGGCCTTTTTCCGCTTTCTCTTCGGTGTTGACGTCTTCGCCGGCTCATCCTCATCATCGAAAGAGGCTGAATTTATCATCTCCGAATACCCCTCCTGTAGGTTCCCATCCCGATACCACGACGCATGGAGAGGAGTAACATACCCGTTGTTGACATCCTCCTTCGACGGTGTCACAATCGGTCCCTTGGTGACATCGTTGATCAGGTCGCCGGGTTTGGGTTCATAGTTCATGATCCCCTTCTCGTTGCAGTAGATATTGATGATCTTCTTGTTCCTGAGATATGCGGGGGTATCGCTCAATTCGTCTTCCGGCACGATGAACTCCCGGATCGTGCCACGGAAACTGTTGACTTTCTGGATGCCTTTCGCATATCGGGTCATGTTCGACCGGCGTTTCTTACCCCGGTTCGCCTCCCGCTTGGCTTCCCGCTTCTCCTCCTCCTCATACGCGACTCGTTCATCGTCCGACATCCCGCGTTTCCGTTCCTCGATGATCTCCCGCTCCCGCTTATGGAGGGCGACATCCATCATCGCAGCCTGTTTCGGATCGTTCAGGTTGAGTTTCGCCATCTGATCGCCGGTCAGTTGTTCAGCATCTGCGATCTCTTCCGGCGTCAGCGCATAGTCTCCATCCCGTCGCCGGGTCCGACCCCGGATCATCCCGGTGGTCTTCTTCACCGGTTTGACCTCCGGCATCTTAAACCCTCCAATGGCGGTCTGGTTCCCGAACTGCTGCATCACGGCCGCAATCCCGCCATCAGTTCTCTTCTTCGTCGTCGGCATCCCGAACCCGGTCAGCCCGGCAACATTGATCGTCGGGATCGTAATCCCCATCATACCCTTCTTCTGATTCTTCTTCATCATGTTCACCTCACTCAATATCCAGAACGCCCCGGTCGACCAGCAACCAGTAGTCCTGGTCCGACACGTAGTATTCATCGCCCCGCACCCCGATGCTGTAGACTTTGATCAGCCCGCACTTGTCGGCCGCGGCAAACGTTTTCAGCAGGTACAGCGCAAGGTTCGGCTGTAACTGTTTATGATGGATCGTGCTCTTGATTCTTGGAAATTTGTAGTGGCTGTGCTCCAGATAGTACCGGGCCATCCCGTTATGCTCGGTGTCCGGACAGAAGTTGTCCTCCCCCTGCTGGGTCAGGTCGCGCCATCGGGCCGACGCTTCGTTCACGGTATACCGGTCGCGGCGCCGCAGTGCCTGCATCTGGCTCTTCATCCGGTTGATCTTCTCATCAATCCCGGTCTCGTCAATACGTCGGGTCTTGCCTGTTATCGCCTGCTTTGCTGGTTTCTTTTTCGACTGAACCGATTTTTTTGTTGCCGGGACCGGCTTCTTCGCCTTCGCCCGGGTCGACGATGTAGGAACCTTCTTCGATACTGTCTTCGGTGTGCCTCCCTTACATTTCTTCATTGCAACCATAGGATCACCTCAAAATATTGGTGTTACCGCCGCCGCTTTCGCATAATGGCAGGGACGGCGATATCGATATTGACACTGGTCTTCGGCGTCTTCTTCTTTGGCGCAGGGCCGCCGATCTGCCCCTGCCCGATTGCCGGAAAGATCGATGTGCCGAACATCGGCCCGGTCTGAGCGCGGGTGACCATCTTCCTGGCACTCGCGACCGTCCCGGCGCCGATATTGGCGGTAGGAGCCGGTTTCTTTGCAGTCGGCTGCAGCATGGTAAACGACGGAACGCCGATGACTGACGCCATCTTACCAAAGACCGGGTTCCCCTGCTTCTTCGGCCCCGCCCGGTTCATGACAGCTTTCGCCCGTTTGCCGCGCCGTTCGATCTCACGGCCGCTTTCGACCTCACCCCCCTCTAGGTTCGGCAGGGTGATGACATCGCTGGCATCGTCCACCGGCGCCTGGGACTGTTCGACCGGTTTCTCGACCGGCGGAACGGTCTTGTCCTTATTCTTGTTCTTGCTCCGATTCCGTGCCGGCGTCGCGTCACCATGCTGCCCCTTGTCCTCCGGAATCTTCATACCGATCTTCTTGAGCAGATCTGCAACTTCTTTCTTGATGTAAAACGCGTATACTCCCTTCTGCGATCGACTATAGCTGGCCCGGATATTCTGGACATCATACGACCCATGGGCAATGCCCGGAAACAGTTTGACCAGTTGCAGCATCTGGTATGCCGAGAGTTTGTGTTCGTACCACCCTTTGCTGCTCTTATTGCGGAACTTGAACAGAACGTTCTTCGGATTGGTGGAATCCGTGATATATTCGTGAATGATCTGCTGGCACTCCGCCTCACTCTCCGAGATCCGAATATCACTGGTCGGAATCGACCTCCCATGAAAGATCAGTTGTTGGTAAATTCCCAGTAACTTCTGATTGTTTTTGAGGATCTTATCCTGTTCCGGTGTGATGTGGGTCGGGATAAAGACCCGCATCTGCTCCCGCTCCCGCTCCACCGTCTCGTCCCGGTTCACCAGTTTATAGACGTTGATGATCCCGGTATATGCCGGCTCGGCCGACTGCGTCCGCACCTTCCGGGCACCCCGGCGGTCACGGTTGCTGCGGGTCATGGTGTCGTTCTCTTTCGCCACCGTCTTTAAATATTCCCGCAGTTCGGTTGTTGATCTGTGTTCACCCATATTGTCACCTCACACTTACTTATGTTTCCGTTTACCCTTATTAGACTTTCTGTCTCCGAAAACGAATCTAATCTGGTTATTCGCTTTTCTGAATGTTGTTATCGATTCTTTTCCGAAATCACCCATTTTTGGCATCTCTGCCGTTACCGGTTGTTGGATCGGCGGTTGGGACGGTTGCGGAGCCGGTTGTTGCGGCAATCCGAACGGGCGCACGTCCGGCATGGTGACCGTCAGTTTGCCCGGTCCCTGGCCCGGCCGACCGGCCAGCCGGGGGGCGGAGAGTTGCGGCATCTGCACCTGTCCCGCCCGCACCGTCGGCTGGATCTGTCGGCCGATCCCGTCGTGGACCGAGCCCGGCGCGCCGAGCGGGGTCACGCTCCGACCGGCGTTGATGGTGGTCAGGGAATCGACCAGTGCCCGGTTCCGGTTGTTGTTAGTCGACCCCACGACGACGTCGGTGACGGACCGGGACGGGTGGTACCCGACGTTCCGGCCGACAATCCGGCTGACCCCATCGGCCGCGCCCGACCCGGGTTTCGCGAGCAGCTTGTCGTTCCACTCGACCCCTTTGTCGCTGAGCATGTTGCCCATCCCGGTCATCGTCTTGCCGCGCTCGCTCATCTCCCGCTTGAACTTCTTGTAGAGCCCGATCTCGTCCTTCTTCTTGTTGGCCAGCCCCCGGTAGAGCGCGGTCAGCAGCAGGTTTTTGTCATTTACCAACTCCTTCCTTTTCTCAACAGTATTGGTAATTTTTCGTCCAATATCGTCGAGTTCACTTTGAATACGTGCTTTGTTCCGCTCTTCCCGCACTCGTTCTTCATCCTTCTCGTTGTATTCTGTTTCTGCCTTTAACAGATCATCTGCTTTCGTAGTTATTGTCGATTCTAACTGATCCTTTTCCGGTCCCGGTTTCATTCTACTCCAGGAACTTAACAGATTACTATACTCCCGTTGAGCCCGGTCCCGTTCCAGTTTCGCTTTATATGCTGCATTGCCTTTTTCGCGAACGGTTATATCGGCTTGTGAAAACTCTTCTTTCTTCTTTGAAATCGCGGTATTGTATTGCGCAACTGTGTTGTCTATTTGACGAAGAGATAACGTGATCTCGGCATCGGTTTTTCCATTATACCCACCAAACGTCCGGGCGATCTCGTCCTTCTGCTCCGACGTCATGCTGTTGACATCGACATCGCTGTGATGCACCCCCTCTTTCGCTACATTGATCGCCGACCGGACAATCCCGGACACACCACCGGCCTTTGTATACCGATCATGCATAATATCTTTTGTCCGATCCCATGCAGATTTCGGCATCTCCGATTTCGGAACATAGTCTCCATTTGTATTCTTTACATATTCTACAACCGGTGGCCTATTCTCATCGTTCGAAGGTCGGTCCTCGTTGTCCTGCGTTTCGGGAAAACCAGTTGTCCAATCATCAATTTGATTAGAACGATCGAATCTTATAACATCAATCTTTAATTTCTCAATCGGCGTCTTCTTTGCTTCCTCTTCCGCCTGTCTCTTCTTCTCTTCCTTCTCCTTCTCTATATCATACTGTTTTATCCAATCTGGAATCTCATTAGAATTCGTGGATACAGAGGACTTGTTACCTGTAACTGCAATCGCATCCCAATTTCTCTTTATTTCGGCATCTATTTGTTCTGCGTCTTCCGCGGCTTTTCGAGCCGCATCGTCTTCCGCGGCTTTTTGTTCTGCCGCTGCCGTCACCGCGGCCTGTATGGTATTAACATTCACCTTATCAGTAACTGGTATTGCATCCAAATCATTCATTCCCAAATTATCCATCCGCCGCGTCTTCCCGCGCCGGTACGACACCGCAGTCTTCTTCTGCGCCGGCTTCTTCTGCACGGGCAAGGTCACGAACCGGCCCACCGCCACCTTCGACACCTCGTCCGTCATCTTCCGGATCTTTGCTGCTCGCTTATCCATCATCTGCTCCTAGCGTTGAGTCGCCACCTTGTTCAGGTTCTTGACAATGGTTCGTCCATGGCGCCGGACGTTCGTAGCCGTCACCACGTCGACCTCCGTCTCATCGAGGAGCGCCCCGAACTTCTGTACGTCATACGCCGTCTTATTGCAGGCGGCAACGATCGGGCGCACCTGTTTCTTCAAGAGTTTCGTTGTATCTGCAACAGTTTCAGTAACATATTGCGAAGCCTCACCCGGCATGATCGATATCACCTACTACCTG
>Ga0209718_1002099_pt1 | contig 20402 bp, 18 predicted proteins | sample AD_JPNAS1_MetaG_FD_184420 | JGI IMG/M metagenome (GOLD analysis project Ga0209718, IMG submission 184420) | Active sludge microbial communities of municipal wastewater-treating anaerobic digesters from Japan - AD_JPNAS1_MetaG (SPAdes) (version 2) | ecosystem: Engineered > Bioreactor > Anaerobic... | reverse complement strand
CGAACAGAGCCCCAACGACCAACAACGAGACGGTCAAGATCACGACTCACAACGGACTCCTCAGCAGACCCAGTAACGGTCCCCAGTCCTACCAGCGCCCACGGTCGTTAGTCCGGTCAACATCACCAGAGGAGTCGATCATCATCTTCCCCGCCGATCATGCCGGCGCGCCCATGTCCAGGACGGACCTCCCCCGCTCCACCGACGAACTGGACGCCATGATCCGAGGGCTCACACCGGTCTACAGCCGCTACGACACCCCCGTCGTGCTTCTGGCCTACACCGAACGCCGAGACCTGGCCGAGGACGCCTGCGGAGCCGTCGCCGCCGCGTTCGCGGCCCACTGCCCGGTCATCGCTGCGGCCACCGTCAGCGGTGACCGCTGGGTCCGGATGGACTCCCCCGACCATGGGCGCGTCCCCGAAACTGTCCGCGACCGGCTCGCAGCCGAATCCCTCTACCGCCGTGGCAGCACGCCCTACCCATCTCTCCGGGAGCACCGCGCGTCCTTCGCTACCAGGCCAGACGCGCTCCCGTCGCAAGCGTTGACGGCAGCCCGGCAGAAAACCGTCGCCACCCTCAACGACAGGGACCAGCTCGCCGAGGAGCGAGCGTGGATGCGCCTGACGATCGGCCGGCACGTCGCCAGCTCATCGCCCATGCCCGACCGCGACGCTGCCCGACTGCTCGCTGACATCGAGAACCTGGGCCTACGCGACCACGCCTGGGCCGGCATCGACCGAGCGGAGGCGTCACGACACGCGGAGTTCTGGAAGAACCTGCTCACACGAGCCCCCGAGGGCGGTCAAGCCCCAGCAGCAGCCCTGACGGCCTTCAGCTACTGGATCGCCGGCGACGGGCTGAGTGCACGCACAGCCCTCGAACGTGTCCCCCAGGGCCAGGACTACTCGTTGGCCCGGCTCATCGGCGCCGCCCTACACAGCGGCTTGGACCCGAAAAGCTTCCCGATCCCCAGCGAGCTCCCTACCGACGTCGTCTCCGGCCGCTCCGAGCCGACCCCAGGCATCGAGCACCAACGCCGGGAACCACCCTCGTCCTCCCCCACGGACCGCACTCCCGGAGTCTCGCGATGAACAGCACTCTGCCGACCGAAACCCACCTCGAGCAGCAACTGCGCCGGCTCCTGCCGGCCCCCACACCAGGCGATCACGCCCCCGTGGATCTGATCTATCTCCTCGCGCCATCAGGGCACCCGGCGACCAAGCAGATCCCGGGTCACTCGGTCGTCGACGGCGCGCCAGAAGCACGCGGCTGAACGCCCGCCTGACGTAGAGCGCGCCGAACCGCACTCTGCGATCGGTCGGTGAGCTCGGCAATTTGGCGCAGTGAGCGGCCAGCCTGGTACTGCTCGGCGGCGAACTCGAGCAGACGAGCGCGCTGCTCGGCGCTTTGCCGTACGGTCGCGCTTCCCTGGAACTCGGGAAGCGCGGTGAGCACCGGCCGACCTGGGTAGGCCATCAGCAGCCCGGCCCGCAGCCGGTAGTCGCCCTGACCATCACCCCGCGCGCCCACGCCCTCACGCGACGCCACGATACGCCGACCGAGTGAACCGCCGCCCTTGAACGCTCGCTTACGGAGGTCAGCGAAACAGGAGGCGAGCATGGTCTACCGCAAAGCTTGGGAGGTGGCCTACCGCCGCGACCGGGCGGCAGGGGGGACACGGTATGTCGAAGCCGAACCGACCCGCGTCAGGCTGGCGGAGCTCGCGGCCGCGCACGTCCCAATCCGGGCGCTCTCACGGGCCGCTGGGCTCAGCGACACCGGGGTGAAAGCGATCCTGGACGGGACCCGGTCGCGGGTGCAACAGAGCACGGCAGCCCGCGTAGAGGCGCTCTCGCTGCGCACCCTCTACTCCAGTCAGGCCACCGGTCACGTCCCGCGTGTAGGAGCGGTCCGACGAGTCCAAGCCCTGATGGCCATGGGGTGGAGTCACCACGAGCTCGCGGCCGCCGGCGTCCCCAACACCGCACGTCTCCTCAGCGGCACCGGACACCTGGTCACACTGGAGCGCTGGCGGGAGGTCTGCGAGGTCTACGACAGACTCTCGATGACCCCCGGCCCCTCCCCCGAAACTCGCGGCTGGGCCAAGTCCTTGGGTTACCCGCCGCCCCTGGCCTGGGACGACGACGCGATCGACGATCCCACCGCACGCCCGCACCACCAAGACACGAGTTCGCTCCACGCGCGGGTCGTCGACATGGTCGCCGTACGCAGGGCCCTCGACGGGAGGAACCAAGCCACCGGCCTGACAGCACCCGAGCGGTCCGTCGCAGTGCGCACGATGGCCGCACGCGGGCAGACCGACCCCCAGATCGCCGACCGTCTCGGCGTCAGTGATCGAACGGTGCTGCGCTGGCGGCAGCGTGAGGGGGTCCCCGCCGCTCGCACCCCGGCCGCCGCCCACGAATGGGCGGGCGCCGTCGACGCGACACGACGCAGCCCCATCGTGCAGTCCCAGCGGCCCTCCCTCGGGCGCACCCCCGACCTAGGCAGAAGTGTGGCCCGATGACCCTCCAACCGGCCCAAGAAGGGGATGAGGCCCCCCTGATGACAACGCACACAGGCATCGACAATCCCCCCGACGAGGAGGTCGCCGGGTACCTGCTCGCCGGCGTGACCGTCCGGCCTGACACCCCAACCGGGCAGGCACTCCTGGCGCAGGCCTACCTGGAGCACGAGCGGCCGATGTGTCGATGCACCCCCGACGGGACTGCGATGTACATCGCCCGGATAGGGACCAGATTCATCGTCAAGCGCATGCCCGACTCCGGGTCGCTGCACTCGACACGTTGCGGCTCCTACGCGCCCGAGGAGGCCTCCGGCCTCGGCCACGCACTCGGCGACGCGATTCGGATCGACCCCGAGAGCGGGCAGACCACCTTGCGCCTGGGATTCCGGCTCTCTGTCGGAGAACGTGCCGCTCCTGACACCAGCGGCCCCCCGACGATCGCTGACAGTGTGACCACCAACGGCAAACGCCTGAGCCTGCGCGCCCTACTGGACTATCTGTGGTACGAGTCCGACCTGGTCGCGTGGAGCCCCGGGATGGCAGGCCGGCGCCACTGGGGACTGGTGGCCTGGCTTCTCCGACAGGCGGCAGCGACCGCCCGCGCGAAGGGCGACCCACTCACCGAGCGGCTCTACATCCCCGAGCCCTTCCGTGTGGAGCGCAAAGCCGAGATCGCTGCGCGACGACTCAACCGCTGGCAGAAGGCCGCGGCCCGGCCTGGCCGCGTGCAACAGCTGATGGTGCTCGTCGCAGAACTCAAGGCGATCGAACCCGCCCGGTACGGGCACCAGATGGTGCTCAAGCACATGCCCGACGCTCCCCTGTTCCTCGACGAGCAGCTGCACCGCAAGCTGACTCGACGGTTCGCCCGCGAGATCGACCTATGGAACGCCGACCAGCACGGCCACCTGATCGTCATCGCCACCTTTGTGGTCGGCAGGGGTGGCTCGGCCATGGCCGAAGAACTCGCTCTGATGCCGGCCACCGCTCAATGGCTGCCCTACGACGACCCCTACGGGAAACTCCTGCTCGAGACGCTCGTCGACCAGCACCGACGGTTCAGGACCACCCCGCGTTTCACGCTCCCGTCCGCCGTTGAACTCCCCACCGCGATCCTCACCGACCGCACCGAGCCCACCCGGCTGTATGTCCGGGACGACTCCACTGGCGAGGACATCCCCGCGCCAGACCGGGAGTGGGTATGGCATGTCGACGAGCCGCTGCCGCCGCTGCCGCGCCTCGACTGACCCCGACCGCAGCCCACCTTCCGTATTGGACGGTGTCGGGTGCTGCACTCCCCCGCCTGCGGAGGAGGCGGCAGCGTCGTCGTCGTCACGGACTCATGTCGAGAAGCAACGAAGGTTGCGCAACCCTCTGCGGGGTACCTTGCACGGAGCGACTCGATGTGGCGAGGTGCGCAAGATACAAGTGGTGCGTCCACCAGGGATTCAAGACGTCGCCCGACCAGTCATGACGGTCCCACTACCCCGGCGCACTTCGGGGCTTGAGTGCCAGCGGCCAGTCAATCCCGCGAGGTTCTGGTGACGTCAGACGACGTGTCCCGGGGCGCCGCTGTAACCGCGGAGCACGCGCTCTCGGTTATCCGCGATCTCGCCCGCTATCTGGCGTATGGAACGCTCTAGCCACCGCTCCGCTGCCGAGCCCTCGCTGTAGTCGGCCTCGGCGATGCTGTTCACCCTGCCCTGCTCCTGCAGCAGGGCAGCATTCTCGAAGTTCTTTGCGCCCGGAGCGTAGACACCGAATGTCTTACCACCCATGCGATTCACGACTGAGAAGCTCGGGATATCGCTCGGTCCGTCCGCAATGTAGATCATATTGCGGATCGGGACTCGTCGCTGGTCCTCGGGTATCAGCGAGTTGACCGTCACCGCGCCATCATCCTGAACGTTGACGCCCTTGTTGATCTCGAAGATCGCGCGTGTCTTGCTCGTGTTGTCGACGGTATAGCCCACCTGAGTGACGACGAGACTGCCTCGTGTCGGCAACTGTTCGAGGAATCCCGGTGGAGGGGCTGCCGGAAGCAAATCACATGCCCATACGCCGTCCACGTGGGGGTAGACGGCTGAGCCGCGAATCATCGCTCTCAGGCCCGTCGAGACGATGTAGTGCTCGACCCTGATGTCGTGCTTCGCGTAGCGCGGCTCTTCGGCCACGAGCCGACGAGTCCGGTCGAAGAACTCAGGGATTCCGGGTGCCAACTGGATCCCTGCGCCGAGCTCTGCCAGCTGCTCGTTGGTCAAGTTCGGGATTCGCCCTGTCTGCACGTAAGTTAGGAGGTGGTTCAGATAGACCGTGTCGGCGGACACTCTGCAGCCATGGCCGCGGTAGTAGTCAGCGAGCGAGTTGACTTCGGTCCAGAAGGTCGTGTCATCGATGCCGTACGCGGCGAAGAGCGGTACCTGCATGTAGCCGTGCGTCAACGTCTTGTCGAAGTCCCAGACCAGGGCGATGACGTTCTGGGTGTAGATGGCCGGTGGCACTAGGCACGCTCCACTCCACCGAATGCGATCGAACCGTCCCGCATGCTCCACCACGGCTGCAACTCACAACTCACGTCCCGTAGCTGTTCATGCGCCTGGCCCATAGCGGCAAGGGGCACCACGGCACAGAGGCGCCATGAGTCCGCAAGCGGCCAGTCCCGCAGTGCCCGCCAGGGGCTATCGCTTGACTCCGCAGTGTCCACGACGACCACTTCAACACGTCGCAGCGAGGGCAGACCCACGGTTCCGACTACTGAGTCCGAGTAACCAGCTGGCTTGGTTGCCACCTCACACTCGAAACCGTGCCAGTCCCAAGCTGCTCTCGCGGCGGCCAGAACCGTAGCGAGTTGCCCGGCATAGGAACACTCCTGAGTGCTTGAGCTCAGAGGGTCTGTCGACATTCCATCCGTCTCCACAGTCAGAACCTACCGAACCGTTCGCTCCGCGGCGGTCAAGAGCCGCAACATGTCGGGCTGCCCCGAATCTGTGGCCGGTCGAGCCGGGGTGGCTCCTCGTGGGCCACTGCGGCACATCCCCACTGGGATCTTGACGCTGGTCACGATGTCGCAGGTCGACCAACGCCATGGCCCAAGCGACGGAGTCACTGTCGTCCTCTGAATCGCGGGCCTCCATCGCATTGATGGCGTCCGCGCCTGTCCTAGTCCGGACGACGGTTCCCCCGAGCGGTCCTTCGACGTGACCTGTCGCCGGTGCTCGACGGGCGTGATCCGGCCCGCTTGGCGCGAGCCGCCTCGGTGGTCGGCAGGCGTAAGGCGGTGGGGCTGCTGCTGGTCGCGTCATCAGCGAGACGAGCGACCGTCTCAGCCCAGCCCGGGAGCCCGCGTTCTTGGCTCGGCTCGCTTGGCCGTGGCCGGGGGCAACGAAGGCCGGGAGGGCATCACACCCGCTACCGGCGCGTCGTGATCGCCAGCGTCGTGCGGGCGATTCCGAACTGCACGTGCGCCCGCTAGGAGCGTGGGTCAGTAACACGCCAGTTTGGCTGCGCTGCTGAGGTCGGTGCTCGGGGGAGAATCTGGTGTGCCTGATGATGAGGACGCGCGGGTGTTGTTTGAGCTGCCCGGTGAGCCGACCGGTCGGGGTTCGGCGCCGGCGGAGCCGGCGGCGGGAGTGCCGGTGAGCAAGACCTTCCGGGTGTTCGATCCGGGGCAGGACCTGTTGTTGCCGCCGTCGTTGGATGACTGGCTGCCGGCTGGGCATCTGGCTCGGTTCATCGCCGAGTTGGTCGATGAGCATCTGGACTTGTCCCGGATCTACGCCTCGTACACCAAGGCCAAGGGCGCCCCGCCGTACGATCCGCGGTTGATGGTGCGGATCTTGTTGTATGGGTATGCCACCGGGGTGCGCTCGTCACGGGCGTTGGAGGCGGCGTGTATGGACGTGGTGGCGTTCCGGTGGTTGGCGGCCGGGGCGGGTCCGGACTTCCGGTCGATCGCGCGGTTCCGCCGGCGGCACCTGGCGGCGCTGGGGCACGTGTTCGTGCAGGCGTTGGCGTTGTGCCAGGCGGCGGGGATGGTGACGTTGGGTCGGGTCGCCTTGGATGGGACGAAGCTGCGCGCGAACGCCTCGCGGCGCAAGGCGATGAGCTACGCGCGGATGAGCGAGAAGGAGAAGATCCTCGCCCAGGAGGTGTCCGACCTCTTGGCGCAGGCCGAGCAGGTCGACCAAGCAGAGGATGCCCGGTTCGGCACGGACACTCGTGGGGACGAACTGCCCGAGGAACTGCGTCGGCGCGAGGGGCGGTTGAAGAAGATCCGGGACGCGAAACAGGCCCTGGAGGACGACGCTCGCCAGCGGGCCGAAGCTGCGGCCCGGGCCAAGGCGGTCGCCAAGGGCGAGGACGAGGACACCACCGCGCAGCGGGTTGCTGAGGCGACCGCAGCCGCGGTGCCCACACCGAGGGCGCAACGCAACTTCACCGACCCGCAGTCCAAGATCATGAAGACCGCCGACGGGTCGTTCCACCAGTGCTTCAACGGGCAGGCCGTGGTCGATGAGGATCATCAAGTGATCGTGGCGGCCGAGGCGACCAACTGCGCCGCGGACGTGGCCAACCTGATCCCGATGACCGAACAGGCCGCGACCAACACCGGTCGCGCGCCCGAGCAGGTGGTCGCCGACGCCGGGTACTGCTCCGCGGACAACCTGGAACAGGCCGCCAGGCTCAGCGCGGCCAGTGGGACCGAGTTCTTCATCGCCACCGGCCGCACCAAGCACGACGCTGCGATCCCGGCCACACCGCGAGGCCGGATCCGCACGGCCGCGACACCGCGAGAGCGGATGGCCCGCAAACTGACCACGAAGAAGGGCCGGGCCGCGTACGCCCGGCGCAAGGTGATCGTGGAACCGGTGTTCGGGCAGATGGCCACCCTGCAAAACGCGAAACAGCTCCTGCTGCGCGGGCTCGACGGCGCCCGCGGCGAGTGGCTCCTGCTGGCTGCCTGCCACAACCTCCGCAAGCTGCACGGCCATGTCGGAGTCGCCGGCCTGAACGGCCTCGCGCACGCCTGACCCGGCCCTACCGTGCCACGAATCCACCTGCCAACGGCCCCGATTCGCTCCCCAAAGACCCTCAAGGGTTCCCCGCCGAGCATCACCCGCTCAGCTGCCCGAACCGGCCCAAAGCGAGCAGATCCCGATCCAATCCCTCCACCGCACAACCTGGTCCCCGTGACGGACCCGCTGGCGTGTTACTGACCCACGCTCCTAGCGACCTGTGTCCGGCGGACTACTTGCGGGCGGCCGCGTAGGCAGCAGCGATCGCGGCCGCGTAAGGAGCGAGCGCGACGACCCACTGCCTCACCTTGTCCTGACGCGTCGTCCCCTTCTCCTGCTTCTTCGACATTGCGTTCACCGTCCTCTCGTGTGAGAACGATCGGTGAATCGGGCCACGTCTACAAGACCCGCTCTCTTGCAAGTCCAACCCAAGAGTTGCAACTCTGTGCCGAGATTCTCGACTGAGAGGACTTCAACCAGAAGTTGCCTCAGGTGCAGTCATAGCGGCACGGCCGCGCAGCGGGGACTTCGCCTCTCCCGAACAGCCAGGTCCTTGACTACGTCAATGAAAGTCTCGACGTGTGCTATCTGATCACCACTCTCGCGCCAGTGGACCCACACTGGCGTCGAAACTTCACGGCCATGAACATCGAGTAACACAGGGTGGGAGGTGCTTGGATGAGAGCCGATAATGGTGTAGTCGTCAGGGAGTAGTGGAATGCCCAGGCCCGCCGCTCCCAGCGCACGTAGTGCAGGCGGGCTCGACCCTTCATGCGCCACACTCAGGTTAAAGCCCGCCTCAACGGCGACGCCTGTGATTGTTTCGCGCGAGAAGTAGGTTCTCGGGGCGACTAAGACCTCTCGCCCACGGAGTTCCTCAATTGAAATCTCTGTTAGGTCGGCCAGGGGGTCGTCCTGGGGGAGAAGAGCTACAATCTTGGCATCATACGCCTTGACCCCGCGGACTCCCGCCAGATCGGTGTGAGGGGGGCCCATCGCAATATCAACGTCGCCATCGGTCAACTCCTCGAAGAGTGACTTCCCTACGCCTCTGCGCCGGTCGTCTCGTACTTTCGATAGGTCGACCCCCACGTCGGGATGCAGTTCGGAAAACTCCTTGATCGCCATCGCAAGAAACCGTTCGAGGTGCACGGGGTAGGCAGCGATCGAGACGACGCCGGTTCGCCCCTCGCGCAGGTTCTGTGCGTACTCTTCCAGCCTTTCCCCAGAGTCCAGGATCTGTCGCGCGCGTGGCGCAAGGAGCCTCCCCGCTGTCGTGACTGCTGACCCTGAACCCTGTACGCGGTCGAATAGCTTAACCCCGAGACCCTTCTCCAGGACGGCCAAATCGGCCGACAAAGCTTGATAGCTAATGCCGAGGAGCCCGGCAGCCTGCCTTACGCTGCCGGTATCCGCAACCGCCAAGAATCTTTCGATCCGGCGAAATGTGACCTCATCTAACATGGCGACCAGATCCTACGTTCGAAGTTCTTCAGCGAATGCGCGCGGCAGCATCCTCATCGATAAGCCAAGAAACTCTGCCTCCGCAGGATTCGATGAAGGACGCGATAACAGCAACGGGCAGGTCCGAACCGGGCGCCAACGCATCGGCAAGTGCATCCGCTTTCCCTTGGCCCGTGACCATCACAACGCAGTGACCGACATTCGCAAAGCTGGCTCTTGACAAAGTGATTCGACGCGGCGGGGGTTTGGGTGATTCATCGATCCCCAGAACCAGCCTGTTCATAACATCGACCTCGGGTCGTCCAGGGAAGAGGGAAAGGGCGTGTCCATCTTCACCCATTCCCAACCATACGTGGTCGAAGCGCGGACCACTCGACCCCTCAGGAATTAACTCGCGAATCTGGCTCTGATACCTATCCGCAGCGTCTACCAGTTCCATGCTCACCGGCGGCACTAGCGGATTCCCAACCTTCAGTCGGCCAGAAGTGGCTCTTTCAAACTCCCCCCAGTTACTATCACTTGATGCAAGCGGAACAAGTCTTTCATCGCCCATCACCAGAGTCACGTCTTGCCAGAATTGGTCGCTACCATGCAGATCGGCCATTTCCGCATACGCAAAGACGGGAGTTGTGCCGCCGGCCAGGACCCACGCTGCGCGACCGTGAGCCTGAACGGACGCCTCAAGATCTTGGGCGGCAAGGCGAACGGCCATGCGTGCCACATCTTCTTTGGTCGAGAGGACCTGCTCCATGGCTACTCCTTGGGTTCATGGTGAGCGACTGCCAAGACGCTACTCGTGTGGCCGGGGTCTGGGTATCCGTGTTTGCGGACGAACCGCGCGAAGACGTTGACAGGGTGGCAGTTTCAGGGTGCAGGGAGCAGAGGGTCGGTGAGGAAGCTTGCCGAGTCTGCGCACAGGACCGATTGGCCAAAGGCAAGAAGCCCGTGCCCACGGCGGTTGGCCAAGATCCATGCGCGTCCCGAGCGGCACCTCGTCCTCACTGGTTGGGTTGTCGAACGGCGTGGGCGAGTTCGACCTGCTGCCGGTCGTCGAGGGAGTCAGCGAACTTGCGGTAGCGGGTGCGGTGCTTGGCAGTGGGCTTCTTGCCGCGCCAGGCGGGTGAGAGGTCGGGGTGGGCGTGGGCGACGTGGACCCATTGCCAGGTGAGGGCGAGGTCGTGGTCGCCGTAACGCGCGTTGGGGCGGTTGCGGCGGGCCCATTCGTTGAACCAGCGGGTCATGCCGAGTCGGTGGCGGATCTTGGCTTCGGTGGCCCGGTAGTCGCGCCGGTCGGTCTCTTCACCGGCTCGCCAGATCCGGCTCTTCCATTCGTCGGCGCTGACGAGCATGGTGGCTGAGCAGGCGCGGGCGCAGCGCACGCCCATCGGGCCGGGCATGTTCAGGGCTTCGGCGGCTGCGGCCCACGAGCTCACGTCTGGGTGCAGCCGAGCCAGAGACAGGGACGCGAACAACCGGACTGTGTCCTCGCTGGAGGTTGAGGCGCCGTGTAGGTGCTCGAGGTACTGGGCGTGGGGGATGACCTGTGGGACGAGGGTGAGGTTGATCGGCATACGCACTCCGAGGTGGGTGTCGAGGTGGTGGGACAGGCGGCGGTGTGGGGCGCGGGCGGCGATGACTAGCCTGGTCAGGGTGGGGGTCATGACGGTCCGGTCGGCGAGCCACCCGAGCGGCCCGTCGTTGGTGGACGGGGTCAGCTCGCTCCACGGCGTCAGGCGGGCAGCAGCCGTGTCGACGTCGGGGGCGGTGAGTATGCCGTCCGCTGTCACCATGGCTGCAGCCCGCAGCCCGGGCATTTCGGGTGGGCGCAGGCCCCAGCGCGGTCCGCGATCACCGCTGCGCGCACTGGCCTCCTCCGCCAGGTCGGCCACCCAGGGCGCCAGACGCGCCGCGCCGGGCTGCCCGGCGAGGTGGAGCAGGAGCGTGGCTAGGTGGCGCAGGTCGGTGAGGTATGCCGCGGGCTTGGCGGCCTGTCCGAGAACGGCCACCTGGCTTCCGGCGAGGGCGGTGTCCACGCGGGCCTGCACGGCGAGAACGTCCTCACTGGCGGCCGTCGCGAGGATGGCGGTGAGGTCGTGCTGGCACTGCTTGGTGGGGCCGGCGCCGAGTGGGTTCCCGCACACTGTGGCGGCGCCGACCCGGCGCAGGTGGGAGTGGCGCTGGTCGCGATAGGGTCGCCGGCAGGACGGGCACCGGGCGACCAGGAGTGACTGGTGTTGGGTGCAGGTGGTGACGATGAGGAGCCGCCACGCGCCCTGCCAAGCACCGTTCTCGCCCAGGCACCTCGGGCAGATCTGGGTGCCGTGGGCGGGTGTCCAGCCACGGGCGGCGACCTGCCGGTAGGAGTGCCGGTCGGCCGGGTCGAGGCCGGTGAGGTCGAGGGCGGTTCCGTCGAAGCCGGCCAGGGTGGCGGCATACACGTGCTGTTCGTCGACACGGGCGAGAGCAGCAAGCCGGGTAATCGTCTCCGGTGCCGGGGCGAGCGTGAGGTACCGGTTGCCGGCCCGTCCACGGCCGGTCTCGGTGAGTAGTTGCGCAGTGGTCAGGCCGTTGGCGTCGGCGAGGTGCTCGAGCCAGGACTCGATCGACTCACCCGGGCGGGGTGTCACCGACACCGGTAGGGCCGCGGTCATAGCGCGACTGGGGGTGGTGTGCGCGACCCCCAGGCCCTGCCGTCCGGCAGGACATCCTGGGGGTCACTTCCCGGTCCCTCGCAAGGGTGGGCGTCAACGGTCAGGCTACCCGAGCACCGGGCCGTGTCTTTAGCGGCTGACGTCCGAGCGGGGGCGTGGACCCACGTCTCGAGAGCGGTGGCAACGTCCCCGACGGTGGCCGGGTTGAGGTCACCGCTCATGCCGTCCTCCGTTCTCTCGGCGCCCGGACACGGGCGTGGTCGAGCCGACCGTTGCGGTAGCCCTCGCCGGCGGCGATGCCGGTGTAGCCCGAGAGTCCAGCGAGGTCGGCGCACTCTGCGCTGATGGGGCAGCCGGCACACACCGAGGCCGGCTCGGCCAGAGCCGCGAGGCGAGCCGCCCGGGTGACGGCCACGGCATATGTGTCCTCCCAGCGAGCCCACTGCACGGTGAGGTCCCGACAAGCGCCGTCGGCCAGGCTCCAGGCGGCGTTGCGGGCGAGGACTTCGCGGCTGATGTCTCTCACGGTCGCATCCGGGCTGGTGCTGGTCGCGCTGTCTGAACGTGGGCGGTGGTGATGGTGATCGACTCGATGAGCTCGAGGTTGGGTCCGTACTCGCACAACAGCTGGTGTTGGAGGTCGGCGCGGGCTTCTTGGGCGTCATGTTCGGTGTCGACTGCTGCGACCACGTCGCAGCAGTCCCACACCAACCAGATCCTCTGCCTCGGTGCCGCGGGTCGGGCGACCTGCTGAAGGCCTGTTCCGGACTGCCATTCTTCGACCAGGAGCCTGAGTTCTTCGTAGTAGTGCTGGTAGTGGCCGTGGTCGATGCGCTCGAGTGGGGTGTCGTCGATCGCGGTGAGCATGGCCGTGGTGCGCTGGTGCAGGTCCGCCAGGGCGGGATGGTCGAGCGGTGTCATCCGTATCTCCTCGTGATGGCGGCCCAGGTGGCCTGGGTGGTGGGGATGGTGATGACGTCGGCATCGGCGAGCAGCTGCTGCCCGGTCTCGGCGAGGACAAGGCGGGTCTCGGGGTCGACCGCGGCGTCGAAGGCCCGCACGTGCCGGTCGGCGATGAACGGGCGTGGGCTGGTGAACGCCGGCCCGTGAGTGAGCCGCGTCCAGATCCAGTTCAGCGCCAGCTCGCGCCCCGAGTGCCCGTCGACCTCGGGTAGCCGGTCGTTGGCGAGGGGCATCCTCGGGAGCCGGGTGATAGGGCGGAGGGTGTCGCGGCGCCGCTGGTAGTCGACCAGTCCGCCGTGGACGAGGGCGTCGACGGCGTCGGTGAGGCGGGCGGCGTCGAGGTCGTGGATGCCGCGGCCGAGGCGTATGCCGTCCAGGAGGAGGCTGGTGTCGGTGTCGGTGGTGCCGAAGGCGTGACAGGCGCGGGCTGAGGAGGTCGGTCCGTGATGGACGTGGGTGAGGAGCAGGTGCAGCGCGATCGCGGAGTGCCAGCGGGTACGCCACACGGACGAGTCGGGCAGTCCGTCCTCGCCGGGCGCGGGCAGCAGCGCGGGGACATGGTCGGGCCGTATGCCGTGCCGCCTCACCTGGTGAGTCAGCTGAGTGATGAGCCACTGCAGGCGGCTGGCGTCCTCGCGGTTGAACCCGGCCAGGATCGGCGCGGTCTTCTGCGGCGATGGTGGCCGTTTGGGCAGGTAGCGGCCAGCGTTGGGAACATGATGCGGCGGGACCGTCAGGGTGTGCCCGCGTCGGCGACGTTGCGCCCCTTCGCGCAGCAGGCGGTCCCGGCAGTAGCCCGAGTCGAGGCCGGGTGCGGCCGCCGATAGGATGACGGCCACTGTTCCTGGGTCGGGGCTGGGGAAGACGCCCCACCGGCGAGCAGCCGCCACGTCGAGGGCCGGCAGGCCGCCGGGCCGGTCGGGCCACTGATCATCGATGGTCTGAGCCACGACGGCGCACACCCGCCGAAAGGCTCCCAGGCGCATCCGCGCGGACTGGTGAGCGATCGACGCCTCGGCCAGCGAGGTGAGCTCGTCGGCCAGGTCCAGCAGTCGATCAGACTCCTCCTCCGCAGACACACCGCGACGGCCAGTTGGAACGAGCAGGACACGGCATTCGCGGCATACCGGGGACAGTGCGGTCTGCCAGAGCAGTTCGCGCCGACCGGTCAGGGCGGTGCAGCGCGGACACACCCACTCGACGCTGAAGTGCAGCCGCCAACCGCCTCGATGCGTCTTGCCCCGCCCGCGAACGGTCGGCGGGTAGCGGTCCATCGTCAGCCGCACTGCGGCTCCGGAGTCGAGACCGGCGAGGGCAGCGACAGCTCCCAGTTCATCGTCAGGAACGCCGACGTCGTGCCGGTGGGCCGGGAGGACCCGACGGCGGGTCACGCCGTTGGCGTCGGCCAGGCGCCCGGCATACGAGGTGAGTGGCTCGCCGGGTTGGGGCGTCGGGCGTACGGGAAGAAGCGCTGTCATCGCCGTCCCTTCCGTGCCGCGGCGGCAGCGTCGATCTGCCCGTCGATGGAGCGATCGCTGAGATCGACCGCATCGAGGTCGTCGTGGGTGATGACGCTGCGCCGGTCGTGCACGGCATCCAGAACGGAGCGGCCGATGAGTCTCGTGGTCTCGCCGACGAAACCTTGCGTCCGCCGCCAGATGTGCTGGGCCAGTTTGGTGACGAACAAGTCGGGCGTTGCGTCGGGTAGATGCTGGAGCGGTCGGTCGCCGACCGTCGCGAGAAGGTCCTGCCAGGCCGCCTTCTTTTCGATGGTGGTGATCTGGAAGGCGTCGATGGTCATCGTCGTCAGCCGTGCGCGGATCTGCGGGTCATCAAGGATGGCGGTGTTTTCGAGATGCGCGCCGACCAGGATGACGGTGCCCCTGTTGACCTCTCCGAGTTCGGTATTGAGGAACTTGATGTAGTCCAGCACTGCTCGGCCTTGCGCGCTGGTGGTGCGGAGCATGTGAGCGTCGTCCAGGATCACGACCTGAACCCCGTGCATCCGTAGCGCATGGAGCACCCGGGTGGTCGTGGTGCGGGCGAGGCCCTCGGGCGGATACCCCAGGTAGAGCAAGATCAGTGCGTTGATCTCTTTGATCGAGCTCGATGCCATGAGTGTCACGTAGACGACCGGCACCCAGTCCGCGGTCACGCCAGGCTGTGGCGACCAGGTGGGGCGCTCCTCGTTCGCTTGTCCGCCGAGGACGCCGCGGTACACGCCGAAGCCCCAGTGCTTGAGCAGTGTGGACTTGCCCGCCGAGAACGGTGCGGTGACGGCGATCATCGGCATCGCTCCCGGCGGTCGAAGCCGGTTCGTCGCGACGATGTCGTCGAGGTGAGCCGCGACCGCCTCCATGGGCCTGGAGACGACAACCGTCGCGTTCATCGCCCCTGTCAAACGACGGAAGTAGTTGTCCCTGCACTGTCGGGACAGGGCGTCGAAGTCGGTGATGGAGACTGGGTCGGGCCAAGTGGGGGCCGGAGTGGTTGCCTGTCGATGCCAGTCGCGCGCGTCCACGTCACACCATCTCTCGGTAGTCGGGCCAGGACTCTTCGTCGGTCTCCTGAGCCGGCCCGCACACGGCCCTTTCTGAGTTGCCGTCGGCGGGAACGGCGGAGGGGAGGCGCACGACGTTGCCCTGTTGCGCGAGTTCCAGCGCTCGATGGGCTTCGGCGACTTCGTCGTGGTCGCGTTGGGCTTGTCCCCAGCGGATGTACGCGGCCGAGAGCTGGGCTCGTGACTCGTCCTTTCCCTTTGGCGTGGATAGGTCACCGATCTCGTCGATGATCTGGAGCATGATCGTGCGCTTCTTGAGCGCGCGGTTGCCTCCGCGTTGCTGGATGCGTTCGTTGACGCGGTCGACGAGGACGTCGACCAGGGGGGCGTCGATGAGGTGGCGTCCTCGCCAGCCGATCTCGTGGATGCGGTCGGTGTCGGGGTGACGGAACCAGATGCGGGTCATGTCACGTGGGTCGTGGTGGAACGGGATCGCGTTGTCCTGCTCCCGGAAGGTTCCTTTCCGCACGTCGCGGAAGTCCTCGAGGATCTCGTCGTCGTAGGTCAGGTTCTTGAACTCGACCCCGGCGTGGCCGGGCGCAAGCCAGATGATGGAGAGGAACTGGTAGATCAGGTCGGGGTGCACCGGGATCGTGATCCGGCCGGTGATCGCGAAGAGGGCGTCCCAGTACTCGAGCGGTGTGACGCGCCTGCCCGGTTCACCCGGGAGGTGCAGTCCGTCGTGTGGTTGCCTGCTGTAATCCAAGGTCAGGAAGCGCTGCATGTCGGTCAAGTACTTCTCGGCGGTGCACATCGGCTCATCGGCAACGACCCCGACCCACGACCCTCGCTCGTAGATTCCGCGGCCCTTGAACGCGTCGGACTGCTGGTAGAAGCGCTGGTAGGTCTCGTGAAGCCGTTCAATGTGGGGGTTGTCGCTGGGCTTCTTCCCGCGGCTGAGCTGCAGGGTGATGCCGAACTGGTCGAGCAGCGACCGGAAGTGTCTACCGACGTAGATGGACCCGTGATCGGACCTCACCGAGGTGGGTGTCACGCCTGGAACCTGGTGTTCTCCCCAGATCGCCAAGTCCGGCTTAGCGGCGCCCCGCCTCCCGGTCCGCACCGGGTTCCCGTTGAAGTCCAGGGATTCAGGCACCCCGATCCAGCGCCAGTCGTCGATCGTCGGACCGTCGGGGCCATTCTCTACGAGCATCGACTGCTGCCGCATGGTGTCGTAGAGCAGCAGGCCGACGTCGACACCGTTGGCGGAGCGAGGGAACAGGCGCATCGCGGTGACAACCCGCGATGGTGTGCTCATCATGGAGCCGATCTCGACGCTGACGGGCCGGTCCTGGATTGGGTCCCAGATGAGGTTGTCGCCGCGGCAGATGTCGGTGCAGCACTGGGTGCTGTGCTGGGCCGGGTAGCTCTCATGCCCTGAGACCTTGCGCAGGCTGCGGGACTTCTGCTGCTTGGTCGTGCGCCCGATGGCTCGCCAGTGATGGCTGAGGTATTCCTCCATCAGCCGCTCCGGCAGGTTCTCGATGACCAGGCCCTCCTGCTTCATCTGCAGGCGGATCCGTCGCTCGATCTCGTTGCGGCTGATCGCGCTCCGGCGACCGTCGAACTGGCGGAAGTGCTCCTCGGCGATCCGTCGGAAGTTGGCATCGAGGGCGTCGAAGCCTTGCTTGTCCCGGATGCTGCGTCCATCGACGACGCCGCCAAGACCGAGGGTCATCCAGTTCTTGTCCCAGGTCATCATGGCTCGGCCGGAGATGCTCGGCTTCTGGATCTCCCCGTCGTAGACGCGCTGCATGATCGTCCGGTCGACGGTCCGTTCGAAGGACACCAATCGGCTCATGTGCTCGTAGCGCTTGGTGATGCTGACGCCGTAGGTCTCGCCGAACGGCCAGAAGGGCTCGCCTGGTTGCGCAAGTTCGGCGATGCCTTCGCGATAGCCGGTGCGCACCTCAAGGATGCATTGCTGCCGGAACAGCGCGGTTGCCTGGACCTCGGCGGGCAGCTGAACGAACCACGGCAAGAGCGAGGAGTGGAGCACTTGGACTCCGGAATCGCTCACCTCTCTGGCGTCCAGTTCGGTGAAGGCGGTGAAGTAGGCGTGACCGGTGGAGTCCTTCAAGTGGACCCCGTGGCGGTCCATCTCCTCGATCACGGTCACGCCACGGTTGGTCAGGATTCGCATCCCGACGAAGCAGTCGACTGTTGCCTTACCCATCCGATTGTCCGTTGGCCCAGGCGATCGGGGCCCTTCGTCCGATCCAGTGGTCCAGGTCGACGATGAGGTCGCCTCGCCACGCGTAGTGCCACATGGCAGAGACGAGATGACCGGACCCACGGTCCGCCTCGATGACATCGTTCGTGGTCGCGCCTTCGGCACACATCTCGACGAGCTCCGGCCGTGCCGCCTCGTACCAAGGTCGGTCATGGCGGTATGCCGCGAGCCATCTCAGGTTGAACTTCTTGGCGCGCGAGTGTCCGGGGAAGACCTTGTAGTCCCAGCCGACCTCCCGGCACGCCGCGGCGGTCGCGTCGCTCTGGATCCGGAACTTCTCATCCTGGCGATCAGCCGAACGGACATTCCAGATGGTGACGCGGCCGGCCGTGTCGAGCATGAGCAGGTCGGGCGTGTGGATCGTTCGTCGACCGTTCGGCAGCCGCACGCCGAGACGGGTGGGCTGCGGCACGAACCACGCAGCGGTCGGGTCGCGCTCCAGCATCAGGAGCAGGTCGTACTCCAGGCCCGACTCCAGTTTCAACGTGGTGCCCGTGACGAAGCAGTGCGCCTGCACCGGGATGTGTCTCGACTTCTCCGTCGACCGCGGGTTCCGGATCGGCACTAATCCGTGGACGTCTGGCGGTCCGAGGGACCAGTCCCATCGGATCGGATCCGACCCTTGCGGACGGAAGGTCCAGTCGGTCACCCGACCCACGGGGGCTGGCCGCACCTGCACGGCACCAATAGAATGACCCAACGGAGGATCCTCGCTTTGTCCGTAACTTTGCATCGGATCCACCACGAGGGCGCGCCTTGCTACCAACAGGGCGTGCCCTCACTTGCTGTGGAGCCACTTCGCACCTTAGTCCCGCACGGGTGACCGCGCAATGGTTTGCCCGCACGGTGTGTTGCGACACGCCAGAGAAACCACTCGGATCGGACTGCATAACCATGCATCGACGCCACCAACGGTAGCGGCGGTTTCCGCTCCCTCCGACGTCAACTAGTCGCTTCTCGACTATCGCCGCAGGTCAGCACTATGCGGGCTATCCTCAACGTCATGAGCCGACAGCGCACTAGAAACCTACGCAGATCGTATGCTGGGGAGCGCAAGCAAGCCATACGGGGTCTGACCAGCCCCACCCGAAACGGCCTGACCAGCCGTACGACCTCGGAGGATGGTTCACCCTCCACGAGGAAGACCGTGCGACCTTCGTTGGAAGTCCTCCGCGGACGACGTGCGACTTCCGCGCGCCCGGACAACCTCATCGAGGACTTGGAGAACTGCATCCAGCCAGTCGACGAAACAGGCTGTTTGGCTCCCGCGTGTCACGAGGTCGTCGCTTGGCCGAAGGCGGGGGGGCGCCCGAGCCGGTTCTGCTCCCGCAGCTGTCAGGAGCGCTTCGAGCGCGAACGTGCCCGCCTACTCGCCGAGGTGGCCGAGATCGAAGCAGCCCTACCCGTGACCGACGCCCCGGCAGAGCGCAGATACTTGTCCAACCAACTGAGCCGCCGCACGTGGCTTCTGGAGCGCTATCCCTTGCCCTACAAGGAACAGGTGCGACTGCTTGCGGTGGAAAGGAACCTGGTCAAGTGACTGAGGCCCGTCTCGAGCTCGTCTGGCCCGGCAAGGACAAGTTCCTGCTCGTCCCCAAAGACGCCGACGGCAAGCCCGTCTGGGTCGAGCGGGATCACCCGGCGGCGTCCGAGGTGCGCCTAGCGGACTTCACGGGTGTCGTGGGGGACGTGCCCGAGGACCCGTATGCCGCGAACCTGCTCTTCACCGGCGACTCCCTGGAGGTCCTGCGGATCCTCTGCGAAGTGCCGGAATACCGGTCGATCTACCGCGGCAAGGTCAAGCTCGTCTACATCGATCCACCGTTCAACACCGGGCAGGCGTTCGAGCACTACGACGACTGGATGGAGCACTCGACCTGGTTGTCCTTCATGCGGGAGCGGCTGCTGCTGATCCGTGACCTGCTCGCGCCGGACGGATCAGTCTGGGTGCACCTCGACGACGCCGAGCACCACCGGATGCGGCTACTCATGGATGAAATTTTCGGCGCGAAGACCTTCGTCGGCAACGTGGTCTGGCAGAAGAAGTACTCACGTGACAACCGCCCCAGCCTGGGGGCTGTCCATGACCACCTGCTGATCTATGCCCCACTTGGCACAGGATGGAAGGCCGTAAGGAATCGCGTCCCCCGACTCGCGGCGAAGGAGTACCGCAACCCGAACAACGACCCCCGCGGGCCATGGCGACCGATTCCCATGGACGTTCAGGGAGGGCACGCCACCGCATCTCAGTTCTACGACGTGATCACCCCCAGCGGCAAGGTTGTCCGCCCCGCGAATGGAAGGGCATGGAGTGTGACGGCGCCTGTCATGGCGGAGATGCGTGATCGCGGCGAGATCTACTTCGGCCTCAAGGGCGACGCCATGCCGAACACGATCAAGTACCTTGCAGACGACGAGGGTTTGGTCCCGTGGACATGGTGGCCCCATGAAGAAACAGGCAATACCGACGAGGCCAAGAAGGAGATCGTGGCCCTGTTCGGAGCTAACTCAGTATTCGCAACGCCGAAGCCGGAGCGGTTGTTGGAGCGCGTCATCCATATCGGCTCCAACCCTGGCGACCTCGTGCTGGACTGTTTCGCCGGGTCAGGCACGACCGCGGCCGTGGCACACAAGATGGGTCGTCGTTGGGTGACCTCGGAGATCCTCCCGTCGACGGTGGAGCAGTTCACCCTCCCTCGCCTCGGCAAGGTGGTCGCTGGCGAAGATCCCGGCGGGATTACGAAGGCAGTCGGCTGGAATGGCGGCGGCGGCTTCCGGACGGTGACGGTCGGCCCTCCGATGTACGAGGACACTCCGTTCGGGGTGCTGCTTGCCGGGTGGGCGACCAACGGTCGGTTTGCAAGGGCAGTGGCGGGCCAGCTCGGATTCGAGTTCCAGCCCGACGCGACACCCCTTTGTGGCATCCGTGGACGGATGCGTCTCGCAGTGGTTGACGGTGCCGTGGGCGCTGAGGAGGTGCATCCGT
>Ga0209718_1002097_pt1 | contig 20423 bp, 23 predicted proteins | sample AD_JPNAS1_MetaG_FD_184420 | JGI IMG/M metagenome (GOLD analysis project Ga0209718, IMG submission 184420) | Active sludge microbial communities of municipal wastewater-treating anaerobic digesters from Japan - AD_JPNAS1_MetaG (SPAdes) (version 2) | ecosystem: Engineered > Bioreactor > Anaerobic... | reverse complement strand
CAATGATCAACTTATTGCCAATTCCAAAAACTAAAAGAGAAATTATACTGCATGAAAACGCAGCTATGTTACGGTTGGCCCTTATAGGGGAATCCATATAGGTTTTTCGTCATCTTCTTTGCCGTACTCTGCCAGAGCTGTTTGAGGGTGTAATGTATGATTGCAAGACCTGACCCCAAACTTCTCTCCTATGAACCTCCGAAAGCCTAATGCCGACCCTCACCGGAGACAAAATGACACCCTACAGAAGGACACCTTTTTATCACTGTCATTGCCTACCACATCATGCAGACCATCAGGTATGCATTAAGGGGCAGAGGTATTACCGAGAGTTGGTCGACGATCAGGAAGGCGCTGTCAACCCACGTCCGTATTACCACCACCCTGAAACGAAAAGACGGCAAGGTAATCCATATCCGGAAGTCAACAAAACCTGAACCCTTTCACCAAAAAATCTATGATGCCCTTCACATCTGTCATAGTCCAGGGAAGACAGTAGAGACCATCCTGTAAAATCAGTAGTGCCTAAACAAGACATATGGTAAGGGTAAGTAGCTGATTCTATAGAGCTTTATTTATGGGATCATGAAGTTGGGTTAAGCAAGTTGAGAAGGCCTGACCCTGCCAATGAAAGAAGACTGCTTATTGACCGGCCATTCAACAATAAAGTCAACATTTACCTCGGTCCCGTTCACCGGCATGAAATAAACCTTGATGAAACGAACATTTTTATGGGTATCTGTCAGCAGCATAATGCAGAATGCGGTATCCATTTGCCCGGGTGTCCTCCGCATGCGGAAGTGATTGTAAATGGAATCTTCAGCCTGTTCCCGGATATAGAAAGACCCCAGTATGCGGATAAGAGCGAGGAAGCAAGGCTGGGCGAAATGCTGCAGGAAATAATGGCGATGGAGTGATCAGAATTCTAAGGGCTATTCCCCTTTACAAAAACTCTCCCATTCCCCTCTTCCCTTGAGGACATCACGGTATACCTCCAGCGCTTTGTTGACCAATGGCATACCTCCATACGGGGCCAACTGGAAGAAAACCTCGGCAAGCTTTTTCGGGTCGCAGCCCACATTAAGAGCGGCATTCACATGTAATTTCAGTTCTTCCGCTGCTCCGAGCGCAGCAAGCATGGCGCAGGCAGCCATCTGCCTTTCGGGAAGCGTTAAAACCGTGCGGGAGTAAAGGTTGCCGGTAATGAACATGGAAAGGTCATTGGCGAGATCTCTGTCGAATTCCTTCCATGTGAGGTAGGGCGGGTCCATCTTTATGCCATTGCCGAAAAGCTTGTTTGCCGTATTCTGCGTTCTCTTCCTTATTTCGTCACTCATTGTACAATTCCTCCTGATTTTAACAGTAAAATCTTTTAACATGGGTGTTTTACTACGTCAACAATTCTGCAAATAGGATATATACTTTATTCATGGCCTGCTCCTCCTTGCAGGGTTTGGGCTTGGTGGCTTTATTATCATATAAGTATAAAGGGCCGTACTTTTATATATAGTTTTACCGGACACTAATGAATCAGTTTATTAAAACAGCTCAACATTATCTGTAGCGGCATGTTATAACTTATGCAAAAAAATGTTATAACTGCTTCTTAAATAATGTTTGATACTATCAAATATGGTTTGATAGTAATATTCAATAATTCATTATTACCAACTCTGTAACATGTTTTTTTATGTGTGGCCCTCCGGCAGAGTATGTTGTGGTCACCTCCTGAATATTAAAGTCCTCATAAAGCTCTCTTATCTCGGATGTGTCATTGATTGACATGATGAATTTTCCCTGCACACTGGCAAGCAGCCCAGCCAAAACCTTAAAGTCATCTTTCGAAAATATTCCCTTTCCATAATAATCTTCACAATCATAATAAGGTGGATCGATATAAAAAAATGTATGAGGTTTATCGAATCTTTCTATTAATCCTTTATAGTTCATGTTTTCAATATATACCCTTGAAAGGCGAAGATGTGCTGCCGACAGTTCTTCTTCGACCCGCAGCAAATTAAAGTTTGATTTGCGTAAGGTAGAAATTGAAAATGACGGATTTTCTATACGGCTGGCATAACCTGCTTTCAACAGATAATAAAACCTCACAGCTTTCTGAATATCCGTGAGGGATTCAGGGTTTTCGATTTTAAAGCGATTAAATTCTTCTCTGGCGACAAGGATCCATTTCAGATATCTGATAAATTCCTCTAAATGGTGTTTAATGACCCTATAAAGCGTCACAAGATCGCTGTTGATATCGTTAATAATTTCCACCTCTGATTCTTCTTTTCGAAAAAGTAGCCAGGCTGCTCCAGAAAAAACCTCGCAATAACATTGATGTTGTGGAATTAGTGGTATGATTTTCTTTGTGAGCAGTGATTTCCCTCCCATGTAAGACAAAAAGCTGTTCATTGCATAACCCCCTCATTTCTTATTCTTTACGTTTTACATAAAACAAAATTTTTCAGCACTCTTTTCACTACATTATAACTGTCGGCATGCTGCGCATGGCCAAGCCACGACGCAAGGACCCGCTTGATGTCCTCTAAGGTTGCGCTGTTTTCTCTGTACAACATTGCCAGCTTCTTAAGCTTTTTCTTCATTCCTATGATGCTTCTTTTCCGCAGCAACTTATGCGTTGCCCAGGTACGATACCCGACAAAATCCACGCCCTGAGTAATCGGGAATACCGATGTTTTTATATTTATCTGAAGCATTAATTGTTCTCTCAAAAACTGTTCTATCTCTTTTCGCCAGCCCTGTACTATCGTCTTATCGTGATATAATAGAATAAAATCATCGAGGTATCTGACATAGAATCTGACCTTTAATTTTTCCTTAGCAAAATGATCCAGCTCATTGAGATACACATTCGCAAAGAGCTGACTTGTGAGGTTCCCTATAGGAATGCCCTTATGCCCATTTGTACTGTCTATTATTTCATCGATGAGCAGCAGGGTTCGCTGGCAGCGTATCGTTTTCCTTAAAATGTTCTTTAATGTTTCGTGGTCTACAGAGTGAAAGCATTTTGCTATGTCAGCCTTCAAACAATATGTCTTATCCCACTTTTGTTTAGCCATTCTCAAAAACCCGGACAGCCTCAACGAAGCCTCGTGTGTGCCTTTATTCTTTCTACATGCGTAGGAATCCTTGATAAATTTCCTCTCAAATAAAGGTTCAATAATGGCGCAGATTGCATGATGGACAACCCTGTCCCGAAACGGCAGCGCCGATATTTCCCTCTCTTTCGGCTCGTATATTGTGAACCTTTTATAGCTCCCTGTCCTATATCTGCCGCTTGTCAGATCATCCTGCAGCATAATAAGCTCTTCCTCAAGATTAGTGCTGAAGTTGAGCACATCTTTTGTATATCTCTTACACTTTCTTGCTTTTATATAAGCGGCATGGAGATTTTCAAAACTACATATGCTATCAAATAGGTTATTATATGTCTTTGGCATATTCCTTATCTCATTTTTAATGGTTCCGGACTCGACAGCTTCCATCTTTGCGGGATTGTCGGTTAGCCGGATCCGCATCATTTGTATTTTCTTTTAATGGATACATCCAAATCAGTGATACCGCCCTGGTTGAGATTGATCTCCAGAACCAACTGCCCTGTAAACTGCTTGATGTCATATCCGATAATTTTGTGTTTATTCAGTTCATCGAGACAATTCACCAAAGTTTTCTTCCATTCCTTTTCATCATCATTTTTTGTGACCATTAAACCCCCTTTCTCAAATAAAAGCCCGAAATCAAGTTTGCCGTTTCCAGCTCTCAATTTCGGGCTTGACAGTTCTCCTAAAAGGAGTTGCCAGCTAACCGCTGCTTATTTTAAGGTTCGGGTCTAATAGCTCTCCGATCTCCGAAGTTATTAACTAACCGAGTGGCGACCAGAGCGATTTTATGAGTTACCTCTTACTTACCACCTCTGGTCTATTCAATTTTTGCCCTGTTACCAGGACATGGACTAAGAACCTGACTGTATACCAATCACTGGCTGGAGCTCCTTGGAGACACCAACTCTCAAAGCAATACACTCACAGGCGAAACGGGAGCCGATGTTCGTGTTCACGTTCCACGGGTAGTTGTTCAAGTTCACCGTGCGAGAACCCGCGATCGCACCGTTGCTCCAATTGCCACCGTTACGTTCTTAGCCCGCACTTTTGATCCAACCTCCTAACAGTCTTCCTATTTCTACAACCAGCTTACTACTGTGTTCATAACTCTTGTGAGCCAGATATTTTCTATCGTGCGCCAGTCTCAACAAGAATTTCAGCTCCTCGATCTTCACGTCTATATCGTACAAAATCGGCCTTTTGTTCCTGCTTTTATTAGCCTGGATCACAAGCCGTGTCATATCTAAAACACAGGATTTGATGTGAGTACACATCACAAACTTCTCGTGTTTCGGGAATTTGTCCACAATAGGGAAGATGTACAGCGTAAAGTCGTAAACCTTTTGATAAATGATCAGACTATCCATCACCCTATTATATTCTAATTGATACCCCCTTTCAAAAAATTTATGTCGACCCCGCTTCGCGGGGAAATACAAAACAGATTAACAGACCCCAGATTACAGACTGTCACAGGCGAAACGGGAGCCGAAGCCCGTGTCCACGTTCCACGGGTAGCTGTTCAAGGCCACCGTGCGAGAACCCGCGATCGCACCGTCGCCCCAACAGCCACCGGCGTGAAACTGTCTTAGGCCGGTTGCATTTGGCAGATACAACTGTCCTACATTCATGCCTGCCATTGGCGTCTGCCACGCATACGACGTGCTGGTCTGTTCAATTGTATATTCGTCCAACCACTGCCAAAGTTTGCGTGCGCAATCGACAACATTTGCTAACGATATCGAACCTATGTCGGCATCCTCTCCGGTAGTGCCCCTGGTTGCCGTATTGCCTGCAAATTGATCCCCGGCAGGGTGGCCGTGGGCAGCCATCAGCCAGTCAGAATACGACAAAAGTCTTTTCCCGGATCGTCTGGCAAGCTCAACAAAATTATATCCTGACAGCCCTTCCGTACCGGTTAGCGGCGTGGCATTGTAAATGCTTTTTGCCGTGCCTGTAAGAAGCGGGTATCCGTTCCCTCCGTTAAATGTGATAGCTTCGTTGACCGATGGGAGATATATATCTACCCACACTCCTCCACCCAGATAAACCATCCCCTCAGGGTCACATTTGGGACGATGTTTTAGGTCCCATACGCTGTTTGGCACGATCGCCTCAGACACGTCGGCAACAGTGATAGAATTCCGTTTATACCCATAGTGGAACCCTCCTATTTTCCTGGACGAATCTGCATCATATCCAGCCGGGTATGTAGAATTAAGCGAGATGAGATAGACTTCCAGATCTACACCAGCGTCACACAAATATACGTAATAATCCTTGCCCACAGCGAAAACGCCTGTGTCCAGGTCAGACTCTGTCAACTCTACGTCAGATGATCCTATGTCAAAAACTTTTATTGTGCCGTTGTTATTAATTGCAAATTTTGTATTTGCTGCAATTACAATCGTCTTTGTCTCTCCTGATTTTGCTGTGATAATTTGATTACCGAATGTAATAATATCGGCCAGGGATTTGTGCAGATTGTCTGCATTCAGTAGATACGTCGGGTCATTTTTCCATAATATCATGTTAAACCTCCTCTAATTGTGCTTTGATCTGGTTGATTTCATCGTCTGTAATACCCAGGCGCATCATGTCGGAATTCGGGTTATCAACAAGTTCATAATCGTCGGGGGTTTGTTCTTCGATAGGTTTCTCTGCTGCTTCTGCCTTAATAACATAATGTTGCTTTGTTGCGATGAGATTGTCGAGAAATTTAGTTAACTCATCCGACTCAATACCACAGTCATTCCCCGAGAGATATAAATCTACGAGGTTTAAAACGTCCTGTTTTGTCCCGATTGTTCGTGGATAGCCTCTCATTACGTCCTCCTTTTATTATATCGTTCTATGTTCTATGTTCTGTGTTCAATGTTGAACCTTGAACCTTGAACTTTGAACGGTTTTATTTGGAAGGCTGGAGGGTTGGAAGGTTGGAGGTTTAGCTAACCCTCTACACATCCAAACATCTAACCTTCTGCTTTTTATGTCCACTCCGGCTGGTTGCAAAAGCTTCCATCCCCACAATATACGTCGTCATAACAATATGGATACCGGCTTTTCATTGGCGGATCGGAACGGTTGGGTGTTACGGTTCCTCCGTACTCGTCAGGATCGCCGGCATCAGACCACGCGCCTGTTAACCGTTGATTTGGTATCGTTGGTGTTGACATTATTATCCTCCTCTTTATTTAAGAAGGCTGGAGGGTTGGAAGGTTGGAGGTTTAGCTAACCCTCTACACATCCAAACATCTAACCTTCTATCATCTAACCTTCTGTCTTTATTCACTGCCTCATTGCCTCCTCTATTGTTTTAGCACCAGCCGTCGATGTGAATAACAGGTCGGTTTGTGCATGAGTAACCTATGCCCGTCAATGTCTCTCGGTATAAAATCTACCTCCTCTGACATATCGACATCATAATCTATCAGCACCCGGGGGATAGGCCGCCGCTCGATCTCGGCTCTGCGTCTGAGTTCGTTTGTTGTAACCATATCGAGCAGGATAATTTCAAAATTTTCAGGCAGAGGTTTATCGTAATAATCCGGAAACGGGTGAGGTACTGCATTAGCATCTCCACCATTACCATAACAAGGATGGTCGGGAGCGGCGTACGATGCCATGATCTGGTGGTATTGTTTGTCATATAACACAAATATCCAAAATTCAGTACCGGATGACGTGATATACCGGCACTGAGCGACCAAATCATTGTAGTCTGAACCCAAATATAACATTGAATACCACGAGCCGCCTACCAATCCGGAGCTATTTGACAGGAAACTGGCGTTTAATGCCGCCCCTGCAACGCCATTTGAAAAAGCCGGCATAAACGCATATTCCCCGCCCGGCGTGGTGTAATGTCCTGTAGCGCCGCCAACCTGCCCTGTGGCGGTTTTTAGCATCGACTGATTAACTATTTTGTTACTGATAGCAACATCATCATATGTGGTATCCCCTGCAACGTCTGTATCCGTGTATCCACCGATCAGGCGGGCTTTGTAATACATCGCGGTTGCAGGTATGGTCATGGAATATTGATACCGTGCCCATGACGTCGGGTTTGATGTTGATGAATATACATCCTGATCTGATATATAAACCTTGTCTTTGTCAAAATATCTGATCTTGACTATGTTTTTTATCCCTGCGGCAGACGATTTTATACTAAAACCAATCACATATGCGCCTATAGGGCTGCACTCCATATACCCTGATTCGAGATATCCGCCGCCGTTACCGGCGCCTGATGCGCGGGTAAATTTGTACGCCTTCGCACCGTGGGCGGGTGTTGTTGTATCAAATGCCGCAGACCCGCCGGCATACAAATTCAGCGTCCAGTTGTCCGGCACACCGTCTGCATCGGTATCTATTTCAAACGATCCATTCGGCACTTCTACCGGGCCCCCGATTAATGAATATAAGTAATCAAAATTATCTTTTATTTTTTGAAATAACTCGGCCTTGCCGGGGCTGTCGACATCAACCTCTGTTGATAATATTGCGTCATATCCCATTTATCCTCCCTAAAATCAGTGAATAGTTTAAAATCAGTGAATAGTGAACAGTGAATAGTTTTAACTAACGACTATTCACTAACGACTATTCACTAACGACTATCGACTGTATTCAATACAGCACATACCCGTCGCTCCAATCGCTCATCTGTCCGTTTGCATCTGTGATAAACCCGGACTCTTTCTCTGCTTCCGTTGCGCTCGTAAAATCAGGTAATGTATTTGCGCCAACCCAAAACAATTTTTGTTTTGGGTATTGCATAGCTTTTAATACTATTTTATTCTCTTTTGGTTCCCGTTTAACGATTTGATACACATGTCTGGATAGCAAATTGCCGTCAATGCCGAGTATTTTATCGGTTGTAATTCTTACGTAGTCCCCTGTTTTTATTTCTGAATCCTTTAATTCGACTGCGAATGTATATATGAGTTGTGGATTTTTCAGCAGCCTGAGTATGCGTTTGGTCAGATTTGCAACATACCTGATAACAAAATCCTCATTCATATAGTCAGATCTGAGCCATCGGCACATTACCCGCTTTTCGAGCGACTCGTTATACATGTTTATCCCTTCGCCCTCCGCATCAACTGCAACATCGAGGCGGGAATAACTCGCCACCTCGTCTTCGTCTGCGGTTATTAATTTATCCCAGTATATTGACACCCTGCTTTTTCTCGACGAAGCGTTTAAATCAACGCTATCTGATGAGGCGATTATATTTTCATCGTCTGTAAATACCTGATACGCCCTGCCTGGGCAATTCGGGAGATTTTTTGCAATTGTTATTTTGAGGTCTTCTCCCATCCACGACTTGCAGTCAATCAGATCAATGATCTCATAATATAATTTGTCCAATTTTGTTGGCTCACTGATTAACGCTGAAAAATCCACCATAGATATGTCAAATGCTTTCAACGCCGTATATGCGGCATCATTCACATACGATGGGTCTATTCCGGCATCGGTTTTAAGCATGTCAACCAGTATGTCATACGGACTTTGCGGCTCGTAATATCGACATTTCTGTATTTTATCATTCTGACTGTGAGTTGCCGCCGTCGTGCCGAAACAACCCCTTGTGCAACCGGTCAGTTGATTACCTGTCTTTGCCGTATATAACACAACCTCGTCACCAATCCTGATATATCCGTCTGCCGCGTCAAGGTCTGTGCCGTCAGATACCGATATTGTCGTTTGCCCGGCTGTCATTGCAGCAGCCAGCTTGATATTTAATTTAGGGGGTATTTCTATTTTTGACAATTTTTTCAATAGATCAACGCATTCAACAATGACGCGTCCACCCTCCTTAATTGTAATACTATCGATGTTCCCCTCGAATTTCTGTTCAAAATCGGCGGCATCGAGTCCGTAAAATCCGTGATACAGTCTGATTCGCCTGCCTGCATAATTCGGGTTTCTGGCTATGAGCTTGCGCCAGAATGAACCCTGCACGGATGCTCGCATAGAGACGTATGGGTCTATACCTATGTCCGTATCCGGTTCGTCATACATTTCGACATTCACACGCCCCGCAATTGTCAAACTGGTTTTGATTTCTGTAGGCAAATGCTTCACGGTCGTAATGTAGGGTCTCTCGCCTGTCCTGAACGGCAAGGGTGCATTATTTGATGTAAATACATAGTCTTTTGACCCTTTGCTGTAATTGGTCTTATCTTTGCATGTCGCATATGTGTTGTAACACTGCCCCTGTATGCCGCCGCAGAAGGCGGTGGACAAACCACAATATAGCCCCGGCTTCCCGCACCAGTCTATGGCTGCGCACGGGCTCACACCTATTACATTGTTGCAGTAATCCAGCGTAATGATTGCCATTTCTACCGGGTACCGCGATAATGTGTTTTTTAGTGCATCATATGTCATATTTCGCGCACACCCCTCATTTTGAGTGATAATACATCAGTGTATGTCAGCACGCTGAATGGTGTTTCCAGACTGGCATCGTCGCCGATGGACACGAAAAATACATCCGCAGAATATGTATCGAGATCCCATACGAAGAAAAACGGTTTAAACAGCCGTGCATGATTCTGCCAGAATGGGATGTAATATGCATCGAGCCATGTTCGTGACACCAGGCCAAATTGTGCCTGAAGATTTAAAACAGGATTATACGTTGATACTCCGAGAATGTGGCCGTTTTTACTGCGCTCCACGTCTGCCGCCGCCGTTTCTGCATACGGGGTATACGGCGTCTCCGGCGGGTATTCAAATTGAATCTTGACGCCCAGCAATGCAACTGCGATCTGTGCGGCAATAGCGGCAGTAATTATTTTGATTCTCCAGTACCGCGCTGACGCCGAGACAAACAACTTCATAAACGCCTTATCAGACGTCGGGGTAAAACCTGCGAGCCGTTGCGTCCATGTCACGTTGTCTGATGAGGATTCGACGGATACTGTAGCCCCGGCGGTGTAAAGATTGTGGCCGATTACTGCGAGGCAGTCCGCGCTTTTTGCAGACCCGCAATCTATTGTAATGTATTTTGTGCCTGACGATGCGGCCTTCCACTGCGTATACGTCCGCAGATCCAAGATATTGAGTATATCATACCCTGCGGCGGTATCGGTAGCAGCCGGCGTCCCGTCCGTCAGTCTGTTGTCATATAATATTATTGGCGTCTGCATTTTAAAATCAGTCGATGCCTCCTCATGTCCTCATTCCCTCATGCCGTCCTCAACGGCTTTTTGTATAGACGGGATTATCTCGCGTGCGAACGCGTCATGATCTACAACATTGCCGGCGATATGCAGGTTAATTATCATAGGACGTTCTGATTGCTTCGTTCCAGTCGACTCCCATGCGTTTGTCGTAGGGGTGTTGTAGGAATACCCGCCTGACCCGGAGGGAGTTGCGGCGGTTGTGGCGCCGCCACCCGGCTGCTGTGATGCAATGGCAGCTATCCGCGCCATGCCAAAGGCAATCGCCATACCAGCCCATATCGGAGCCATAGCCTGTCCGAACGGCGGAGGCAGGCCCATTGCCTGTTTATATGCCCCGACAGCCATCATGTACGTATCTATTGTTGCCTGCGCGATGGCAAATGCTTTATATGCATTAAATGCCGCCTTACTCTGACTATTCGACAACGCATAAAATGACTGTGCCATGCCGGCCATAGCACCGAAGCTATTGCTTGTTATGGCGAGTCTTTGCTGGTTGTACATCTGCTCTTCGGCGAGTTTCATCTGATTATACGATTGTAATTGCGTAAACTCGTCGACATATCCCTGCTCACTCAACGCCTTTATGGCATTCCATTCATTGAGAGCTGCCTGATACCGTTGTGACGCCGGGTCGTTTCCCATTCCTATATCGGCTATCCCTTTGATTGACGATCCAAGCTTGCCGAGTCCCTGGCCTGCCTCGCCGCCAACCTGATTTGCCATATCCATCATCTGCGTCCATGTATCGTCGTAGCCTTTTTTCCGGTAGTCTGATTGTTTTTTAAGCAGATCGTTGAGTTCCTTTTGCTTTGCAATGTGTATATCAAATATTTCAAAGGCTAATGTTTCTTCCGTATTTAAAATTTGTCGCCCGGTAATCTCCTTTTCTTTCAGAAGTTCCAGCATCCTTTCAGTGGGATATAGTATGTCTTCAGCATAACCGATCTGTTCCAGTGCCAGGGTTGTCTCTGCCTGTTTATTCTGCAATGCCTTGATCTGTAGTTCATTCTTTTTGTGAGCGAGGGTTTCTTCATTTATCAGACCTGCTTTTGCGTTCCATTCCAGTACCTTTGTCTGGTGCGCGGCTTCCAGATCAAATAGTTTATTTTTTGTCTGTAAATTGAGAAGTACGATCTTATCGGCCAGTTTTTGTTCTTCCTCGTATGCCTTTTTTATCCGTTCCTGGGATTTATCATCATATTCATCCCAGTATTTTTTAAGCTGGGCAGTAGTCCATTGAGCTATTTTTGTTTTATCTGCCCCTTCTTTCGCAAATTCAGCCGCGCGGTGATGTATATGCTCAATTTCCGTCATGGTCAGCTTTGCAATCTCTTCTTTGATTTTCTTGTTCATATCCTGGACTTTTCTTGCAGAGTTCATATCCGATGGCGGGGGAAGGGCTTTGCCGCCTCCAATATCCCCGTAATGGACAGCACCTTTCCACCAGTTTTTTTCTGATCCCTGCGCTCCACCGGACATAACCTGTTTTAACATCTCTATCTTTTGCCGGGTCGCCTCCGATGCGCCTCCGACTGCCTCGATCTCCAGTGCGGTAATCTCAAGCTGGTCGATCATCGCCTGGGTATTTGCATCAGCCGAAAATGATGATAAAGATTTTTTAAAATTCTCCATTTCCAATTCAGCCGCTCTTTGCTCCTGATAGTGGTTAATAGTTATATAGGTTAGCGCGCCCAGGGCAGCAGCGATAATACCGGCGGGCGTAGCTAACGCTGTAAATGACCTGTATGCCAATATCTCGGTTACTACAATCAGCTCTTTTATCTGCGCTGTTAATTTTGCCGCAGCCGCAACCGACGTGAGGGTTTGAAGTACGAAATATGATCCCATAGCGATAGAAGCGGCAATCAGTATTTCTTTTAGCTCACCTATCACTGATATGGTTATTTTGCCTGCCGTCCAGAGATTCTCAATTGATCCGACAGCCACGGCAAACGCAGTTTTGATATTATCCGCCCACCGGGCGAGATCGCCCGATGCCTTTAATTCAGCAAGTGTTCGTTCCCATGATTTGAGTTTATCGACAAATCCTTCAATTATAATGCCCAGGGCAGGGGTGAATAATTCTCCGAATTTGAGTTTTATCTCTTCGATAAACCGTGGGAGGGATGTCATGAGTTTGCCGACTGTCCCCATAGCCGCTTCATAGGAACCGGCAATATCCTTCCCCCGTTCCAAAACGAGATTCAATGCGATCTGCTGCTTTTCTTGAGACGACAGCGATTCCACCGTCCTCCCGGCTGCTGTTGCAAATTTCCTGTACGCAGACTCAAACTCAACGGTAACGCCGACGGTGCGCAATATTTCCGGTTGAAGCGTGGTGATGCCGTGCATCAGCCTCTGTAACGCCTCCGATGAATTGATATTTCCTATCACCGCAGCATCCTGGGCGACACGGGCCAGCTCTTGAGATTTTGTCAGATCAAGGTGTGCCTGCATCATGCGGATAATCGATTGTTCTGACTCCTGAGTGGTTATGCCCATCTTTCTGACGCCCTCGGCATAACTTTCCACCTCTGCCTTGCTATACCCGGCGTTTTTCCCTACGGTCTGCATGACGATGCCGAGTGTTTCCACCCTGGCGGCAAGCGTCGCCGCGTCCTTCAGCGTTTCAAACGCCTTAAATGATGCATACAGCGACGACAGGCTTGTTATCAGGCTCCGGAACCCGCCGTTCAATGCAGGGATTGCCGATGTAAGCCGCTCGGCTGATGATCGTAAGGATTTCATCCCCGATTCGGTCTGCTGAAACACGGACAATGCCCCCTTATTATCGGCCTGTATGACTATATTGACAGAGTTCATATATGTGCTATACTCTTTTCTATGATATTCATAACACTCGTCGCACTCTTAAAAGGTTTCCTCACCGTCGGTCTGTTTATCGCCGCCGCAGGGTTTTTTGTTGTATCCGATGTTATATCGGGCATCCTTATATGTGCCATCGCTGTTATCTCGTTAAGGGCGTGGTGACGCACCGTTCCATCCTCTCCATTTCATCTGCAAGCACCCCCATATCCATCCACTCTTCCACTGACAAATCATTCGCTCCAAAGGGATAACCCGCACGTTGGAGCCTATAGATGTACCAGATATGCCCGAACCATTCACTCGGTTCATATGGGACACTCCCGTCGCATTGAGCGCATTTTGCGGCAAGAAGCTCGCCTGATGTTTCCATGCATTTTTTTCGTTTCTCTGGAGTGCATCTGGCGGCAAGCCTCCTTAGCTCCTCGCCAAAGGGAGGATATCCTCCTCAATTGCCGTTTCTATCTCCACATCCGTATCGGACGCAACACGCGCCCCTTCATACACAACTGTTGCAAATGTCGATATAATGTCTGACGCCATACGTCCGAGCAATTCCCGCCAATCCTCGCGGTAGTTCGGGCTTTTCATATCGGATGATATGGGCCTGCCGGCAACCCCGAAATCCCCTTCCCGGAAACCTGTGAGTATGGCCAGACCGAGATCAACCTTTACCTTTGGGTTCAATATCAGCTTATTACCTTTCCTTTTGTAGAGCTTTGACTGATATTCAACCTCTTCCTGGGTGGTCGGGTTGCGGTAATACAGTTCTATTTCAGTGCCCGATCGGGCATCGCTTATTACTATTTTATTTGTTGCTGATACATCTAAATCCCTCATTTTGTCCTCCCTTTTTCTATGTTCTATGTTCAACGTTGAACCTTGAACCTTGAACCTTGAACGGTTTTATAATCAGCTTTGTCTTATTTTGATTTCCCCGTTGCCGGCGCTTAATGTCGGATGCGCGGTAAATGCCAGGGCGTACGTTGCCATACCTTCTCTGCCTCCAAGTTTCGGCGGAGTCAATACCGTGTTGCTCAATGTAATTACAAACTGATTGCCCGCAGCAGACCCGATTGTTGCCGTGATTGTCCCTGCATCTCCGTCTTCCCAGAGGTCAAAAGGATTAAACGATGAGAGCGCAACCAGTTCAGGGTCGATGCTGCCTTCAACCTCCCTCCCGACGATGCTGTATCTGTATATGCCGTTTGATGCATTGGCAGACATGCGTTTGGCAATCTTGTTTTTAATCGTGACCTCGAAGTTTTCAATGATGCCGGCGTAGGTGTGGACGGTAAATGTAGCGCTTCGGAACATAGGCGGTACAATCGACGTTGCCTCAAATGTCGGAGCAGGAAATGAGACATCCGTAACGGACGCCTTGCCGCCCCACAAACCGATTAGTGAGAATTCGAGGGTTGCGATTTCATTTGCTTTTGCAGACAGTTTGACGCTTTCTGCCATACACCCGAGCACCTTCCAGAGCACGCCATCCTGGTAAAACCAGATGGTGCAGGATTCGCCGGCGGCGGAGCTATTCGGATCATAATCAACATATGCTCCGCCTATTGATTCAGTGAGGTTTGCTGCTCGCAGCAACGCCGCTATTCTTGGCGGTGTTGTGGCTACACCCGATCCCCTGACTTCTACCGGGAATGATATTTTTACCCCTTCCCCGAGAGGTATTTTCTGCAGCGCCCCGAAATATGGCAGCAGAACCTTTCTCTCCCGGCTTGCATCTGCTATTTCAATAGATACCTTGCCGGTAAGCAATGCATTATCACCGACCGTAGGGGTAGGGTCATTACCGTATATCGATTCTACTTTTGCCAGGATTAATTGTTTTTCTTCAAGACTCATTGTTTGCCTCCCTCTTATCTATATTTGGCACAAAATCTTGTTTGTTGATGTCGTAACGATAGGTGCCGGGTTGCCTGTCCATACCTGCTACGGGAGATCCCGCGCTTTCCGCATCTTCCTGTTTTGTACATGCCTTCCCGAGCCTCGCGGCCATCGCCTCGTCATTCAGGTTCTCTTTTTGTGGTTTGCCCTTTGCCGCAGTTTTATATGATCCTGGTTGTCTATCCATGTTGCCTCCTTATATCGTTCTATGTTCTATGTTCAACGTTGAACCTTGAACTTTGAACTTTGAACGGTTTTATGTCGGTACGGCCAGATAGTGCCGCGTCCTAAATTTAATAACGTAACTTATCACCCCGTCCGCATAGTCGGACAATTCCCGCGACACACACATAAAAGGTTCTATATCGTCATTATCAAGCTGTTTCCCCTCTATCGCGTCTCTCACGGCATCGATGAGTGCATATACACCGTCCGCCGCATCCTTTTCCGATGAGAGGTTTTTAACCGAGACCAGACATTCATAATCGGTTTGATATATGGGTCTGGGTCGGCTGCCCGTGTTCGTATCTCCTGCAAAATATACAAAACATGCCGGATAGTTTATAGCAACGGGCGGTCTTTTCCGCCCCAGCGATTCGACGATCCGGAAGAGCTTGTTATCATCATCATCATCTTTTAGCGCCGCTATCGCCGTTATGATGTCGTCTTCGATGTCCGCTATGGTTGCCATCGTCTCTTAAAATCCTCTCATCTTCGGCCTGGTGAATATTCTGTCGCTTTCTGTCTTGTTGCATTCGGCGTATGACGCCCCTGTTGACGCTGTGGGTTCGGGGTCTTCGCCTATGGATATAATTCCTTTCGCTATGCCTTCGAGCTGCCTGATAGCATTTTTGTATCTCTCAGAGCGGGTTTCCGGTATGGTCTCAACGCGCCTGGAATACAGATTGTATATGGCTATATCCACAGAACATTTTTTGACGATATCGGGTACACTTGAAAATGGCACGGAGTAGCGTCCGCCGCAATAGCTGTCAATTTCTGCATCAGCCTGTGCTATCGCCTCGGATACCCTCGTGGATACCTGCGCCCCTGTACCCTCGTCGTCGGTCAAATCAGTTACATCCGCAGAGGGCAGCATCTTTTCTATATCTGTCTTTGTACAATATGCCATATCCGCCTCTTTTTCAGCTATCGGCTGTCAGCCGTGCTGCTTTTCTGTTTTTCTGATCTCTGTTTCCTGCTCCCTGCCGGTGCCTGTACCGGCGCCTGTGCCGGCGTTTCTTCAGTTTTTTCAATGGATCGTGCCGGCGCTTGCACCAATGTAACGCTAAGCATCGGTTCGTTCATGAGTATGGTTGCAGTGTCGGCATCTACATCCACTTCTACGGGCTGCCGGGTAAATTTCATCTTTGCCCGGTAAAAAGATTCTGGCTTTGATCTGATTAACAGCTTCATCTACACACCTCCCTTTAATCCAGATGATTAGATGATTAGAGGGTTAGAGGGTTTGCTAAACATCTAATCATCCAGTCTTCTAATCTTCTGTCAGCCAACCCTCCAACCTTCCAGCCTTCTAATCATCTGTTTTTCAACCTTCTAACCCTCCAAACTTCTGTATCTTCTATGTCAACCAGGGCACAACAACGAGTTTAGCCGAGTTGTACCAGACATTGCTTGCGCCGGTCGCATCAAACTGTGCTTCAACAAGAGCCTTGCCTGCCGCCTCGTTTGACGGGCTTACAACAAGGTGTGTCGGTTTGATGTTCAGAGGCGTTGTGTTGTCTTCTTTGGTAAAGCCCATCATTGCCGTCCTTGCAGCAGCGTAATATGTGCTGTTTAACGTCTGTTTGCTGCCGTATGCGAGCTGCCACAATCCATAGCCGACGTTCTTTCTGTCGTCTACGCCATAGCGGTATTTTTTGCGCATAAAGGCGTTTTCATCGTCCGGCTTATCCATAGACACGAACTGAGGCTGCTTTCTTACCTGTAGGATGATCGGTTTGATGGGTTTGCTTAAATCCATTAAATACCATGCATAAGATGCACCGCCGCCGTAGTTGCTCTGGGTGGATGCGCCCACAGGGTGGTCTGTGTCGAAGAAATACTGTCCGTCAAAGCAAGTTGTCGCAAACCCCGCAGCAAGCAGCGCAAACACAAGATAATCCGGATGTTCCTTAGCTGCCTGTGCAAGCCCCTGAATCATGGGGGTGTATACGCCTATTTGGTCGTCCTCAATGTCGTTTCTGTCTACCTCGATAGTTGCCTCATAGTCCTTATTTGTAATCTCATAATGGAATGCTGCCAGGTCTTTGATAACCCTGTCTCCAACCCATTCCCTCATCATCGGGAAGTTTCCCAGCCATTTGTAGTCTACGCTCCTGCCTGTTGACGGCACCTGCATGGCTATAATAGGCCACAAAGAAGATGCCGCTTCGAGAGCCTGGTTAAATATCGTGGAAAACGTCCTGTATATCCCTGTTAAATTTGACTGATTAACAATCATGGTTATTCCTCCTTTTTTATATCGTTCTATGTTCTATGTTCAACGTTGAACCTTGAACCTTGAACTTTGAACGGTTTTATTTACGCTGTCAGCAATTTTTTCTTATATTCAATCCACTGTGCCAGCATTATCACATCATCGGTGCCGAGCGTACCGTCTTTAGGCTTAATGGTCAGCTCTATTGCCGCAGGGTAGGCCGTCAGATTTGCCAGCGCAAGGGTCAACGTTACTTCCTGGACAGTCTTTGCAACCGCATCGCCGGTCATGGCGCCTGTGTCGCCGCCAAAATCGGCGTCAGCGTCGTAGAGTTCCCCGACATCGTTATTGTATGCGGCCACAGTAAATTTGGTAGCGTCTGCGCCTGTCGCTCCTGTCTTTGCGGCAAGGATATGCAGTACCATATTTGCTGTTACATCCGCATCGGGGGGAACTATAACTTTTGCGCCCACTGCAAGAGGAGCGGCATGGTTGTTCCATCTGATGCCAAGCCCTTTGGCCGTTACGCAATACCCCGGCACATCGCTTGCGCCGTCCGAGAATGCGGCTATTGCCACGCCTGCCGCGCTGAATGCCGGAGTAGGTATATTAATAACCCCCTTTGCCGACTTTAAATGCTGGTATATCTCCTGTAACGCCGCCTCAACCTCGGTCTGAGAGGTGAATGACCCCGCATCCGCTATGCTGATTGCTGATGCTGCGTGCGCGCCGCTTGCATCGGCAATATGAGTGGCCACGTCCGCCTGCCTGATGGCAGGTTCGATATCTACCCATGCATGGGTTGTGTCGATATAGCTTGCGATAATGCCCACGAAGATATCATTGGTTACATTTCCTGCAAGGTCTACCGATTCATCATCGGCGATAAAAACATTATCGCCTACGTTGGCTATGGTGATAGCGGTGGCGAGTTTCATCTTGAACAGCCCCCTGCGCCTGACTGTCACATTGATTGCGCCGTCTGCGCCAGACGAATTATCCGCCTGCTCGCGGGCGATGCCCATGAATATCTGGCCTGCCGTGTCCGCGCCGACTACCGCATAGCCTGCGGCATTCACACAGACAATAGCGCCTGCGTATATCTTGTCCCCATCGTCAACGGGTATAGAAAGGTCTACCCCTTCCATGTATTCTGTTAATTTATCTGCTGATAAAGCCATGTTAAGCCTCCTTTAACGCTATATTTTTTAAAAGTTTCAATGTCAATACCGCACATCTTGTTAATTTCAAGCTGTATTGCGTCTAAGTCATTTATTGTGGGCTTCTCATTGCCTGCAACCTTGCTCTTCTGCACTATTACGGGAGCCTTCGATACAAAGACCTGAAATCCCGCAAGGTCTCTTTTTGCATAATCTGTTGCCCAATCTTTCTGTGCGGGGGTTATTTTACCGCTCTGCATGGCGTTTTCCACTGCCTCTGCCGCCTCCTTTTCAGACATTTTGTTTTTAATTACGGTTAGCTCAGACGTTAACTGTTCTACTGTGCTATATGACTGCTTCATTGCCATGATAGTGCCTGTGATTTCCGCCTCTGTAGCACCTTCCTTGAGCCCCAGGGCTTCAATCACACTTTTGTTGGCTACAATAGCCGTCTTTGCCTCCAGAGCCTCTTTATCGGCGATGAGTTTGTTAACGGCAACGATAGCCTGTTCCTCTGTTGCTTCCCCGGTTAGTCCGAGGAGTTTCAATAGGTTCTGCATAATTTTTACCTCCTTCTTGTTGTTCTCCCCGATACCGGGGGTATTTTTATTAATAACCGGCACCATGCCGTCAATGTTCGGCTGGTTGGTTAATGCCACATTGATCAGTTTTACTACCTTGTTATCTGATAACCTTTTGATAAAAACGGGCGACAAATAACGATATTCCTTGTTTGCCAGATATTTCTTGGCACGATCAGTCCATTCCACTGATGCCCATATGCCATCTTTGCCTTTGTTGATAAGCTTCTTAATCCATCCCGCAGCAGGGGCTTGTGTCCCTGCCAGTGTCTGATGTTCATAATCGACGACCATATCATTCTTCTGCGCCTCAAAAGCGGCAATGATGGCGTCAGCTCCGGCGTCATCGAGTTCAAAAACACCCTTCGGGGTATCATGGTGCCCAAAGGGGATTACCTGAATCTCTGTCGGGATGCTTTCCTCTATGGTTTTGCATATGACAAACATGGTATCTTTCATGTTAATCCACTCCTTCTGTGATGTATCGGGCAAGTCGCTGCCGTATCTTCTCTATGCCAGTTTCCGGTATGGCAAGAAAAGGTCTTGCGGGGACGCTTGAACCGGGATGTTTGATAGCCTTTACGGGATGATCCGCTCCTGGCCAGAATAACGCTTTTTTGTTCTTAGGTCTGATGGTGTGCGGGGATGTTTTGCCTCCAAACTGATGAATGGCGGCATACTCGACGTTTGTCCCCACGATTGCCTGTGTGTTGGTTGCCTTTGCCGATATGGATGCTGCCAGATATCCATGCATTTGTAATATCTTGCCGGGCCAGTGACCTTGTTTTGCCCTGTTTGCTATTGTTGATGCCTTTAAGGGCTTCCATTTCGGTCTGCCCTGCTGTGCGAAGTTCTCTTCAACCTCGTCTCTCATTATTTCCGATATGCTTCTCATGACGGGCTGCATGGTTCTAATGCGTGATTGCAGCGTTTTTAGAAGGTTATGCACACTGGTATCGTCAATGGTTATGGTTATGTCCATGATGCCTCCGAAATAGAGCTTGACATCGGATTAATGTCATTTATTTCCTTCACTTCAATGTTCAGCCTCTGGATAATGCCTTGTACGGCTGCCCCCTGTGTTATTGTCGCCATAAACTCCGCCATTTCCTTCTCAAACGCCGCCCGGATGTCCTTGTCATATTTCCTCAAATCTTTTTCCCAGAACCTTTCACCAGGGTTAT
>Ga0209718_1002090_pt1 | contig 20470 bp, 16 predicted proteins | sample AD_JPNAS1_MetaG_FD_184420 | JGI IMG/M metagenome (GOLD analysis project Ga0209718, IMG submission 184420) | Active sludge microbial communities of municipal wastewater-treating anaerobic digesters from Japan - AD_JPNAS1_MetaG (SPAdes) (version 2) | ecosystem: Engineered > Bioreactor > Anaerobic... | reverse complement strand
GGTTGAGATGACGCATCATCGTCAACGGCCGGTGCGCTCGCGCCTATGGCGGCGATGCTGTCGATGTACACGGCGCCGGCTCCCTGTATCTCGGGCTTGAACTCGACCAGGTATACCTGTGTCAGCCGCGCAGGCCCTGCGACCTCCGAAGGCAAGCCCGCCTGTACGTAACGCCAGCCTGTCCAGTGCATCCGGGGGAAGTCCATGGGGAATTTGCTCCCCTTCTCGTCCGCCACTGTGGCCCGGAGCCAATGTCCACCTCCGTCTCCCCACACCCACATGCCAATGATACCCGTACCCTCCGGGAGTGAAAGCGGTTCTGACGGCTTGAGGTAGACTGCCCGGGTTGCCTCCGGGCTGCTGAAGTCGTAGCTGAGCATCGCAGCCAGCCCCGCAGGAGGGGGCGATGGCAACCCCGGCAGTGTGACGTCCAGTTCTGTGGCGGGCGGCATGGAGAAGGAGACTGAATGCTTTACGCTCGGGGACGAAGACGATGATTGCCACCCGGCCCAGCTCGGCGCATCGACGTTGTCGAAACTCTCGATCAGGGTAGGCGCGAGCGCGTCCTCTTGGCGCTGACCGAGCCCAGGCCGGAGATCGGGCGCGGGCTCAACGGCGCGCACGCCGAAAGAGACTGTGTTGCTGCACTCCATTGCCACTTCGCCGGATGGATGCGGCTCGGTCCAGACTGCGGTGGCCTCGATCTCGAATCGGCCGGGCGACTGTGGAGACAGAGTGGCGCTGAGTGTGTCGGCCGACACCTCCCAGACTCCGGACTCGAGGCCTGCAAGGTCACGTCCGCGCAGGGGTTTCGGTGGAATCACATTCCACCTGATTTCGACTGTATGGAGTGCGCCCGGATCGACTACTCTCATCAGGCTGTCGTATAGCCGGGCTGATAGCTCGAGTTGGCTGCCTGCCCCGACTTCGAGATCCTGCTCGACGAGGTGGGCCGGTCCTCCCTGAACCGCGGCGGCAATGGACGGGCGGTCGCCCAGATGGACTTGGCCTCGGAGCGTGTCGGCCGAAATCGCGAGGAACGCGATGCCGGGATCTGCCTCACACTCTGCGACTTGGGCGACTGCCTGCACGCCTACCACATACGGCACGGGTCTTTGCGATGTGCCCGACGGCCGGCTGGCCAGGACTACTTCGCCGGAGAAGGGGTCTCGGACCACGGCTGAGGATGATCCTCCGCCGTCCAGGTTCAGCGCGTTCCAGGCGCCGAGCGAACGCATGAGCTCTGCGAGCTCGGTCAGCGTCAGCCCACGGGCGACTGACTGACGCCCGTCGGCCACTACGAGCAGCAGGGTTTGACCATCTTGGGTGAGCCCGGCTGCGCTGCGCGGCGCCGCGAAGAGCGACTGGATGCCCACATGCTTCCATAGATCCTGCACGATAGCGCCGTCGCGCAGCAGCACCGGTTTGCCTGAGAATGCTGCAATGATGCCCTCGGCATCGGGGCGCAACTGCCCAGAGATCTCGACTTCGTCCCCTACGGAGAGTGATGCGGCGGCAGTGGCTGCGCTGCCCCTTACGGCCAGATACGTCAGGCCCGGCGACTCAGGTGTTGAGGATAGCGCGGGGCGGGGCCACCCGGCAATCCGAGACTCAACCACTCCGTCGCGGATGGCAATGCATGTTACCCCGTTGGTGGGAGGGTTGCGCTGCCATGACCAGTCACTCGTGTACAGCACCGCCCCGTTCGCCGGCACGGAGACTTCGTTCACTGCCGCGATGGGTATCGCAAGCCCACTTGGCCCGAGGAGCCGCCCTGACCATGCCCAACTGCCCAGGATCCCAGTATCGCCTGCAATGGCCACCGATGCGAAGTCAGGATCGTTGCGCGGCGAACGCACGAGCCGACCGTCGGCGATGAGCAGGGAAAGCGGCGCGCTGGTAACGCCGGCGTCGAAGAAATCGCCGTTGATTGCGGCCGCCAGGTTGGCTGCTTCGGCGATTGCCGTGGCCTTGGCCGGCGAGGTGAGCACGCCGTTGGCAAGTGACGGACCGACGGCAACGTAGGGGGAGGTCAGGTCGATGCGGATGATCGATAGGCCCAACCATCCTGCGGCCGTCAAAGCGGTTCGACGTTCAAACGAAACGCCCGGTGCGAGCGGAATCGACAACGACTTGGCGAGTAACTCATTGGCGACGCCCGCGGAAGCAGACCTCGCAGGGGCCGTAGCGGACAGCGTGATGACTGAAACGACGACAACAGCGACGATGACAGCACGTGTCAGCGCCCCTGCGGTGGCTGTATGTCTTGTTGTTTTGGCGTGTCCGAATCGCATCGTATCACATCTCAGTTACTTCACATAGTCATACACGGTCTCGCACAGCCGTGCAGAATCGGGGCCTCTCACCGCGCAAAGCCTGGCTTGCGGCGCTCCAGGAATGCGCCCATCCCTTCTTTCGGATCGGCGGTGTCGAAACACTTGCCGAACTCCAGCGCTTCACGCTCATATGCCTTGGCGCATGTGGCCAACGTCCGTTTGGCGTGCGCGATGGCCACGGGGCTGCGGCTTGCCAGCTCAGCGGCTATCTCGTGAGCCCGTGTCATCAGGGATTCGCGCGGCGTCACTTCCGATACCAGCCCCATGGCCAGCGCGTCTGCCGCGTTCACCTGCTTGCCTGTGAGGATCAAGTAGGCTGCCCGGGCCCGCCCCACCGTGGCCGGAAGGCGCACACTGCCTCCGAAGCCGGGGATTATCCCAAGGCCCGTCTCGGGCTGGGCGAATCGGGCGTTTTCTGAGGCGATCCTGATGTCGCATGCCAGAGCAAGTTCACATCCGCCGCCCAGCGCATACCCGTTGACGGCGGCGATCACCGGAATGGGCAACTCCTCAATAGCGCGGAACACTGCCTGCCCACGCCGAGCGAAACTCACTGCTTCATCCGGGCCGAGATCACGCATCTCGGCTATGTCGGCGCCGGCCACGAAAGCCTTTTCGCCCTCCCCGGTGATTATCAGCGCCCGGCAGTCCTTGTCGGCCCGCACCTCGGCCAGCGCCGCATCGAGTTCATCTAGGACCACGCTATTCAGCGCATTGAGCGCCGACGCCCTGGAGACGGCAATGACTGCCGTGTGGCCGGATGTAGCTAGCTTGATGCTGCTATAGCTCAAGGGCTGCACCTCCTCTTTTCTTTGCGTGATCAATCAGTACTTGTAGAACCCCTGCCCTGCCTTTCGGCCTAGCCTTCCGGCGGCTACCATCCGCCTGAGGAGCGGGCAGGGCCGGTACTTGGGATCGCCCGTCTCTGCTACCATTACGTCCAGAATCGATACTACTGTGTCCAGGCCGATCAGGTCTGCCAGAGCCAGAGGGCCCATGGGGTGGTTGAGCCCCAGTTTTGCGCAGGTATCGATGCCTTCGGCCGTGGACACCCCTTCCATGAGGGCAAAGGCGGCCTCATTGATCATCGGGATGGCGATCCTGTTGACCACGAATGCGGCTGAATCTGATACGACTACCGGTTCCTTGCCCATTTTCCGCGCGAGTTCTACGATGGTATCGCACACTGAGTCGGACGTCTCAAGCCCGCGAACTACCTCGACCAGCTGCATGATGGGGACGGGGTTCATGAAATGCATTCCTATAAACCGGTCGGCGCGGCGCGAATCGCTCCCCATCGACGTAATCGAAATGGATGAGGTGTTGGATGCGAAGATCACGTCGGGTGGGCAGATGTCTGCTAGTCTGCTCCACAGGTCCGACTTGGCCGCGCGCTCTTCCACGATGGCTTCGATCACGAGATCTGCGCCTCGAACGGCAGCCTCCAGATCGGGCGCCACAGTTATCCGCGAGAGGATGGAGTCTCTCTCTTCAGTCGCCAGGCGTCCTTTGTCCACCAATCTGCCCAAGGTTTTCGATATGCGGTCAAGGCCTCGTCGGGCATAGTCAACAGAAATGTCGGTGAGAGTCACAGCCATTTCGGCCTGGGCGGCCACCTGTGCGATGCCGGCGCCCATTTGCCCGGCGCCCACAACAAGGATTCTGCTGATCGACATGTCGCAACCACCTTTCGCTCATCGATCCTGCTCCTTGAGGCGCGTTGACTGACGCGCACTCATACCTTATTTACTTCGATAACTCCCGGTTGACTCCTGCTCATCTCGGCCCGGCAGGAAAAGGGGGCTAGTTGATGGAATACGTAGTCAGCTGTGCAAGACTGGGGGGACCGTTGTGGGCAGATACTTGTTCACTGGGGGAAAGGTGTACACGGCGTCGGGACGCCGTCCTTTCTGTCAGGCTATCGCATGTGTGGGGAAGAGGGTCATCGCGGCCGGGTCTGAGTCGGAGGTGGCTGCGATGGTGGACGACAGCTTTGAGAGGATCGATCTTGCCGGGCGGGCCCTGGTTCCCGCGTTCACTGATTCCCACATTCATCTCGCGCACTATGCGATGAGCCTGGCCAATGTGGAGCTGGACGGCTCGTCGGGGCCAGAGGAAGTCGCGGCTCGGGTAGCGAGGGCTGTGGAAAGCGCGAGGCCCGGTTCGTGGATAGTAGGTCAGGGGTGGAACAAGAACACGTGGCCTGGAGGCGCTCTGCCCGACAGGTCGTACCTGGATGCTGTCGCGCAACGCAATCCGGTTGCTCTGTTCAGCAAGGACCTGCACTCTCTGTGGGTAAACACGGCCGCGCTGCGCATCGCCGGGATTGGCCTCGACACGCCGAACCCTGAAGGCGGCGAAATCGTAAGGGATGATGATAATCGTCAGGCCACCGGTATCCTGAAGGAAGCGGCGACTGCCCTGATCAGGCGGGTGATCCCGGAGCCGGCCTGCGAAGCCATGGCGGCGGCCATTGAAAAAGCCCAGTCTGAGCTGCACAAGCTGGGGATAGGGGCAGTTCACAACATGGACGGCGCCGCGTCCTTTGAGGCGCTGCAACTTCTGCGCAACACCGGACGCCTGAAGATCCGCGTCACCCAGTCTATAGCCAAGGATAACCTGGACGACGCTATTGACCTTGGGCTTTCCAGCGGGTTTGGCGATGAATGGCTGCGCGTCGGGCCGCTGAAGGCATTTGCCGATGGCGCTTTGGGATCGCAGACGGCCCATCTTCTTAGGCCGTATGAGGGAAACTCCAGGAACGCGGGGCTAGCTGTCGCGTCCAAAGAGGAGATGGCAGAACTGGTGGGCAAGGCCGTGCTCGCGGGGATCTCCTGCGCGATTCATGCCATAGGCGACCGGGCCAACCGTGATGTGCTCGACATATTCGAATCGGTGAAGGCCGAAAGCGCGCAGCGTCGGCTGCGCCACAGGGTCGAGCATGCTCAACTGCTACACCCTGAGGACGTGCGGCGGTTCGCGGACCTTGGCGTGGTGGCGTCGATGCAGCCTGTTCACATACTGACCGACATACCGGTGGCCGAGCGCTACTGGGGTCGGCGCAGCCGATGGGCATATGCGTTCCGCAGCCTGTCAAAGAGCGGCGCCATGCTGGCTTTTGGTTCTGATGCGCCTGTTGAGACTCCCGATCCCATCCGCGGCATATACGCCGCTGTGGCCAGAAAGCAGCTGGACGGGACTCCCGATTCGGGATGGTATCCCGAGGAGCGGATGACGGTTGAGGAGACTATCAGGGCATACACAGCCGGCGCTGCCATGGCGTCAGCCGATGAGTTGACCCGGGGGACGCTGGCCCGCGGCTCGTTTGCCGACATGACGATTCTGTCGCGCGACATATTCTCGACGCCCGCGGCCGAGATTCTGGACGTGCGTGTGGCGGCTACGGTAATTGCCGGGCAGTTCGTGTTCAGAGAGGGAATCTAGGTCGCGCGCGATCATTGTGACATTTGAGGAAAGGGGAGTTCGGCTTGAGACGACCGATCTTCTGTGCTGTTCCGTTCGCTGTTGCGCTGCTTATATGCTTCGTAGCTTCGCCGGCTCCGCACACCGTGGCCGCTACCGACGGATACGACGTCGTCAGTGCTGAGCCCGTCATGCACGCCGGGATGCACCTCATCTTCGACCGCACCGCCGCCGGCGCTTCTACCGGCAGCAAGTGGCATGTTACCGTGCAGTCGGCAAGCTATCCGAAATGGGCCGAGATCAGCTGGGTGTGGCCCAGATCCGACGGCACACTCCCGGCCGCGACTATCAGGCGCATTAACGGGCTCGAAAGAGGGCGCACGTTTGGCCCAGTATTCGGAGTGATGGATCCGATTGACACCGACAACACTGCGCCATGGGTGTCGCGCGAGGTCCTGAGAGAGCTGCGTACTGGGAAGGTGGCGTACAACTTCAAGATGGGGAACGTCAGCCTCACGGGGATTCTGGCCGGCGATCTCAGAGTGGACGAGGAAGTGCTTTTCCCAGTGGACCTCAATGGGAGGAGGGTATTCCTGCCCGCATATAAGTGCGCCAAGGGGCAGCTGATCATCTGGAACAACATGCAGAACCCATTGGTGCTTGAGTACCGACCCATAGGTGTGCCCCTCATCACCGGAGTGTTCGGCTGGAAGGCGGAGTCCATATCGATCGGGGGAGAGGTATAGATCGGCATGAAGCGGCATGGTCCGTTTCGCGACCGGAGTCCGGAGCTGAATGCGGACGCGGAATACAGGCGCCCGGGCAGGTCTGACTAGCCCGGGCGATGTTTCAGCTCTTTGCTTTCTGAAGACTAGTATTCTTCGTCGGACGCGTTCACGATTCGGGAATCGTCCGTGCAGTTTTCGAAGCCACAGCTGGGGCAGACCATGCAGCCTGAAGCGCCCATTTCTTCGCCGGCAGGGTACATCGTGCCGCACTGGGCGCATTTGAAACTCGTAGACGTATTCGATCCAGTGGGCGTCAGTTTCCGACTTGGAGATCTGTCTTTCCGTTCCACTTTCATACCTCCCCGATGTCGAGACGTGATCATCGGCGCTCCGCGCCTAGACTAGTATTCTCATGAGGCGGGTGGAAAATGTGGTAACCATCGACGTTTGTGGGCTGTCCAAGGTGTTCGAGGTGCGGGAAAAGGCGCCTGGCCTAGCAGGCAGCCTGCGCTCGATCATCTCGCCGTCCCCGCGTGAAGTCGAGGCAGTGCGGGGGATATCCTTTTCCGTGGACGAAGGCGAGATGCTCGCGTTCATCGGACCCAACGGCGCCGGAAAGTCAACCACAATCAAGATGCTCACCGGGATCCTACATCCCACCAAAGGACGGGCATCGGTTCTGGGAATCACTCCATGGAAGGACAGGCAGCGGTTGGCGAGCCAGATAGGCTGCGTGTTCGGCCAGCGATCACAGCTATGGTACCATTTGCCGCCGCGCGATACATTCGAGCTTCTGGCGCACGTGTACGAGATTCCAAAGCCCGTCTACCGTGACCGACTGGAGATGCTGGCAGGCCGGTTCGGGCTCGGGGAGTTCATGCGCACGCCCGTCCGCAAGCTTTCCCTTGGCCAGCGCATGAGGTGTGAGATCGCCGCCTCGCTATTGCATGGCCCGAGAGTTCTGTTTCTCGACGAACCCACGATCGGCTTGGATGTAGTGGCCAAGCGCACTATCCGGGAGCTGATTCGCCAGATGAACCGGGAAGAGGGCATCACAGTATTCCTCACGTCGCACGATGTCGGCGATATGGAGGAGCTGTGCAGGCGCGTGATGATCATCAACCACGGCGAGCTGATCCTGGATACTTCAGTGTCTGCCCTGAGGCGCGACTACTTGCGCTTCAAGATCGTGCGCGCGAGACTCGCCGATCCAATCGATAGGTTTCAGATGGACGGAGTTGCGGTAGTCAAACACAAGCAGGCAAACCTGAAGCTGTCCGTGGATACTGATGTGACTTCCATCGATGAAGTGCTCGCTGGCTTGATGCGCTGCGCGCGGATAGTCGACATCACAATTGCCGACCCTCCCACTGAGCAGGTCATCGCCGACATCTACGGACGCTGCGCGTCGGAAGTGTCGGGAGTACCGGGAGGAAGGTGAGAGCCGTGACTGTGACAGCTGTGACGACTGGGTCAGCCGCGGTAACCGGGCTCGCAAAGTACTTCCACGTCGCCCGAATAAGCATGCGGGCGCGCACTGCTTACCTGGCCGACTTCCTGTTGGGCTCAGTGTTCTATGCGCTGATCCTGTATGTGTTCGTGCAGCTGTGGTCGGTTCTCGGCCGCACACGCGGTTTCGCCGTGGAGGGTTTCGGCCCCCGTGAACTGGTGTGGTATCTGATGGCCAGCGAAGCAATCATGCTGGGGCGCGCCCGATTTGAGCAGGAGACTGATGAAGAGGTGAAGACCGGGGCCATAGCGTACTGCCTCAACAAGCCCTACCACTACATACTGTTCAAGCTGGCATCTTACTGGGGAGAGACTGCGCTCAAAATGACGCTGAACATCGTCATCGGCGCGGCCGTGGCACTGGCGGCAGTAGGCCCCATTTCCGTCCGCCCCGCGCATCTCTGCGCGGTGCTGGTATGTGCGGCATTGGCCTTAACGCTCAACTTCTTCATCGGTATGGCGCTCGGCCTTTCGGCCTTCTGGGTGGAGGACACAGCCCCCTTCTTCTGGATATACAGCAAGGTGCTTTTCGTACTGGGCGGGCTGTTCGCTCCCATGGAAGTCTACCCAGACGCCTTGGCTCGCACGGCGCGGGCGACTCCCTTCAACTATGTGCTGTATGCGCCGGCGCGCCTGTTCGTCCAGTTCGATATGGAATTCTTCCTGCGCGCTGTGACGATGCAGGTAGTGTGGGTCGCCGCCCTGGCCTTCTTGGTAATGGCGCTGTACCGTATGGGGGTGAGACGGCTTGATGTCAACGGTGGGTAGAGCGGCGGCTAGATCAGCGGGCAGCGCAGCGGGCGAGGCGGTGCGCAGAGCCGCGCGGACGGCGGGTTTCGTATGGGAGCATTTCAAGTTCAACGTGGCGTCGGCCATGGAGTACCGGTGGAGTTTCGTGTCCCAGGTATCGTTCATGGTGCTAAACGACTTTCTGCTTCTGTTCTTCTGGTGGTTGATATTCGGCAAGGTAGAGACTATCGGCGGCTGGACCTTTGCCGATGTCATAACAATGCATGCGGTTCTGGCCGCGTCGTATGGCCTGAGTGTGTCGGTGTTCGGCAATGTGAACCGCCTGGCCCGCATCATCGCCGAAGGGCAGCTAGACTACTACCTGCTGCTGCCGCGCAACCCGTTGCTGCATGCGCTTGTAAGCAGGTCGGACCTTTCGGGCTTGGGCGACGTTGCTTTCGGCCTGGCGGCATTCTGCCTGTTCACCCCGGTCACCCTCGGCAGGCTCGTGCTGTTTGTCATCGTGTCGCTGGCATCATGCACTGTGTACACCTGTTTTGCGGTGATCACGGGCAGTATCGCGTTTTTCATAGGAAACGCCCAGACCATAAGCCTGCAGTTGCTCGGGGCCTTGATCACATTCGGAGGATACCCCGGCTCAATCTTCAAAGGCCTGGTCCGGGCGGTGCTATACTCAGTCATACCTGCTGGTTTTGTCGTGTACGTGCCCGTGTCGCTACTTCGGAATTTCCGCGTCGTCCACTTGGCGGGCCTCTTGGCTTTTGCGGCGGCGATCGCGTGGGCCGCCTCTTGGCTGTTCGGGGCCGGCCTCAGGCGCTACGAGTCGGGCAACCTGGTATCTGCCAGGATATGAGCGCGTAGCGAGCGACCGTCGAGCGATGCGCAACTATCGGCCGATGACTACGATGCGCAATAGCTGGCCGCCGGTTAATGACAGTCAGCCGATGCAGCGGTCTCGGCTTCGATGCCGACGACGGCTTTTGACACCATCGCGGCGGCCATCGAGATCGCGTGGGGGAGCTTTTCCGGGCGTCTGCCGCCTCCCTGGGCTATTTGGTGCGTGCCGCCTCCCTTGCCTTCGACCGCAGGCAGTACTTCGCGGAGGAGTCTGGCCATGTCGATAGACACGTCGTGTGCTTTTTCGAATACCACATGCGCAGACTCGCCGTTGGATGAGCCCAGAAGGGCAACGGTGCTGGGATGCTCGCAGATCTTGTGCGCCAGCATCTTGAGATAGCCGATGTCGTGGCCCTCAGCTGATGCCCACGATACCACGCGGATGCCGGACGCCCCAGCCGGCTCGGCGCCGTCGTACATCGCCTCAGCCTGATACTCGTACAGATCCTTCAGGGCATGTTCCAGCTGGCGCGAGGTATCGCGCAGCTGTATTTGCAGGCGACTTACAGAGTCAGGCAGATCGCGCGCGTGTACTGAGAGCATGGCGGCCGCCTCATACGCGACCTGGTTCTTCCAGCGGTAATCCGCGAGCGCGCGGCGACCGCAGACGAACTCCACACGGGTAATGCCGCGGATACGTTCGGTGCGGGTGATCTTGATGAGGCCGACTTCGCCGGAGGCCCTGACGTGCGTGCCTCCGCAGGGAGTGAGGTCGAAACCGTCGATATCGACGAGGCGGATGTTCTCGGTTCTAGTCGGCAGCTTGCGCAGGCGCGACGGGTCGATGGCGCTGCTAAGGGTATCGCGATCCCAGAAGGTGGCTCTGACTGGCCTGTTCTGGAATACGACCTCGCATGCGAGGCGTTCGGCTGCAGCCCACTGGTCGTGGCTTATTTCGGGAGCGTTGAGGTCTATCGTTACGTACTCGTCTCCCAAGTGGAAACCGACGGTTTCCATTCCGAAAAGGCTGGCAAACGCGCCGGACAGTATGTGTTGCCCGCTATGCTGCTGGGTGTGGTCGAACCTGCGCTCGATGTCGATCCTGCCCTGTGCAGGGCCCAGCGGAACAGCTGTGGAAGTGATGTGGACGACGTCATCGTCCCTTTCAATCACATCGACCACGTCCGCGCCGGCCAGAGTGCCGCGATCGGACGGCTGGCCCCCGGAGTTGGGGTAGAACGCGGTTACGTCGGTGATAACCTCGTATAGAGGGGCTGAATGGGAGTTCCGGGCGGCAGGCTCGCAGTGGAGAACCTGGCAAGCAAAATCCCGAAGGTAGGAGTCGTCGTAATACAGCTTCTTGGTTGGCACTGTTCGAATTCGCCTCCTCAAGCTCTTTTGGAGCCGCGGTTGCGCTTAAGTACTTCTACTGTGGAACAGGATTCCCTCTTACGAACAAGGGGTGGTTTTTGTGACCCAAGGACACTTGACCCTGCGCGGCCCAGCACGCGCGGAGATCGTCGTCAAAAGGAGTAAGTTCATCGCCACGGCGTCCCCGGTCGCTGCCGAGCAAGATGCGCAGGCATTTGTGGATGAGGTCCGCCGGGAGTTCTGGGACGCCACCCATAATGTATATGCGTTCGTCGTGGGCGAGCACAACGAAATAGCTCGCTCCAGTGATGATGGCGAACCTTCCGGAACCGCCGGCCGGCCCGTTCTGGAGGTCATCCGCCGCGAAGATGTGCACTACTGCGTGGTGGTGGTCACTCGCTACTTCGGCGGAACACTGCTCGGAGCGGGGGGGCTGATCAGGGCCTACGGCTCTGCTGCCCGCGAAGGACTGCATGCTGCCGGCATCGCGCGGGCGCAAGCCATGCGCGAGGTGCTCTTCGTCATAGAATACCCAATGCTGGGCAAGGTCCAGAACCATCTGGCCGAGACGGGTATTGACATCGTGAACGTCGACTATGCCGAGCGCGTGACCTTGCGGGTCATGGTTCGGGCGGATGCTCTTGACCCATTCGCGAAGTCCATGACCGAGCTGCTATCCGGGGCTTTTGAGCCGCAGGTGGGCGAGGAACACCTTGCGCTGGTCGATCCATAGCCCGGCAAGACCCGAACGGCCGTGCGGCGCTCTAGCGATGCCTCGGCGCCTTCCTCGTTCCCCCCGGCGGCGCCCTGCGCGACGCCTCGGATGCCGCTATCTTGTTTGGCTGCCCTGCCTACGCCCCAACCTCTGTATGGAACGCGCTATCACCGACACGCCGTCGCCGCGCCTCGACACGCTTCCGGCGATGAGCAATGCCGAGCTCCCATATATCAGGGCCCCGTACTTGTGATATATGCTTTCGAACACCGTCACGTCCGTAAGGCCCAGTTCGTCTTCGAGAGATAGAAACACCACCGTTTTGCCGCTTCTTGTGGGAGGCCTGTGCGGGCGCACGACAAGACCTGCTATGCGCACTGCCTGCCCGTGGCGCGCGCCCGCGATCTCGCGGGATGTGAGGACGCCCCCTCGGGCCAGGGCCGGCCGAAAGAATTCCATGGCGTGATGCGACACGCAGAACCCCAGGATCGACATCTCGTGCCTGAACTTCTCCACTTCGGTGAAGTCGGGCATTTCGGATTCCACATGTGTTTCATACGCCTCGTGCGGTTCGAAGGTTCCCCCAAGCGCGGCCTGCCCCGATTCACGGGCGGCGGCGCTGGCGGCGCGATGCGTGGCGGCGTCGTCTGTCAGGCTCCCGAGGCGCCAGGCTAGCGCCCGGCGGTTGGGCTCCACTGAATCGAAAGCCCCGGCCAGCACGAGGTTTTGAACGGTGTCGCGTGGGATGTCGACTCGATAGAGGAAGTCCAGCGCCGACCGGAAAGGGCCGCCTTCCTCGCGGGCGGCGAGGATACGGCGGATCGAGTCTTTCGATATGCCTTTGACCTGCATGAGGCCTACACAGATAGGCGGACACCTCGCCTCGTCTTGCGTCTTGCCCCCTGTTTCCGCTGTGGCCTCCACCGAATACTTCTCCCCGCTGCGGTTGATATCGAGCGGCACCACACGCACGCCGCGGCGCTTGGCCTCCACCAGCAGCGTGCGGGGCGAATAGAACCCCATGGGCTGGGCGCTCAGGACTGCGGCGTAGAAATGGGCGGGGAAGTGGCACACCATGTATGCTGTGCGGTAGGCCGTGTCGGCGAATGCGGCGGCATGCGCTTCACAGAATCCATAGCCCGCATAGCCCACGATATAGGAAAAGACAGTCTCGGCCACTTTCGGATCTGTCCCGCCTGCGATGGCTTTAGCAACGAAGTCGCGGCCGATTTCCTCCATTTCCCGCATAGACCGAAAGTGCGTCATCACTTTGCGCAGGCGGTCGGCTTCGCCCGGGGTGAAACCCGCTATGGTCGTGGCGATCTGGATCACTTGCTCCTGATAGAGGACTACTCCGTAGGTCTTGTCGAGAATCGGGGCGAGCCTGGGATCTACGTAGGTGATCTCCTCCTCGCCCCGGCGGCGCGCGATGAACGGTTCCACCATATTGCCCTGAATCGGACCCGGTCGAATCAGCGCGACACTTGCCACAATGTCTTCGAAGCTGTCGGCGCCGAGGCGCGTCTGCAGGGCGCGCTGCGCCGGGCTTTCCAGCTGGAACACGCCGATGGTTTCGCCTGAGTTGAGCATTTCATACGTGGCCCGGTCGCCCAGGGGTATGCGGTCGAAGTCGAAACCCGGATCGGTGGCGGCACGTGTCCCGCTACCACTGCCGCGGACCATGTCTACAGCATGTTCCACGGCGCCCAATGTTCTCAGGGAGAGCAGGTCCAGCTTGATGAGGCCCAGGTCTTCAACGGTGTCTTTGTCGAACTGAGTGATGGCGACGCCTTTGGCGGCCATCTGCAGCGGGGTTACGCAGGTGAGGGGTTCGCTTGAGATGACCAGCCCGCCCAGGTGGGTGCCGATATGGCGGGGATATCCTGCCACCGACTCAGCCAGGGTGAGCAGGAGTTCGTATTTCCATGCGGGTATGCCGGAGTCGCGCATCTCGGGGTAGCGGCTGAAGGCTGTGCGAACTGCGTCCGCCGGTACGTGGGGTAGGGTTTTGGCAAGGCGATCGATGTCGGATTGCGGGAATCCGAGCACGCGACCGAAGTCGCGCACGGCCGACCTGCCCTGGAAGGTGTTGAATGTACAGACTGACGCGACATGCTCCTCGCCGTAGCGCTGGTATACGTAGTGCGCAACATCGTCGCGCCGCTCTGACTCGAAGTCGATATCGATGTCGGGCTTTTGGGCGCGCTCCAGGCTCATGAACCTTTCGAAGAGCAATCCGCGGGCTATCGAGTCCACATTGGTCAGGCGGAGGCAATATGCCACGGCGGAATCGGCCGCGGACCCGCGACCGGCATAGCGGATGCCCTGCGAACGGGCCCAGCATGCAATGTCCCACACGGCGAGAAAGTAGTCTTCGAAACCTAGGGTGGTGATGATGTTGAGCTCGTGGTCCAGCCTCGATTGGATTGCCTGGGTGACGCGACCGTACCGCTCGGCGGCGCCCTGCATCGTAAGGCGCCTGAGGAGGGCGGCGGCGGGCTCGCTGGCTGGGGTTGGACCGCCGGAGTGACTGCCGGAGCGGCCGCTGGCCGGCCCGACGGCCTGGCGCCCGGCGGAGTCGTTGGAGCCGTTGGAGCTGTTGGCGGAACCGCCTCCACTGGCGCAGCCCCAGTCGCCTGGTGAGGCTTGGTACTTGGGGAACAGACGGCGCGATAGATCCAGCCCTGGCGTGCATCTTTCGGCTATCGCGAGAGTGTTGGCAATGGCTTCGGGGTGTCTGGCGAATAACTCGCCCATTTCCTCTGCGGACTTCAGGTAGTTCTCGGCGTTCACGCGCCGCTCGGGGTGTATATCATCAAGGGTGGTGAGGGTTCGGACGCATGTTAGCGCGTCGTGCACCTCGAACCGGGACTTCTCTGCATAGTGCACGTTGTTGGTGGCGACCAAGCCCAGGCCGGCCTCCGAGGCCAGCTGGGCCAGGGAGGCGTTGAGCGCCGACGCGCCCGGCGTCAGTGTGTGCTGCAACTCGATGTAGAAGTTCGCGCGACCGAATATGGAGGCGAGTTCTCTGGCTGCTGCCAGAGCCTCGATGAACCTGCCTGCTGCAACCAGGGAGGTGATGCGTCCGCGGCGACAGCCCGACAGTGCGATTATGTGGCCGGAATGCCGCCGCAGTATTTCTAAGGAGGCATGGGGATCAAGGCGGGGTGAGGACATGTAGGTGTCAGTCAATATGCGGCAGATGTTCGAATAGCCGCAGGGGTCGGCGGCAAGCAGGGTAAGGTGGCAGACGGGATGGCTTGGGGCGCGGGCGGCGTGGTCGACGCGGTCCACGTAGGTGGCGCGGGCAGCGCGGGCGGTGGCGCTGCTGTTGCTGTAGCCTCCGTGGGTTTCGGATTCTCCGTGGCTTACTGTCAGCTCTGTGCCGCATATCGGTTTGATTCCATGCTCGGCGGCGGCTTTCGTTAGTTCCACCATGGCGCTGACGTTGTTGTGGTCGGTTATGGCTATGGCGGGCATGCCTAAGGACGCAGCTCGGGCCACCAGAGTCGTGCAGGTGTCCGCGCCGTCGAGGAAGGAATACTGGGAATGGACGTGGAGATGGACGAAGTCTTCCATATCCTTAGTCGAGCACCCGCGACAGCGCCCATTCACCAGGGGCCTCGCGGCATAGCTCGTAGCAACCCCCTCCCGCCGAGGCGATGAGGTAGTAGTCCTTTTCCTCCTCGCCGTCCCACCATTCACCCGACTCGCGCCAGTAATCGATGACCTGTGCGACCGGGCGCCATTTGTCCGGCCAATAGAACCGGGACGGCGAACCGGCGGGCCCTTCTACAACATGAACCCGGGCATCGATTTTCCTGGCCATAGAGATCACGTCCTATCTGTTCTATAGGAAATCATCGCGAGATTGAGAGCGCAGTAGATTCTCGGTCCCGCCTGGGGGATCCTGTCCCAAGACCCAAGGAGCGCTTCACTGGCGACCGTCGGGTTTCCCGACAGGTTTTTTGCGGAGCCTGTCGGGAAACCGTACGGTTCTACACACATCGGCTTGCCCAGGCGCAGTCGGTTGTGGCGCTTCCTTTTTCAGGCAACCTTTGATCGTCGAATGCGCAGCTAGAGCCACTGGGGTAATATGTATCCTCCGGAACATTCCATTTGGGGCGCCGCTACGGAGGCTCTGCGCCCCCAAAAGTGCCCTTGGATTTCGCCCAACCGTGCAGAACCATACGGTATTCCTACAAGTCGGCGAAAAAGCCGTATGGTTTTCCGACAGGCTCGGTAAATCCCTGCTAAACGCGGCTTTGCTCGCCACATCCCTGCGTAAGGCCGCTTTGACGGGCCACTGGGACGCCCGAGAGTAATACGAATCCCCCGACAAGATAGTTACTGCCACGTTGTTGCCTATATCATGGAGGATACTAGAGCAACGATTCAGCCAGCATGCGGTCGCGCCGCGACCTTACGAGAGTATTTGCGGTGGTTACGCTTCTTGCGCCGAATTTCTCCCGTACGGACTCTATCGCGTGCTCGAGTTCACGCTGCCCGGGTTCGGGTTGTGCTGCCGGGCCGAATATGGACAACTGCACCGCCGCGGGCGCTACTAGCCCCGAAGCGAGGACGTGTATTGCCGACACTGGCCCGGACACTCTGCCTTCGGCAGCGTGTATCAAAGCTCGCGTGATTTGCTGCAAGGAGTCGGTGGGGCGGCGAAAGTAATGGCGCTTCAGTACCGGGCCGCTGCTCCTGCTATCCCTGCCGCCGCTGCTGTTCCCGGCGCGCTTTGGGGCTACGCCGCTGGCGGCGCTCTCAAGTTGCGCCATCTCTAGTTCGAGTTCGATGCAGGATATAGCGCGGCTACCTGAAGCGCTGAGCCTAGCCACGATTTCAGAAGCGCATACGCGCAGGCATTGCTCCAGATCGGGCCACTCGCATACGGGAAAGTCGAACGACATGGAGCATTCAATCGTTTCCTCTGGATACGTCGCACGAACCGGGGATCGGTCGATGCCCCGGCTCAACAAGTGAGCCGCAAGGCCTGCTTCGCCCAGCTGGGAAGTGAGCATGGATAGGGGAACCGCTTGCAGTTGGCCCACTGTGTTGATCCCTAGCTTTACGAGCTTGTCGACGGTCTCCGACGGTAGCGGCCAGAGCGAACTCACCGGTAGCTTCGACAAAAATCGCTCCTCCGAGCCGGAGATGACAGTGATTACCTGCTCTGAGCGGGGGACTACAGCTACGCCGGCGCCGACACTGTCATTGGGACCGGCGCCAACGCCGATGCTGACGCTCGCGCCCATCCCCACATCCGCTTCTACTGCGACCCTAGCCGTGAGCCGATTGCCCGCCAGACCTATTCGAACCTCTAGACTAGCCTTATCCCTGGATTCGCTCACGATGGAATCGGCTATTGCCCGAGCGTCGCCACATCCGGTGAAGTTGGCGAATGCGCCGTCTACAGCGATAGGCTCAACAAGCGGGGTATGTTCGTAGCAGATGTCCCACACCTTGCCGGCGAGACGCGGGTAGGCATCGGGTTCTTGATCTACAAAGACCGCGCCTGGGCATGTTTGTCGCGCGTGCCTGCGCGTTGCCCCCGGGAGTACCCCTGCTGCGAACAATTCGGGCGATACTCCTATGACGGTGTTTTTGTTGACCGCCGCGAAAGATTTGCCCCGAAGATTGGGATCGAGCAGCACGTGAGCGGCGGAATGCAAGAACGGGATATGTATGTAAGCGATAGAGCGCATTCTGACACGCCTCCGCGATAGAACATATGTTCGGTAAACTCATTATATGCGGAGACCGATGGGAAGTCAATGAACCTGAAGCTGAACATCTTCCTTGTTTAGCACGGTCAACGGTCCTACCCACCGTAAGTTCGGATTTCACCGAATAACGGCACCAAATGTACAAGTATATTGGAAACTCGCGGTTACATATCGGCAGGAATGGGGCAACCCATGAAGAATCACGCAACCACACAATACGGCCGCGAATTGCGCAAGAGACTATCGTCTTCCATATGCCAGCATACGCCGGATAGGCGGCCATGGGCACGAGGCAGAAGCCATGGGCGAAGCGTCTTGCGGCGGCTGGCCGACCAGTCGTTTCCGGCCGCGAATAGCGTCGCCTATTCCTCGGCGCATTGCAGCCGGGCTGTTCGCGTTTCTCTGCGCATTCTGCTGCATGGCCGTTCCATCCCGCGCGTCCTCAGCCTTCCTATCTGAACAGGGTTCCGTTTTGGTATCCATAGACGCCGTCTCCCAGGACGCGAAGGCCATCATAGCCCAGCTGGCGGCCTCCGCAGGCGTTAACGTCGTCGTCGACGACTCGATAGTCTCCAAGGTGACGGTGCATCTTGCAGACGTGCCGTTCGATCACGCTCTTGAGACCATAGCGCGCGCGGCCGGGGCCGAGGTCGCGGCCGAGAAAGGGCTGTACGTCGTGACGAACTCCCGCGCATACTACGGCCCGCCCCAGGCCGCCGCGGAGCAGACGGTCTCGCAGATTCTAGATGTGGCAAATGTGGAATTCTCGTCAGCGCTGACGCTTGTGCGGGCAGTCGCAAAGGATCTGGAGATAGAACCATTCCCAGAGCTCGGCGCGGTGATGCTGCGCGGGCCGTACAGCCAGGTGAACGTGGCCAAGGCGGCTCTCGACGGATACCTGAGGTCCTCCTCGCCGTACGGCCAGGATGATGCTCAGGGCTTTCGTTTGGTGAGGCTCGCGTACGCCGACGCCTCGGAATCGTCGATGTCGCTTCAGGGGCAGTTTCAGTCGGTCCGCATCGTGCCGGTAAGGGGCGACTCGGACGGAGGCATCGTCGTGACTTTGACCCCTCGGATAAGCGCGGTCACCGGGTTTTCGAGAGAGGAATATCCGGTGATGAGCACGCGGGAAGCGCAAACCACCGTCAGGCTGCGCGACGGCGAGGCTCTGGCCATCGGCGGCCTGATCAGGGACGAGACAAACGAGTCCCGCAGCGGGCTTCCCTGGCTGTCGTCGCTTGGATTCTTGGGCCGCCTGTTTGGCTCCCAAAGCAAACAGGCAAAACGCACTGAAGTGGTCATCTTGCTGACCCCAAGGATAGTAGACCCAGAATGAAACGATGAGGAGTGATCGGCATGTCAGTAGGGCGAAACATGAAGCCTCTGGTTATCTTGGCCATAGCGTCGCTGCTCATCTTATGGGGCTCTGCGGTCCTGTGCAACGCGGCCGCCCCTTCCGCAGGCGCTTCAGACGCCGTCTGGCTCAGGTACATGAAGACAGATTATGGGCTGGGCGAGAAGGACCTACAGCCCCTCCGAGCGTCAGGGATGGGATGGCCTGACATAGCGTCCTACCTTGAATCGCTGTATCCGCACGCACCCCTGACTACTGGAACCGACGACTTTGTCAGACTTGCCGACGCAAGCGGAATAACTCCTCTGGAGGCCATAGAGGCATACAAGCTCGGGGTTCGCAGCCACATAGATCCCGCGTGGCTGTCTCACCTTGACTCGGGTGTATAACAGCGGGCTAGCCAGCTTTGATCTGCCGCGCGTGCATGCCAAGTACGTCGAGACGGAGGATGATTGCTACGTAACGAAGGTCTGGGGAGAGAAGATATCGAACGTCTACTTCGAGAAGCGTTTCGGCCTGGGGGTAGGATGGCGCCTCGCGTTTCCCACGATAGAGTTCACTGACGGGAAGAAGTATCTCCACATGGACGACGGAGGCGTCTACAGGATAGGCGGGGGGTACTACGACGACGTAGGCTACTACCTGGTCGACTACAATGTGCAGGACATGACTTTCAGCGCCGACAAGTCCTATACCAGCCCTCTCGACGGCGTCAAATCAGCGTACAAGCTTAGGCGCAAGGACGGGGTCGAATGGCTGTTCGGCGCGGACGGAAGGCTTCTGTGCATTCGGGATCGTTTCGATAATGCGATCAGGTTTCGATGCGAGGTCCCGTCGGGCGGGCTGGCCCGAATCGCGGAGGCGGTCGACACCGTCGGCCGTCGGATTCTCTTCTCATACCAGGCCAATCAGGTCGTCATAACCGTGAACCCTGGCGATGGGTCGCCGACGCAGATGTGGATCTACTCTTTGGAGACCGCCGCCGCGAACCACAGCGACAGGAAGAGACTCGCCGGCGTCATGCCTCCCGCCGGAAGGCCGATATCGTACAGCTATTCCGTGAACGCAACCACGTTCACTCCGTACGTTGACGGCATGACCGGCAATCCCGTCGGGCTCGATTATCTCAGCCTGAAAGACATATACCATCAGGGCAATGTGGGCAGTTCCGCTATCACTCGGTTTGAGTACCAGCAGGCCCACAAGGACCTGAACAGCGACGATCCGTCTCGCAACGATCCGTCGGATCTGGGGTACTTTCGGGTTGCGAAGCGCTGGGACAACGTGCCCACTACCGTTGTCGACGGAGCGGGGTCGTTGACCAACCCTATCATGCAGAACGGTGAAGCCAATTACACGTACCAGCCATGGGATTCGTCGCAAGGAAGCTATGGCTGCACCCGAACGCCCAAAAGATACGCTTCCGAAACGGGCGTTCCGCCGGCTCTAGAGTCCTGGCGGTTCGACAAGAAGCACAGGCCGATTTCGCACAGCGTGGAGGGCGTTCAGAGCGGTTCGGATCGAAATCAGACTGAGACGGTTACTACCGTGTTCAGTTATGTGGGCGACGACGGGAAACTGCCCATTCAGGAGACCAAGACGATAAAGGTCGGAACCTCATCCCGCCAGGAGGTCGCCAGGTACGTATGGGACGGCCGCGGCGACCTCGTCGCGACAATCGACCCAGCCGGAAGGAAGACCGAGAGCTGGTACGA